>Ga0209935_1003514_pt1 | contig 16028 bp, 27 predicted proteins | sample ThiBio_1000_plan_2_FD_183958 | JGI IMG/M metagenome (GOLD analysis project Ga0209935, IMG submission 183958) | Wastewater bioreactor microbial communities from Cape Town, South Africa - Thiocy_cont_1000_plan (SPAdes) | ecosystem: Engineered > Bioreactor > Thiocyanate-remediating >... | reverse complement strand
GATCCGAATTGATGCAGCGACTAATGACTGCCAACGCATTGTCGTAGTTGTTAATGTACGACTGGTACAGACTGACGAAGCTCGAAGTCTTTCCGGATGGAAGGTGAAAGTCCTTTTGTACGAGCTATACAAATGGCGCGCACGCAGTTCGGCGGGCGGTGTGAGCGAACGGCGCTGCCGAAAAGCATGCTTTGGGGCTACGTACCTCTCGCAGTGTCAGATCACCGACTGCAGAGGTAGCTTCGGCCTGGCCAGCCATCGACTCACGCAATAGCGTCAGGTACGAGTTGTGCATAAACCACAGATCACCGACATTGCCGAAACACGATGCCATAGACTCGGCACTCAGCAACTTGAGCTTTTTCAGTGGGAAGAACCAAACCTGGTGGCAGTGATGGAATGCAGCGAGTGAGAACCCAGAGCGAGCCAGCAAGCGAGAGAGAGAGAGAGAGAGACAAACATACATCCAGCAACTTGGCAAGGCCAGCCACGTAGGATTCCTCGGTTTGGAGCAATTCTCGAACGACACGAATACGATGCATCTCGTCGCGGTAAGAGTTGGGTTGCACCTTGACCACGACGCTGTTGCGCTTGTGCTTCTCGGCCGAGAGTCGCTGCTTCACCGAGATGCGGGCCATCGAGTGGCGCTTGTTTCGTTGGATGGTCGGAGCACTCAAGCTCGAGGTCAGTGGCGGCCGAGATGTCGGAAGAGGCTTCGCTGGCGCAGCAGCTCCTGGCGCGGGCGAGGAAGTAGACGAGGGCGTGGCGGTGGACGCGGGCGTCGGGTTCGGTAGGGGCTTGGAAGAGTTGAGCGAACGCGAGAGCGGTGTCGGTGGCAATGGCTTGCTTGCTCCGCCTGGCCGGGCAGCCACTGGCGTGCCGGAGCGCATCGGTCGAACGGGAGGAGTCGAAACGCCCGCCGTCATTCCCGAGGTCTGGGCACGAGGCGGCGTTGGCATCGGTCGAGTGGGTCCAGAGATGGGCGACGATTGTGTGCGTAAGAGAGGTGGTGCTCCACCGGTCGTGCCAGCGCGTGCTCGCGTGGGTACGGTGGGTTGGGCGCTCGAGCGCGGAATGTGCGGCTCTTCGAAGCTGCGTGGCGGCGGCTTGGGGCCAGGAGGCGTGCGTGGCGGTGGCGCTGCTCGTGGGACAGAGCGAGCAGCAGCTGGCGAGATCGTGCTGCCCAACGGGCTGGATGTCGAGTACAATGCCACTGGGCTCTCGCGCGGAGGACGAGGAATGGGAGCATTGCGGTAGATGCGCTCCTTGGTCTGCTGTCGAGCCATCATGCCGAACTCGGCAAGGAGCAGGTCGACTGATATCTCGTCGACATCATCCGAGGCACCGCCACCACCGCTATTGCCACCGGCAGCCGCGCTGTCTTCTCGATCGAGAGAGCTCGCGGCACCTGGTGCACGCGGTTGGCTGGCGAGCGGGCTCGGTGGCGCACCTCTGCCAGCACCCGTTGCAGGACCGGTGGGCGCGCGAGCAGGGCGAGGCGGACCACCGCGGCCTCGGGGCACCTGTTGTGCAGCGGGTGGCGGAGGTACGGTCGAGAGGTTGTTGATGGCGATCGAGACGGCTCTGTTCAGTGACGGAGAGATCGACCGGTCATGTCGGATCTCTTTCAGTCGTGGCAGTGCCATCGTCTGGTCCAACAGTTCCTTCTTGCTTGCCGCTGCACAGTGTGGCGTAGTCAGTATCGAGCGAAGGCACACGTGAACACGTCGGCAGACGTACGAAATGATGCGAGATTGGCAATCAGACGCGCAATCTCCTCTTGGATGGCAGGCACGTTCGACGTGAGGAGTTCGGTAATGATCGGTAAACCACCACAGCGACGAATGATCTCCTCAGCAGCCGCTGTACCATCATTACCATGCGATGAGCTTCCAGCCTCTCTCACAGAAAGAGAGAGAGAGAGATAGGGCCGTACGATTCAAGGAGAGATTCGTGAGTGCCAATGCCGTTTGCAAGTTGACCGTGACAGAGGGAGTATTGAGCAAGTCGACAAGTTGCAACACTGCTCCTTGTGCAATGATCTTGCCCTCGTTCTCATCTACGAGCGAGCGAGCAACACGTGAACGGAATGATGAGGGCTCAAGCAGTGTGCAAGAAGAGGAGTTCGGGTATCATACCATCGAGTGCGAGATCGGCAATGGCACTGATGGCGGCTTCTTGTACCGCTTGGTCGCTGAGAGTCAGCCACGACACCAGATGCAACATCACGTCGCTGTTGTTGACGATCGTGGCACGAACCGACGAGTGGTACTTGGTCAGCAGTGACACCAACACGGCGCAGCCGACCACCACCAATCGCAAATCGTTGTTGGCTCCCAATGCGACGTCCAACGTCGCCGAGGTGCCGGTCAATAACGACGAGGCGATGTTTGCCGAGGTGCTGTACATCAGGTCCTGTAGCGTGGATTGCGCCGTCGCGATGCGATGAAAGAGCGCTTGCATTCCATTGGCTCGCACGAATGCAAGTTGCAAGGCATCTGTGTCGGAGATACGAGTGATGAGGACAGCATAATGTGCGCCATCAGCCAGACTGATTAGACAGACAGACACAATGTGAAATGAAACATATATGCATCTCTGTGCGTGTGTGTGCGTGTGCAGGTCTTATACTGCGATTGGGTTGACAACACCACAACGCCACCGATGCCACCAACACACGACATCAAATGCAATCGATGGGGAATGGCAATCGATGGAGAATGGCAATCGATGGAGAATGGCAATCGATAACGACGTACCATCACATAGAAGATTACGAAGAGCCGAGAGAACTTCGGCTGCGGTCGAAAGCGTCTTGCTCTGCCCTAGAAACCGAACCAACGGCGGAATGATGCCGGCATTCATGAGATGGCTTCGAGCACTGGCAGAGAGCGCGATGTTGGCGCATAGCCAGCAGGACTTGACGACGATGTCCTCGTTGGAGGCACGCGAGATGATGTCCACCAGCAGGTTGAGAATCTCGAGATGGCCGCTGATGTAGCGCTGATGCTGCTCGACCAGCGCCATGTTGGCGAGTGCCATGATGGCATAGATTTGTATGACCTGCCATCAAGACGAACACACGCACATATCCATGAATACATCAAGCGAGTGAGTGCGATCGAACGAGAAGCTTCTTGATCGTGTCGATTGCTCGATTGCCATCGACATTGCAACTATAGATATCGAAGGGAGAAGGCCGAGGATGGCAAGCTAACGGCAGTTGTAGCAGTAGCAGTTGAAGAGTAGAATAATGATAATAAAAGCGAGCTAATCGAGGAGGAGAAGAAGATGGATATCGCAATGGCGCGATGATGATGATATCTCGCGCGCACGTGAGAGATATCAAGAGACAGAGATCGGCAGCCACGCAAAGCACGAGTGATAAAATAATCACGACGTCAACGAGTGTATCGAGATGATGGTACTCGAGCGTGATGGCGACAGAGAGGGCAGAGGGAGAGGAGCCGCGAGAGATCGATCGATCGATCGATCGATGTCGCGAGATATTCAACGACGAGCAAATATCTCGTTCGGCGAGCCAACGGGTACTCGCACAAATACGCAACACGACGAGAACCCAGATCGATCATGGAGGTACACCACGAGAGTATCACGAGTGTGGCATCGAATGCCATTGGTTGCGAGAGATGGAGACGGAGTACGAGAGAGGCAGAGGGCTCCGACGTACTTGGCTCGGCGCACGTAGCAGCGGCACGATCGAGTCGACGAACGCTAGCGGCAGGAGCTCCATCGAGGCACCGGTGCGACGATGATTGTGTACGGCGTTGGCATAGTTGATGAGGATCTTGAGACCGATCTCTTGTTGGCTCTCGTCGGTGGTGCGCAGGAGAGCGTACGCCTCGTCGAGTTGCTCCTTGACGTCGGCTTGCATCGTGCGGCGATATGGGCGGAGCGCGAGCGATGACAATCTCGACGTGTGCCACGAGCCACCGACACTCGTATGTGTCGCAGACGTATCCAATCTCTAGAATACGAGGTGGGTGATACGATGGTATCGAGCACGGTGGCTGATGCAAGTGGCACGAGCTGCTAGACGCCGAGAGAGTTCGATCGAGAGAGCGAGAGCGGCGCGCGCACGACCAGGAGAGATGAAGAATGAGAGCCAGATTTCCTCAGGCCTTCTCCCTACTCCACTGCGATCTCGGAAATCAGTGTGGGTAGTGAGCGAGCCTCAGAGCGCCGTGTACTCTTGAATAGATCGCGCGCTTCGGTTTGTTGTTGTGCGAGAGGGATTTCTGTGCGATCGGCTCGAATAGAGAGGCTGCTGAGGCTGGCTGCTTTTTCAGTTTGTATTTAGCCATCTCGCCTTCGCTGCTGCTGCTTGCGTGTCTGTCGATCAGGCGATGGGTAAACGTCGACGACGATCATCGTCATCACCATCATCTGCATCAGTGACAGTGACTGGTTCAAATGGAGCACCGATCGAGCAGGATAATGGCGATGATGCTGAGGAGGAAGAGGAGGGTCTCGGACATCGACACAAACGAGCTCGCATTGATAGCAGCACATCGAATGTAGCTCATGACCATGACGATCGAATCGTTGGTGGATCGAATGTACAATCATCATCATCATCATCATCATCATCGGATTTGAATGGTAGCGTCGATCGAGAGTTACTCAGTTGCACGGCCAAGAGCGTCGGCGAACCCAATATCCACGAGAGTCCTCGCGATTGTCGACTGCTCTCGACGCTGTTCGGTCCATCGAGGCTCTTCACTCTGTGGTCGTATCTGCGTCTGGTGGCTGCTGCTCATCAGCAACCGTTCGAACGCTTCGTCACTCGACACGAGCAGCAGATAGCTCGCCAGCAACAACCGAGCGAGCCTCAGCAACAACAGCAGCAGCAGCAGATGCTCTATGTCTCGAGACCCCAAGATGCCAGCGTCGAATACGTACTCGCCTTGAGTGACTTGATCGTCGTCACTCCTCCATCGATCACTCGACCATGGCCGACGTACGCCGTATCGTTCGAGCAGACGTGCACGATGCAAGAGATCATCGATCGTATCATCGCTCAGACTGTTCGAACGCAGTCAAACAACATCAACTCCATGGCCGCCGCTGCCGCTGCCGTCAACGTCAACAGCAGCAACAACAACGCTTCTGGCACGACGGGGAGCTTCAACGCACTTGCTCCGAGTCGATCATCGTGTCTCTCACTCGCTCATCGACCGGCTGCTTGTTGGTCGTCTGCCGTGTCGGGCAACGTTCTGGGCTTTGGCTTTCGTGCTCAGCGAGATCACAGCCAACGCAACAAGCCCACCAAGCCGCTATCGCTCAGAGATCAAAAGGAAGAAGGTGACCGCACCGATGCGGCAGCTGCATCGAGCACGGCATCGACCGCACTGCAAGCTCGTGCAGCCATTCTGCTGCAGGGATACGACGGCATCGAGTGCTTCTATCCCAACACCCCGCTCAACGAATTGCGTCGACGACCGTGGGTGACATTACTCTCGCGAGCGGGAGACTCGATCATCAGCTATCTGCTATCACACTGCGTAGTGCTCTTGCGACTACCGAACCGCTGCTTCATGCAGCTGAGTGGAGCACCAGTCGTTCAGATCTGCAAGAATCAGCAGCCGCTCTTCATGCCACTGTGGAGTCGACAGTCTCCGAGTGAGCAACACCCTTCACGGTCCATAACCATGGAGGCAGTTGCTCCCGATCAGCTAGCGATTGATTCATCGTCTACCACCGAACCAACACAATCGAGTGTGCAGTCACAGTCGGCGTCGATATCATCTCGCAATCCACGAAAGAGAACCCGAGATTCGTCGACTGATGACTTGACGCCCGCACCCAAGCGGCCACGTCTTGATGAGACTCTCGAGTCCGAATCTCAGCAGTTCCTTCCACTTGTGTACTCTCCTTCACCGCCATCGAGCCCTGCAGAACGAGCCGACGATAGCGGCAACCAATCGAAACGACGCAGACCGACACAGTGGCAGCGTCGAGCAGCCAAGCGGAACAAGGGCAAGGGCAGCAAGATGACTGACACCCGCACGACTCCTCGGCCCAAGGACACCACCACAAGCTCCGAACGCCACTTCAGCAAGTCACCACTGTCTCCATCTCACGTACTGTTGCCTGAGACCGTCAGCCGCACTGCACGAGTACTGCAAGGCTCATCAGTTCCGCGCATCTTTCTTGGCTGCCAAATGCCAGTCAACACCTCCTCGTCGTCCTCCTCGTCCTCCTCTTTGTCGTTGCCAGCCAGTCTGCCGAATAGTGCTACTTCAGGAACGCACGTTGTCTGGATCACGAAGAGCAACACCATCTTGCCACGAACGAGGATCTTCTACTGCAACCCGCACTCTCGAGCACCGGTCAACTGCCTCCCTGTGAATCGTACGCATGCCTTGTCTTTACTGCCTTCGACTGGCAAGGACTCACCGTCAGTACTGATCTAGATGTCCTGAACACTCTCCCACCGACAAGAGAAGGAGCCAAGAAGCTCCTGTATTGCATCTTTATGCTCGGCGAGTGCGACTCGAGCGCCGCTGCCGTCAAGTCGCTCTCGGCGAGCGGCAAGCTCAAGGTGCCACGGATGCTCTCTGGGATGGTGCCTCTTCTGACCGAGCTCCTCTCTCGGCACCAGCGGCACCAGTACCACTTTGTGCTGCAACGTCATTGTCCGCTACCCGAGGAGGCCAAGGCCGAGCTGGCGCGCATCAAGGCGACGCTGCGCTCGCGTACTCGCGATGCAGCGGGACCCGAGCGATTCGCGCACCTGTTGCGCTTCTTCTCCGAGAGCCACAACGTCGCGGCCTTCCTCAAGTCGCTCTGCTTCACGGTGCTGCCCAAGGCGCTGTGGGGCTCCAAGCACAATCGTCAGGTGATCCTCGACGCCGTGCATCGGCTGGTGCACATGACGCGGCACGAGCAGATGAGCGTGCACCAAGTGATGCATTCCTTCAAGGTCACCGAGTGCCGTTGGCTGTATGCCGAACGGCCGGCCAGCGGCAAGCGCAATTCTGGCGGCCCGCTCGATGCCGAGGTGCGCGTCGAATGCGTCGGTCGGCTGGTGCTGTGGATCTTTAGCTGCTACATGATACCGCTGCTGCGGTCGGTGTTCTACTGCACCGAGACCGCGGCGCATCACAACCGCATCTTCTTCATCAACAAGCACCTTTGGTCGGTGGTGTTCAGCGTCGCGATGCATCACTTGAAGCACGACATGCTGCAGCAACTGAGCGAGCAACAGGCGACCGAGATTCTCAACTCGCGCCTGCTGGGCTATGCGTTCGTTCGCATGGTGCCGAAGCTCGACGGCATCCGACCGATCATCAACCTGAGCCGCTACTCGTACCAGTTCAAGGCCAAGTCGATCAACTCCATGCTGCAGAACGTGTTCTCGGTCATGAGCAACGAGAAGATGCGCCAGCCGCAGTTGGTCGGAGCGTCGGTCTTTGGGTTCGATGAGATCTACGCCAAGTTGGTGCACCTCGTGCGACAGTGGCGCCGGCCTGGCGACTCGGCAGCTCAGAGGCCACTGTTCTTTGTCAGTGTCGATATCAAGCGCTGCTTCGATCAGTTGAACCAAGCCAAGCTTTACTCGGTGGTCGAGCAGCTCTTTAGTCCCGGCACCAAGGAGGTGCGCAAGTTCGTCGAGATCGGCTCGTTCCAAGGACGCGTGATGCCACGATTTCGGCGTGTGGTGCCTGAGAGCATTGGCGTACAATTCACGTCATTCTCGAAGGAACTGTGCAAGACGGTATGCTGAATGAGAGAGTGACAGAGAGAGAAGAACAATCATCCTCACTCGACGAGTTGCTTGTGACCAGCACAAGGGAACTCTCTTTATGGATCAAGTAGTGTACGAGCGCGAGCGACCAGAGCACTTGTTGGCCTTGTTGCACGAGCACATCTTTAGCAATATCATCAAGGTGTGTTCGTGTTCGTGTTGGGTGTGCATCGCATGGATCGCTGGTAGCTCACATCTCTCTCGACAGAATGGAACTCGTTACTATCGGCAAACGACTGGCATTCCTCAGGGAAGCGTCTTGTCGAGCCTGCTGTGCAGTCTGTTGGTCGGTGACCTCGAGCGGAGACACTTTTCAGCGCTTCCGACCGGGTTATCGTCAACCAGCACGAGTGCTGACTCACAGCGAGAGATTGGTCTCTTGATGCGTGTCATCGACGACATGCTGTATATCACAACGTCGCGTGAGGCAGCCGTGCAGTTTCTGCATGCAATGTTGGCCGGCTTCCCCGAGTATGGCTGCTTCATCAACGCCGCCAAGACGCGCCTAAATTTCGCATACCAGCCACCTGGGCTCGATGCTCCACTGAAGGAGTGTCGCACGAATACTGCTCGTACGTGCGTGAAAGAGAGGGAGCGGGATCGGTGTTACCCCCTAACCCCAAATCCTGTGCCAATCGAATATGCAACTCTAGACAACCGAACACTCCTTCCGTGGTGTGGCTTGCTTATCGATACGAACAGCTTGGAGGTCCTTGGCGACTACACGCGATTGAGCGGATGCTGTATGTTTCACGTGAGGCCTTGCGTACTCGAAGCATTCTGACTCAGATGCCTCGATCTTGCAGACATTCGCGACACCATGACGGTCTCGACTGATAGCATCCAAGGCACGCGGTTCCGTCGCAAGATCGTGCAGTTCATCAAGCCCAAGTGCCACGCACTGCTGCTCGACTCACAGATCAACTCGCTCGAGACCGTGCTGTTCAACCTGTATCAGATCCTCCTGATCGCCGCCATCAAGTTCTACTGCCACGCCAAGGATCTACCTCGGAGCGCAGTGCACAATGCACCGTTCTTTGTCGATGCCGTGATCGACGTGATCGACCACGTGATATACTTTGCCACGACGGCGACCCGCGGCGACAAGGCCAAGCAAGAGGGCTGTCGATTCGAAGCAACGCGGGAGCAGATCTACTGGTACGTCTCGTCGGTGTGGCGTTGGCCGGTGTCGGACGGCAGTCGCACTCACTCTCTAGCATATGCGAATAAGGCTGGGCTTGACGAGCTTCATCACGGTGCTGCAGCGCAAGCAAGGCGCCTTCTGTGATGTGCTGCGCGTCTTGCGAAAGAGACGCAAGCAGCGCAAGTACAGGAAGCTCCGCCCGTTGCTGCTGCCAGTAGTGAACCACGCAGCACACCGAGAGATCCTGCGCGATATTCTCTGGTAATTTCTCCGGCTGGTGAACGAGAGACAGCGGGAACGAAATATAGCTAGCAGATATGATGTTGCGCAAGTCATGCGATGTAGTGCAAGAGTGCCGCCGCGGCAGCAACGGCAGCGGCAGCAGCGGAGAAGGTGAGTACAGGTCGGTGAGCGAGGAAGCAGGTGCGGAGAGGTTGCAATGTCGCGAGCCAAGTCAGCGAAAGGAAGCGAGAGATAAAGAACAGACATCGAAGAGCGAGGACGATCGAGAGAGTGAGAGAGAGTCGCCTCGAGCTCGTTACGAGAGATGCGTCGGAGCCTTGGCTAGCAGCTGTGGCACCAAGGTCTGTGCGTTCTGAGGGTGAATGATTGCAACGCCTCGTGCCGGACATCGGACGATCGTATCGATGTGGCCTGGTGGCAGTGCCGATAGACCGACTGCCGCACCAATCAAGCCTCCCACTACCGTTCCATTCACAGCGCTGGATGAGGTGCAGCAGCAGTAGCATCATCAGTACTCGACAGCAGCGCACTGGCTCACATTCATGGTGTCGTACCTATCACCACCACCCGAAACCACACCCGATATGGCGGCCTCGTAGGTAGATTGCATCGTCAAGTGGCGGAACGCATGCGTGATTGCTGTGATGGAGTAGCGCAGGTCAGCAAGTGCCACACATTGGCCACACAGAGGAACAGCAGAGCACAGCAGTCGCGTACATAGCTGAATGTAGCTAGCGCTCAAGTTTGTCTTGTGCTTTGGAACGTGGACGCCAGGCAGTTGCTGCGCTTGGTCAGCAGCGGTCGTGAGCCACTCCAACACCTTGGCAGCGTCTTTACTGGAGCCCGTGCGCAGCCAACTGACGGCGCGATTGAATGCTCTGCTCAGACAGGGTTAGGATTGTGGCCACAAAGGTCGGTCTCGGGGAGCAGGAGCGTGTGTACGCACCCGACACGATCTCCAGGATGGCCGATCAACCAAGCGACTGCGAGGCAGTAGGCGGTCTCGGCCACGATGCCAAGCTCGGAGCAGTTGCTCAGCCGCGCCTCCTGGCCCACGAGGTTGTACAGTTCAGCGTCGGAGAGCCGATAGCCCCTGGATGATGTCATCCTGCGGTGTTAGCACCAGCTGGATGGATCGAGGCCGCGTTGATGGCACACGAACCATATGGCAAGAGGGATGCAGCGTTGGATGGCTCCCGTGTGGGCCTTCTTGTTCATCTGTCCAGCGACATACATGGACTGTGCGTAGCCCTGTTGTACGACCACACCGGCGGCAACGACGCATGGAAGCTCAGCATCGTGGCACGCTCTCCATCGTCAGATACCACGTACTCGTGAAGCGATCGACGACTGCACTTGGGCGTCGGGGTTCAAGAAGCACTGCCATGTACTGACGCACGAGGCGTCCAATGGCCCCGTCTGGTTGCGAGCAGCTCGATCAGCACAACGAGTAAGCGAGCGAGAGAGCGAGAGAGCGCGCTTGGGGGACGTGCCTTGACCCAAGAGACGTAGTACTCGGCGGCGGTCTCGACCACCTGCGCCACGGACGAGGGCGTGGCAGTGACGCACGCTCGCGCGAGCAGTATCATGAGCTCCGACGGGTCGGTGACGCCGCCGGGCTGCAGGCCGAACTTGCCTCCTCCTGCCAGCGTCAGGGCGTGTTGCAGGTCGGTCTTGCTCGGCTTCTTGGGCCAATCCTGTGGTGTCGTTGGGAGGGCGTAAGTACAACTCATGGTAGTCGATGGATCGCGAGTGGTACATAGGCGGCGGCGGCGTGACGTGCTTGGAGGTAGGCGCCGATGGCGTTGCCGAGGATGGCGCCCATCATGGCTCCGAAGGCGGCGGCTTCGATGTCAGCCACACTCTGCTCTCGCACACGTCCAACATCAACAACCATCCGTTCCACTCACACGCACGCATGCACATATATCTCTCTGGATCGCACGCGCGAGAGAGTGAGTCTTGGGTAACACACCGCAGTCGAAGTGGAGGTCGCAGTCACGAGAGCGCCACCGAACGGCGACGAGAGAGCGGCAGGGGCGCCGAACCCGAGCGAGGTCGATACGCCGGGAGCTGTGGCGATGATTGGCTCGGCTCTCAGTACTTGGAGCTGCTTCAAGACGAAGCCCATATGAACCTATGGTCCTCGAGTTCAACGTGGGTAGCCGCAGACAGTTCCGCCACATGAACGTCGGAGGAGGACGACGGCCGAGATATTTCAGCAACATGTCACAAGGAAAATATCTTGCGTCAGAAGATATTTGTGTGCAGGAGCTCACGATCCGCAGTCAAGATAATATCTCTCTCGTGCGCGTGCGTGCGTAATAGATAGATATGAAACGAGGAGGTGTAGATCTTCAAGAGTGTGTGCGAGCGAGAGAGTGTGTGTCGTACAGCTCCGACGGCGACCGATTGCAGGCGAGCGTGGAGGACGCCGTCGATGTGGACGATGACCGACGGCACGTCAGATGAGAGCACTCCCAGCAGTAGGAACTCCTTGCCCAGTGCGTACAAGCCGGCACCCATGCCCTGAACGCCACACAGAGCCACACAGACACGAGTCGACGCAGCGCGAAACTCTCACATTGTCAACGTTGGGCGGCGCTTGAGGCTCGCGAGCGACGCGCCGCGCCACACGCACCACAGGCATTACGCCATCGATAAAGACACAGAAGGATCTACACACACGAGCGACGGTGAGTACTCGTCAGTACGAGATGGCGTGGAGTGCCACGAGAGGTGTAGGATCGCGCGAGGAATGCACGACGACACACGTACGAGACCGAGAGCAGGTCGGTCGACGGCACCAAGAACTCGGTCTCGCTCTGCTGCTCTGCTGCCACGGGACCGCGGCCTGCCACGACACAGAAGAACCCCATCTCGCGCTGTCTCTCACGTCTATGCCTGCCTGCCTGCCTGCCTGCTTGTCTGCACGTGGCTGGTGGATCAAAGTGGCGAACGAAGAACCGGTTGGAGTCTCGTGCTCGAGAGTGCGTGTGCGAGCGAGGAGGGCAGCAAGCGAATAACGGCGAACGAACTGTGGGGCAGCCGGATGAATGCCGCACCCACAGCTCAGAAGAAGCACACTATCGATCGATCAGTGCCTGTCCCGCATTACTTTTGAGTCCTCGATGATGGGCATGGTTGCATCTGCTGTCGATAACCCCAGCCATGCTCACTCACTCTCTCGACTACGAGGCTGAACAAATGGCTCACAGGGAGCCCACCAACCACCCAACCAACCCTGTCTCGCTCGGTCATGCCTTCTCCGGTATCAACTGTTGGGCCTTGGTGGTACTTGGCGCGCTTCTGCTTCCTCGTGCCCCCAAAGCTCGACCTCATCAACGCAGGGTGTCTTGGGCTCTGGGCTTGGGGCTGGGCCACGGTGAGGCCTCTGCCGGATGCGTATTCCAGGAGTTCCACGCGAAAGTGCCAAAGAGCAGATCTTCTGGGCGGGTCGCATGTTTGAGCGCACCTGGCGCCGACGAACCATCGCGGCACCGCCACTGGTGCGAGCGTGGTGCCGCAGGTGCGAGACCAGCTGTACCAGCGTAGGCGAAGCGGGCCACCGAGAGCTTCCAAGCCCGAGCGCTCGAGCCACAGGCCCGGCAGTGCTGCGAGCTGGCGGAGGAGAGTTTGGAAGCGCATCGGGTATTGTCCGAATGGGAGTTCCCTCTCCTGACGGCGGGTGCTCGTGCTCGGCACTTTACTTTCGCGGTCGTCGCGGTCGGCGCAGCAGTCGGCTACTCGCTCTGCTCCCTTGATCACGCACAAGACCGCGCTCGCTCTCTCTCGCTCTCTCTCACTCACTCTCAGCCGTACACGCGTGCGCACCACACGCGCGCGTGATCTGTTCTTGTGCTTGCTCGTACGTGTCGCGTGTTCTCGCTCTCTCGCGCGCGCTCTCGTTCGTCCATCGCTTGCGTGGCCCTGGCACGCGTACACCAGCAGTAGCGTGTGGTCAGGGCCGATCGAGGTCATCAGCGCGCTCGCGCGTGTTGCTCCGTCGTCGCCGTGCTCGTTGCCTCGTTGTTGCCACAAGAAGCTCGATGGCACAGGCGGCGCTGCGTGAGCTCGGCACCACCGAGCTCGCGGCCATGCAGCACCCACATGTCGAGCGCGCTGCTGATGTTGCGGTTGATGAACCGCTCTCCATCGCGCTCGGTGTGCTCGATATGACTTCAGTCAGTTCACAGCAGCAGCTCGAAGCTGGCGAGAGCCATCGAACCATCGATCCGCGCGTGCTCGATACCGCAGCAGCAGCGCGCGCGCCACGAGCCAAACGACCGCCTACAGCACAGAACAGCAGCGCCACATCGCGACGCGCGCCGGCGAAGGCCTCCTCATCCTCGCGCACGCGTGTGCAGCCACCGCATGCTCCCATGAGCACGAATGCGACGGCGGCAGTGGCAGAAACAGGGCTGGCAGCCGGCCAAGGCGAGAGCGCCGTCAGTGTTGCAGACGACGCCGTGTACGAGAACACAGTCGACCTCTTCACGGGCATTGTAGATCGCTATCCACACGATGTTCCCGACGACGTTGCGCACATGCTCGTCGATTGTGATGAGGAGTATGACGACGTACTCGATGATGGCGACGGCAGTAGCTGCTGCGAGAGCGACAGCGGCATGTCGAGCAGCGAAGACGAACTCGATCTGCACGGCTCCTTAATCAATCGCCATGCTAATGGCGATGGCGATGGCGATGGCGCAGTATCAACGAGCGCCTCGACAGCCACTGTCACCTCGATGGACGTATCACAAGAGCCGCCGCCGACGCGCGGCCCTATCGAGCAGTGGCTACGACGACAGCCGCGCTATCAAGTGGTGCTCGCTCGTGCGACCGACAACTGCCGCTACAACAATCGCATCCGTTTGCGATGCAGCACTGGCAACGGCAACGGAGTCACGCACACAACCACAACCACCACCACTAGCGACGACAGCATGCTGAACGAATACGAGGAGGAGGAGTGCCGACGACAGCTCCAGCAGCTTCATGGTTCGCTCGAGGAGCAACTGCTGCGGCAGCGCTCGGTGCTCCTCGATCCCGACGAGCTCCCACCGCCCGTTGTACCACCGCAGGGCGTCCGCATCCAATCTCTCGGCTCGTTCCGCACGTTGGTCGATCGCAACGTCGAGGAGATGCCCGACAAGGCTCTCACGCCCGAGGAGAAGGAGTACAAGCGACAGTGGAAGCGGCAGCAGCGCGAGCAGCAGCGGCAGCAAAAGATTCAAGAACAGCAACGCGTCCGTTCCGGCTCCTCGGCCGCTCGCGGACGCCCCTCCAAAAAGACCGCCGCTGCCGGACGGGCGAGCTCCACCACCTCCAATGCCCGAGCACCAAGCAACAAGTCCGCGCGTGGACGAGGCGGTCGAGCGAGCACGAGTGCCACCACCATGACACGAACGCATTCACTACCGCAGTCGCAGTTGATCATGTCGGAGGCGTCGTCTCTGGCGCCTCTCGCGCCACGGCTGTACGGCTCGACCTTTGCCGACCCGAATCAACGCTGGACCGATGGCACTTGGATCAACGCCGATGCGCGGTACTGCAACTTTTCGGCGCTGGGCAAGTTCGATGTCATCTACATGGACCCGCCGTGGCGCATTCGTGGCAACGAGGTCGCCTCGCACGAAAAGACCATGTTCAATAACAGTACGGCGCCGTAGTGTTCCGGCCGATCGTGAGTGCCAACGTGCCACTCACTCGAATGGTCTCTGTCGCTCGTGAGCAGGTCGCTTCTTTCTCACGTACAACACGCTCACCAACGAGGAGATCATGGACCTCGACATTGGCGTGCTGACCGACGGCGGATTGCTGTTCCTGTGGGTCATCAACTCGCAGATGCAACTCGGCCTCGAGTGCATGAGCAAGTGGGGCTTTCTCTACACTGATCGAGTACGACGCAATGCGTGTTGTGGCTCGATCGCGCCAACTCAACGCTGACCTCGCTCCTTCGCACGAAATAGATCGTGTGGGTCAAGAAGACCGGATACGACCGCATCCTCGTCGGTCCCGGTCACTATGTTCTGCACTCGAGCGAGATTTGCTTGATCGGCGTCAAGAACACCAAGGGTCGGCGAGCGCAGTACATACCCAAGGTGAGTAACGACGTGATCTTTGCCGCCATTCGCAAACGATCGCAGAAGCCCGAACAAATGTATGAGATCATCGAGAGAATGGTCCCAGGAGGCCGCAAGGTCGAGATCTTTGGTCGTAACCATTGTATCCGGCCAAGTTGGCTGACCATCGGAAACCAGTACGTGCCTGCACAAGCACACACGGCACAACCGCTGTGCTCAAGATCAGATCCCTCATCAATCATCCATCTCAATTTGTTTCGTCTTCGTCAGGCTTGGAGAGTATTACGACTGGGACCATGACTTGATCCAGTGCGATTTGTGTGAGTCTGTCATTCCGACCGGTAAAGTCAGGTATGCCAATGCCGCAGTACCTCGACGCCAATACCACGGCCGTGTGACCACTTGGGGCATCATTGATGATCGGCATGATCATCATCTTCAGGTTGAAATCCCGTACCATACCGAACAAGGACCTTTGTCGTGGGTGCTTCGAAAGGTCAGGAGAGCTGGAGGAGGACTACTTTCTGATTGAGAATATCTTTGAGGAGATGGCGTTCCATGAGTACATTGCTTGTACGTGCTTATGTTACTTGATTCGAGTATCGTTGGCTTGAGTCTCGTCGGGACGTTGTTAACAACGAGACCTACATGTGTCTGTGTGTCTGCGTGTTTGTGCTGCTGTTGTCTCGTTCGTTCAGGTGATATATGTAGCATTAATCCCATTCCCGGTATCCGGTTCTCGTGTACCGTGTGCCCGAATTTTGATGTGTGCGAGAGTACGTTC
>Ga0209935_1003512_pt1 | contig 16035 bp, 24 predicted proteins | sample ThiBio_1000_plan_2_FD_183958 | JGI IMG/M metagenome (GOLD analysis project Ga0209935, IMG submission 183958) | Wastewater bioreactor microbial communities from Cape Town, South Africa - Thiocy_cont_1000_plan (SPAdes) | ecosystem: Engineered > Bioreactor > Thiocyanate-remediating >... | reverse complement strand
CATACCACAACCAACCGCCTTCTCCGAGAATCTCCATCGTCTGCCGTTCTGATCCAATGGCTCTCTGTCTCGAGCGATCGAACGAGCTACGTCACAATCAATGTATCCACCATCACCATTGTCATCGTTCGTCTTGTGCCCCGTTTGTTTGATAGTTACTCTCGTGTACTTGGTGTCAAGTGTCGAGAGAGAGCGCACGTGTATATACCTCACTCTGCCATGGCAGAACCCTTCCCCTTCTCTCGAACCGCTATCTATCTATACTCAGTGCTTGTATCAGTTTGCTTGTACATTGTAGCACCCATTGTACCGTTCTTCAATACATCCTTCGTCTCCTTGCATTCATCCCCTCTATGCCTCGGCTGCCGCGCGAGAGCGAGAACTCCTGGTATCTCGTGCCATCCCCATCCGTTGAGCGAGAATTCACCAGTCTCTCCTTCAAGTCCAGGCCGCATAAATGAAGGATGGGTAGATCATGACCCCAACGAGGTGTGAGACAGGCAGGCTTTTGATGCTTCAGTCGATGCGTGAGTCGACGGGTTCCGGTTGGTCGGTTGGGTGGTTGGTACCCCGGAGGTGTGCGTTGCCTGAGTGACAGCGGTAACCACCGGTGTCACTACGTCAAGCACCTCGATGGCGCATAGCTCCCACACGCTCCAACGCCCTCGCTCATCAGCCAACAAGCCAGTCAGCAAGCTAGTCAGTGAGAGAGATTGTTCTCTGGGCCATCCACGAACGTAGACAGGCCCGACGAACCCAACCTCACTAGCACAATCACTCTGACTAGCTCGCTCTCGGTTGCGTGCTGTTGTTGCTTGTTGCTCGTCTCTCGTCGCCCACGCTCATCCCTCATCTCATCTCTCTCTTCGAATCGATGGCTATCTCACCTGAGAAGTTGGCAGAGTATCGCGAGGCCTTCTCGGCCTTCGATCGAGATGGTAATGGTCAGATCTCGGCCAAGGAGCTCCAGACCGCCATGAAGGTACGCGCACGCACTCGCTCACTCTCCCAGCCTGTCGGCATCGTTCGATACCGTTAACTGTTCTGGTTCGATGCCAACACACGCACTTGATGCTTGTGTGCCTCCTATATCATGCGTAGGGCTTGGGCCAGAACCTCTCCGACATCCAGATCCAGAAGCTGTTGCATTCGGTCGACAAGAACTGTACGTATCTCTCGAACTACCATCATCGTGAGTGCCATATCACGACACGATAGGATGCCACGCACGACCATATATACCCTACAACACGCACACGCCAACGTCGCAACACCTCCTCAGCTGAGTGTGAGAGATCGTAGCTTGATAGATCGACCTAGTCTACCTAGTCTTTGAGATACCGATAAGCCATCGAGCTATTGTTCGTCGTCGATGGTGTCACCAACAACTGTCACATCCACACGATAGACACAGAGCGCGAACCTGCCACATACCTGCCCTCCCTGCGTGTTGATACTTGATCGTCATTACTATCGATCTTTGTATTGTATCATTGTGATGTTCTATTGATTTTATTTGATTTATTTGATTTTTGATCGATTTTTTCCCGCTCATCGTCGGACACGCAGGCGATGTCAGCGATATCTAGATATTTTTGAGGTGAGATATTTCTATCGTGACGACGTCCTCCAGTGAGCTGCTTCTACCATAATAGATATCGCAGACTAGATAGATCGGTAGATAGATCACCTTTACGATCTCTAACCTCCTGTCGATGCCTCTTGCTTTCGCTAGCCGATGGACACATCAGCTTCGATGAGTTTTGCACCTTGATGAGCCGTCAGACTGCACCGGTCGACCAATCGTACCTCCAGGCCTTCCGTCAATTTGACAAGAACGGCGATGGCGTTCTCTCGGCTCAGGAGCTCAAGACCGTGATGGCGAGCCTCGGTTCTCCGCTCACTGACACCGACATCGAGGCCATGATTCGACTCGCTGATGCCAACGGTGATGGTCGAGTGGATTACGAGGAGTTCGTCAGGATGGTCAAGAACCTGTAAGTTACTACTACTGCAACAACAACAGCGACAACGAACGAGCAAGCGAGTTCAGTCCAGTAGCTTGTTTGCATGGCTGCTGGACGCTCCTAATCGTGCCTCTTCGTACCTGCACGCTCACACTCGCCATCACTATTCGTCTTGTTTTTTCGTCGCTAAACTCGCTCTATATAACAACAAATACATCAAATGGAAGGCGAGACTTCCTTGACATACATATGTCGTTCACTAACCAACCCAACTAATCCAACCGGAGCCCGCGATCTCAGTCGGGGGTGACCGTTGGGCACTTGAGCGAGCCATTTACCTAACTCGAATACCCCACTTGTAGAGAGCACAACTATTTCAGAGGCATCTGTTATGTGGTACAGCGTTGTAGTATCGTAGAGGAGCAATTGCGTATCAATGTTCGAGATTCATTGTAATGGTAGTTGGTACACAGGGATGGATGGAGCGAGACAGAGGGCTCTAACATTCAGAAGCTACAGCAAGCACTACACAGCCAGGCTACGTGAGCACGGCCGTGTCATTCGCGAGCCTCACGAACGCGGCATTCCGCTCGGGCCACTCATCGAAAGACATCAGTGTTACGGAAGCTGGAGTTGTCTTTGATGGAGGCATCGTGCGCCTTGTACTCGAGGCTGTTCTGTGTACCGGACAGCTTCAATACGCGTTTCAATGTATCGCTACAAACATAACAAAAACCAGAGCAAGTGAGTACTTTCAAGCACCAAGCCATCAAGAATACCATTGAACATAGTATCACTCACAGGTTTCAAGAGCAACGAAGCATTGGAGGGTGAGGGATACATGTGAACATCACTGATACAGTATCGTGCATATATCACGTGTACACTCACAGAGAAATATACATATATCGACTGAGAACCACTGAAATAAATTACAAGCCATCAAGAATACCACCGAACATCGTATAACTATCGATATCTCACAGGTTTCAAGAGTAATGAGGCATTGGAGGGTGACGAACACCACTGATACAGTATCGTGCATATATCACGTGTACACTCACAGAGAAATACACATATATCAACTGAGAACCACTGAAATAAATTACAAGCCATCAAGAATACCACTGAACATCGTATAACTATCGATGCATCACAGATTTCAAGAGTAACGAAGTGTTGGAGGGTGAGGGATACATGTGAACACCACTGATACAGTATCGTGCATATACCACGTGTGCACTCACAGACGAAATATACATATATCGACTGAGAGCCACTGAAATAAATTACAAGCCATCATGAATACCATTGAACATCGCACACTATCGATGTATCACAGGTTTCAAGAGTAACGAAGTGTTGGAGGGTGAGGAACACCACTGATACAGTATCGTGCATATACCACGTGTGCACTCACAGACGAAATATACATATATCGACTGAGAGCCACTGAAATAAAATACAAGCCATCATGAATACCACCGAACATCGCATAGCTATCGATGTATCACAGGCTTCAAGAGCAACGAAGCATTGGAGGGCGAGGAACACCACTGATACAGTATCGTGCATATATCACGTGTGCACTCACAGAGGAAAAAGACATATATCGACTGAGAGCCACTGAAACAAAATACAAGCCATCAAGAATACCACCGAACATCAAGAAACCGAGACCAACAATCGCTATCCCTCGAAAGACCTCCCACGCTCCCCACGAGTCCAAGCAGCGACGTACTGGATCTTGAGCTTGGAGTCGCGGTCGTTGGCGTTGCGATTCCAGATCGAGATGATGTCCTCGGTGAATCGAATCGAGATCACGGCGCCGCACACCTCCTCTCCCACTTGGAACTGATCCGATACGATGGCGATCACCTGTCCGGGTGCGTGTGCGAGCGAGCATCAGTATCACCAAACAAATCGAAAGGAATGAACGATTCTCTCAGAGAGAGTATCTCGATAGATCGAGGCAATATCGCAACCCCTGCAAAAAATAGAGGAAAATCATAGAGCTTGACCCAGCGCTGTACACGTACCAGATCCTCCCAATACTTGGAGGCGAGGCCCTTCTTGAGGCGTACGAGCCACTTGCCGCCCCAGCGATTGGCGTCGTCCTCCCACATGGGCTTGATGCCCTCCTTGAAGAGATGGTAGTCGCTCGTGTTCGGTAGATCGTTCGGGCGCACCATGTAATTGTAGTAGCTCCAAAATTGCTCGACCTATCAGTACGGTGAATATGAGTGAGTGATTGAGTGATCAGATAGGCATCAGATGAAGCTGAGCGTATCGAACGATCGAGATCGAGATCGATTTCTCGCGTTGGAGCATCGCACGTACAGTGCCGAAGGTACCGACGAGTTTGATGTTCTTCTCGTACGATTCTTGTGTCCGAACTCCTTGGATACGTCGGTTATACCAGAACGACCATCGGAACTGCAACGGATGTTCGATCTCATCATCTGCCACGCCACTGCTCGCCGAGGGGGAGAGATATTTAGTGAGCGTGCACGCCTACGAGATATCTGCTCGCTGACCACAGAGCGAGCGAGAAAGAAATACACCAACATGATGGAGTGATTCCACGAGACATGGTGGGTGGATTGCTTGAGTCGTGTCCATTACCTTGCTTCGACGAGCGCCATATTAACTCAATTTGTTGTCGTTGTGGTGGTGGTTGTCGCTGGATCGTATCGATCGGCCTCGCTCACACGTACGCGCACACGAGAGAGGGAAGAGACGCAAATAGCGACAACGCGCAGAACGCGCCAGTGTTTCGGTGTTTCGGTGTTTCGGTGTTTCGGTGTTTCGGTGTTTCGGTGTTGCGGTGTTGCGGAGTTTCGGAGTATCGCCACATAGAGGAATCGTGGGCTTACAATGAGCCTCCACTGCTCGATTGAGGTTTCTCTGGTGTCTCTCTCGCGCGTGAAGCGGTGTCGATGAAATATCGGCCAATGTGGCATTCATTCGCGGCGTGGAGCGGGGAGCTGCGCGTGGGATGATGTGAGGGAGGTTGTGATCCGAGAGGAGCGTAGGGGAGCAACGGCCGTTGGGTTCGGCTGTGACAGTGACGGCGGGCAAAGGTGGGCCGGCGTCACGCCACACCGCTCGCTCCTCGGAAACCGAGACCCCGAAGGCGCAGATAGGAGGCCGAGGCGCTGTCGCAGAGGCCGCGTTCTCTCCCTCCCCTCGTCGCTCGCGCACCTCCTCCGCAAAGGGTTCCCCTACGCCCGCGTCTCTCTATCTCTTTCGTGCTGTACGCCTCGCACTGTACACCGCGCTCGCTTCTGTCGTACCTCTCTCTCGTGTATCGTTTCGACTTTTCGTCAGCAACCCCACTAGCGCTCTCTCTCTCTCTCGCTATCGAAAGCGAGGTCAATAGAGGAGGCTACCAAGAAATCTCACTCACTCTCTCTGCCTCTCGTGCTTGTGCTTGCGACCCTCGTTCATCATCACATTGTGCGAGAGCACGCGTTCCCACAGCAGTCGCATGAAGATCTCGACGTTGCGAGTATGCAGTACGCTGCTGTTCCTCACGATCATGTTGGGCGTCGTCACACGACTGCCGTCGTTCACCAGCCTCCTAGCGAGCACCACAGCACCGCAAGAAGCGCGCGGTGATTGTTGGTTCGTTCCACGCGTCGAACCGACCGTGCCATACTCGTTATCGCTCGCGTCTAGCGATGCATGTGGAACGTGTCAGCTATCGCGTCTCGAGAAGATCGCCGCCGTCGATAGCCTGCGAGATCCACCGCGCATTCTACTGTATATCTTGTGTAATGCCTCAAATAGTCGGCCACGCTACCAATACTCTTCCCTGACGATGGTACGATGAGATACTAACAAGCTCGATAGCCATGCGCAACAATGCCGGCAGCTTTGGTTTGTTAGTTAGTATCGATTCTTCCTTCCATCAAGATCATTATGAGGTTACTTTCGATTCCGACACGCACAAAGACAGCCGAACAATAATCTCTCTCTCGCTCTCGTGCGAGATCTCTTAGGTTTATTGTTATTTCATTACGATGATGATGGCTTGATCTTGCGAGATTATGATTATGATGATTATGATTTCTTTTATGTGTATGATAAGAGCACGGAGGTAATGATGGCAGTAGCGCGATTTACGATTTATGATCTTTCGTAACCAGATATTTTAGTAGTGCTCAGATATTCTCTCTCTCTCGATTGATAGCTTGATAGATGAATATATTGATCGATAGATAGCTGGATATTTGATAGATAGATAGAGTTGTGCGTCGCATCGAGTATGATCTTCATTTACTTGTTCGATTATCGAGTCAAGTGTATTGCCTTGGTAGACGATGGATGATTGATCTATCGATTGGTTGGTTGGTTGGTTGGTTATTAGGAACGCGTTTGGATCGAGCATTCGAGTCGCGAGCCGATTGAAGTGCCACTGGGTGTCGATGCCGTGAGTGTGGCTTGCGACCATGAGATGACCACGACCACTGTCATGTCTCGAACGATCTCGGTGCCGTGCAACAACACCAACGACTTTCATATCATCAATCGATTCGATCCTTTGTTGTATCGCGATCGTACCGAGCGCGTTCGATCTGTTCTCGAGGGCACGAACGTCGTGCACGATGGCGTTCAAGTTGGCGAGCGTCGCCATGGCGGTGACGACTTGTCGGGTACGATCAACAGCTCGGACCTTTCGAGTGATACGCGATTGAAGCATCGCAAGAAGAAGGGTAAGAATCGCAAGTTGCTTGGACTGGAGGAGGTCCAGGTCCTCGAAGAACAAGAGGATCAAGATACAATCGACACCGAGAATGTGGCACTGCTACAAGAAGAGCGAGAACATCAACATCAAGATCAAGATCGAAAGGAAGATCAAGATATTCTTCAACCAAGTGCTCCTGAGCAACAATCACAACAACAACAACAACAACAACAACAAGATGCGCCAGCACAACATCACGACGACGACGGTCCTGTACTGAAGCAACCGAACATCATGGTGCTTCTATTCGATTCAGCCGGACGGGCCCATTCTCAACGTCGCTTGCTTCGATTCATCGAGACGCTCCAGCGAATGAACGCATCGACCTCCAACGAGGATGGCACCAGAGATACCAACGCGCAATCGGCGGCGCATTCATCAGGCGTCAGGATCTTGGACTTTGAGCGCTTCAATGTCGTCGGTCTCAACTCGCCAGCCAACTTCCTTGCCATGTTGACTGGCCGTCCGAACGCTGACGTTTGGCACACGGAATCTCTTGCCTTTCCAATGATTCGACTCGTCACTGGCGACAGGTACATACACACACATACAACATACACAATATGCACACATAAGGTTCCTCCCTCCCACACTCAATCGTGTGGTGTTCGGGTCGCATGATGATATTTCGTCGACTTCTTCCTATTCTTCTGCACACCGTGAATTCTTATTCTTGTTCTTGAAACACAATCTAGGCAACATGTAAGTCCATTCAAGACACAGATTCGATATGAGAATACCTTCATCTGGGACATTCTCCATCGACAGGGTTACGCAACTCTGTTCAGTGAGGTCCGTTGTTGGATTCTATTGTACTCGTCATAATCTCACCACCCTACTGCGATATTTTCTTGTCTTTGTTGTTGTTGTTGATTACAACAGGGCTTGTGTTTTGATAAGACACTTCGCGAACTCGGATTTACCTACAATATCAAAGAGACCTACGACCTAAACTTTTTTGGTTGGAAGCCATTCAACTATCGAGATAACCACCCTCGTGTCGCAGGTACATTGAGCATCTGCCATGGCCGAACGTGACGCGAGCATTCGTTCTATCGCTCTCTCTCTCTCTCTCTCTCTCTCTCTCTCTCTCTCTCTCTCCTTCTGACTAACTCTCCCCTCTGCCAATAGGAGTCGATTACTTTTTGCATTCGCCTTGGTGTGCCTTCGATAACAAGCTCCTGAAACTGTACGATGGATTTCGACGAAGTCAGGTACGGCGTCTTCTTTGGTATTGGTACGAGAGAACGAACTCGCATAATGACCGTGTGGCTGCTTGTTGTGAAATGATGCTTAGCACCCGCCGCGATGCGTTTGTCTCGGTCGTGAGTATGCCCACCAGCATATGCTCGATTACGTCAAGCAGTTTTACAGCAACTATGATGGATTGCCTCGATTCTCGTTCACGGCATTCCAGGAGGCGCACGAACGCAAGATGCAGGTTCGTACCGTGATGATGAGAGTTTCTTTCGTGAGCTCGCGTTCTAATCGACGATTGCCTTCAATCAGATCTTTGGATCAGTCGACGAGGATTTGCGCGACTTTTTCGTGAGCTTGAACGATCCTCATGTCCTTGACTCATACCAATCGGACGGATTTCAACGGCTCTCCAAGAGAGCAGCGACTCTCTTGCAAGAGACTGTGGTGTTTATCATGGGAGACCATGGGTTGAATTTTGGCGATGTACGTGCAATGGCAATGCCGAGCTCGACCGTCATCACTCCATGGGCGCTCATATCACGCAACCGTCTCAATAGTATGCACTCGGTACTCCGGAAGGATGGCTCGAACACAAGACCCCGATGCTCTACATGAGTATGCCAGAGAGCTTGTTGCGACGTTATCCTCAGATGGAGAAGAACCTGCTTGCCAATCAACAACGTCTCGTGACACCCTACGATCTCTTTGCAACCTTCAAGTATGTGATCGTTCTCTCTCTCTCTCTCTCTCTCTCTCTCTCTCTCGTCAACTGACTTTATGGTGGGATAGGCACTTGGCAAGCTATCCCGAGCCAGTGACGGTACCGAATCCTGCCATCAGTCGAAGCCTATTGGAACCGATCGAGGAGCATCGCACTTGCAGGGATGCCTTGATTCCAGACCTGTATTGTGCCGAGAACCTGGCGCAGAAGAAGGTCTGCTGGGAGAGCGGTAACGACTGCGAGCTAGCGGCCGAAGCCGATCGCGCGTTGTTGATCCAGCGCGTTCTCCGAGGCAAGGAGCGTCGCGGAGGCAAGAAGATTGTCGCCGTGCCTTCAGCCGAGGATATCTACCGCATTCGCTTGAGCCAGCGTCTACTCGATGCTTGCCTTGCTGCACTGGCATGTGGCCTTGCTGCAATGTTACTTGCTTTGTATTGTTGTTGCTGCTGTCATCAACGTGACAACAACAGCAGCAACAGTGGCAGCAGCAGTAACAACCCTGCTGCCAGCCGATCTGCCAGTGCACCGCCTCAGACACCGCCGCCTCTCCTTCAAGACGCGATTTTGCTGCCCCAATCGTCGCTGCCCAAGTCGTTCAGCTCCACGTCTCTCTCGGCACTGCTTGCCATGACTCAGAACTCTATGGCACACGGAGGCAACAACAACAATATCACGACCATCGAACTACTCGATCGAGAAGTTCGAAGGCGCCAACTCTAACGCTACTCACCTCTCATATCATGGTAGAGCACCACTCGAATACCTGTACAGTAGAGACTACACTCACACTGATGATGACATAAATTGTTGAATTGTTGTGGTAAGACCACGCGCAACGAAAGGGTGAGATATTGTGCACGTGGCGTGTATTCACATTGATGAATTGTTGAGTAACGAGCGAAAGAGATCGAGCTCATTGCTGTGCATCAGTGTCGTAGTCGGTCGAGAAGAGCGGCTTTCGATTGGGGTTTGCAGGTAGCGAGAGGAGTGGAGCAGCGGCCGTCTCGTCCTCGTCGTCGCTGCCAGACACGTGGCCACCATCGTCCATCTCGTCTTGGTGCGGAGGAGCCGAGTGCTCGACTGCCATCGCATCGTTGGATTGATCCACAGAAGCGTGGTGCGCGTGAGGCGATGGAGGCGGTGGCTGGTGCTGTTGCTGCGAGCGTGCAGCAGCAGCAGCAGCAGGCGATGGAGGTGGAGAGCGTCGTCGCACGGGCGTCGAGGAGCCGCTACTTTGTTGCGATGTTTGGCCTGGTGGAGAGCATTTGCGTTGCCGAGCGCCAACGGCGCGCGATGCAGGTTGTTAGTTTGGTGCCTTGGATGGCAAGAGGAGCGTTGGCGGTTGGGCGTACTTGGGGTGGCTGAGGCATGTGAGCTCGACGATGGCGTGGTGGTGGATTGCGACGAGTTGGGAATGGCGGTCGCGAGCACAAAGTCCACCTCAAAGTGCGTGTAGAACTTCATGCGGAACACGATCGGGCGACCGGACGATTCGAGGATCAAGGTCAGTGCCATGCCAGCGCTCTCGCACAGTTGCAAGATGGCCTTGGTCTCCTTCAACGGGAAGGTCATCTCCATCTCATTTTGTTCCAGTCGATACTAGAAATCGAGGCAGCTCAGTCAATTCACGGGAGAGCGAGAGATTGCGAGATTGCGAGAGTGCGAGAGTGTGTGGGTCAAGCGCCACGAACCTCTTCAAAGTCCGAGGCCTCGATCGAGACTTCAGTTCGAAGCACGCTGCTCGGTGTACGCTCATCAATGTAGCTCCGAATGCGAATACCATCTCGAGTCACGACGAGCGTCACCTCCTCGAGCGAAGCTTGAAAGTTCGTCAATGCATCGATGAACAAGCGTGGTCGAAACGTCAACCGATTGCCAGTCTGTTTCAAAGTGTGTGAGTCTCTCTTGAGTCGAGACTCATCAAGTGAATCGCGCCAATCACGTACATCCTTGGCATACGTTGCTCGCAGTGGTGTATCGACTTCTGTTGCCAGTCGGTAGATCTTCTTGGTATCTGGTGCCGCCATGAGTATACGATCGAACCCACGATGAGCGAGATTGAACATGGAACATGGAGCGAACGTGCTCACGTACTGTTCTCACAAGCGAGATCGAACACGACCTCCGAGTTCTGCTCATCGTACGCCAAGCTGCATGATTCCACGACGCTCAATACTCGAAACACTTGCAAGCATCCCTGAATACCGCACACAAGAATGCAATACAATTAGGTCTCCTCCCAGCTAATCAATCAATCAATCCTCTGGATGGCTGGCAGAGGGATCGAGCCGATAGAGACCTTGGCATTGACGCGGAAGGTGGTCTGCGGCGTGTGGACGCGATAGCTCTCGAAGAAGGCGCTGTGATACGTGAGATCGGCCATCACTGACTTGGACGAGTTGATGGCTTTGAGCAGGAGCTACGTGCGTCATTGCCATCACCACCAACAACAATCAATATGCACATCATCGCTATGATGAACGATATCTTGCTTGGATTCATCATCTCGCGAGTCGCGTACCGCCTTGTCGTTCGGTATCTGGAAGCGAATATCCTCGCCGATCTTTGCGAGGCACTGAATCACTCGATGAAACATCGGGATATGCTTGGATGGAATCACGAGCTCCATGTCGAATAGAGATATCTCAAACCACTACGCGAGCAGCGAGCGAAGGAGGGCGAGAGAGCAACAACGAATGAACGACAACGAACGCTGAGCCAACGAGAACGACGATGTGAATCTCTTCGTGGAACCCTGGAGTTCTTGGTATTACGGGGTATGGATTTTTCGACTTTGCCGCTGGCTGCATTTCGGTGTGCTGGAACCACACAGAGGATGATAAAGAGCTCGATTCAATTCAAACGACATGAAGAAGAGACAAAATGGCTGGGGATATGCTCAGATGATATCGATCTAACGAGGTTTGATATATTGAAAGGGGGATTCCGAGTGCGTGAGACGCGAGATACAACACACACACACACACACATGACAGAGACAGAGAGGGAGCTCTGTGCGAGTGGAGTACCACAGTTCGAGTAGGTTGCTTGGCGTGTCTCGTTCGCTTGTGCACGCTCTTCTATCTGTCTCTCTCGTGGTAATGGAGAAGACGCAAAAAAAAGAAGGGTCTAGATGTAGCAGCAGGAGCAGCGGGTGAGTGGATAGGTAGACAGGCATAGGAGGCGGTAAGAGTGACGGGGGAGAGGAGACAGGCAGGCAGGCTTGATGAGTGCCACGAGACCTCCCGCATATGAGCCGGTGGCTCTAGAATACGTTCTGAAGCTTCTCAGCGATCTTGAGCTGAGCGCGCGTCAGGTTCGAGAGGTACACCACCATCAACAGATCCTACATACAAACCAACGAAGCAACACGTGTATCGTGGAGTCGGATGGACGTTAGCAACGTTGCTCGACGAACGACATGAGGCCGTGCGGGTCACTAATGACGCACCTGGATGCTGCTGTTGAGCATCGTGGTGAACGACGCAGTATCGATGCGAGGAATCGACTCGATGCAGTTGAGCAACACGCGGCCGATGCGGTTATCGGCCGGAATCGAGCCATCGAGCACCTTGTCGACGTACGCCGCGATGGTGCCGAGCATCTCCTCGAGCTTGACGAGCGACTGGTCGAGCGTACCGAGCTCGGTCAGCAAGCCCACGGGCGACATCGGGTCCTCCTTGCTTCTCAGCAACACCTCGACTGAGAGAGAGAGAGAGAGAGAGAGGGCCACAGTTCGTTAGCCATCAAAGCAGCTCGCTGATTGAGCGGCCTAGACATACCACCGGCCTTCTCGGTATCGCGCGTGAGGAGCTTGTACGGGATGGGCTTGAACAGCGTGCTCTTGGCGCTCTCCTGACCAGCGACCTGCAGCGAGGTCGACAGCAAGGTCTGGATCGTCATCTTTCCTCCTGTCAGCTCCGAGTCGACCTGCCAAGTCAATACGAAATCACACGCCGATCCAAATGGTCCCACGAGTTCCATTGATATCAACGAACGATCCATCGACATCGAGATCATCAATATCATCATAAAAACGAGCTATCTCATATCCATGCCGCTCTCTTGCTCTCTGTTGCGCTCTCTCTTGCTCTTGATATTGCATAGAGCATGAGTATCAGCGTCGTCATTAGGGCGCGCGTACCGTGAGATGGATCGGGGGCGAGTTCATCTCGTGCCAGTAGAAGTTGTGGAAGAGCACCGAGTTCTCGTTGACGGCGAGACCCGTCGAGTACCAGCCCACGATGCGCTCCTTGGGCGTGGCGCGTGTGTGCAGCTCATACATGGTTCGATGGAATTGCATATCGACAGCAACCTACGACATGAGTACGAGTCAGTTTGGGTCTCCCAAGCGATCGAGAGAGAGAGAGAGAGAGAGATTGAGAGATCGCGAGCGATCGAGATATTATCAGAGGAGTAAAGATATCGCGAGAGATAGAGAGAGAGACCTCCTCGCCCTCGCTGTGGGGCACCGGGAAGCTGGATCGAATCTCGACGATGCCCTCGGCGGTGGTGAGACCGAGCAAGGTACCGATGACTCGCTCGCCGTTCTTGCTCTTGCGTGCGTAGTGATCGAGGATCGACATGACGACCACCGGATGGATGTGGCACGAGGTCGAAGTGCCCTCGCCCAGGAACAACTGCGTCGACATTATGAGAGGGGAAGGGAGAGAGAGAGAGATGGATAGAGAGGGAGGGTGGTTCACTACGAGAGACAGAGGGCCACAGAGGTACGCGGTGTATCTGTGTGTGTGTGTGTCGGTGTCTCAGCAGCAGCAACAGGAGCGAGGTGCGTGCGAGAGCGAGACAGCAGAAAGAGGAAAAGGCCGCTCCCACACACGAGAAGAAGACAAGACACCCACCGCTGAGGAGAGCAGAGGGAACGAGAGCTCCCACGGCAAAGTCCGCGTTTCACGCTCGTCATCGCTTTACCCTGTTGAGTGCCATAGGGGAGGAACTCACTCCCACGGCAATGTTCGTGTTTCACGCCTGTCATTGCTTTACGCTGTTGAGTGCCATAGGGGAGGAACTCACTCCCACGGCAATGTTCGTGTTCCGGATCTCAATCCAGCAGCCTTCGACTTCTTGGTGAGTGCAAAGTACTTGACTCGACCCCACTGATTGAATCGGTTGTCGTCGTTTGAGTGAAGCCTCCAGGTCGGCTTGCACAGAGGGGGAGAGGAATATCTTGTTCGTCCCAAGATCTCAGAGCGGAACAGCACATTTCGTGTCCTTCGGCGAAGTGTCACTTGCGTTGCTTCGCTGTTCGTTCGTTCCCTCACTCACTCGCTCCCTCGCCCACCACATCTCGCGTGTCTCTGACGACATGGCCGAGTACAAGATCGTGGTCGTCGGCGGCAGCCGAGTGGGCAAGTCGGCTCTCGTGATCCAACTCATCCAAAACCACTTCATCGACGATTACGACCCAGACATTGACGACTCATATCGTAAGCGAGTATTGATCGATCATGAACCGTGTCTGCTCGATGTCTTCGAATACCGCAAGGGCTCCAAGCACTCAGCGCGACGCGAGCAGTTCATATTCGCGGCACACGCGTTCGTGCTCGTGTACTCGATCACATCTCGAGAGTCGTTTCTCGAGCTCGAGGAGCTTCGCCAAGAGATCCTGCGCATCAAAGGCACCGACTCCGTGCCGATGGTGTTGGTGGGCAACAAGAGCGATCTCGAGAACGAGCGCCAAGTGCTGTTGGCCGAGGGTACCGATGTGGCAGAGAGATACTCGTGTCCTTTCTTCGAGGCGTCTGCCAAGTTGCGCATCAATGTCGACGAGCTATTCTACCAAGCCGTACGCGGAAGCCGACGCGTGCGAGACGACTTACCACGCAGGCGAAGCAAGAGGAGCGGTTGTGTATCGACATGAATCGATCGGTTCGAGCTTGATCTCCAATGTAGAATGTGTTATTTGTATTCTATCAATCAATGAGCCAGCTTGAGCGAACCAATCAATCAATCCAATCAAGCAAGCCGGCAGCCAAGCAATGCGCAATCTCAGGCTCCCACGGCGAAGTTCGCGTTTCACGCTCATGATTGCTTTACAGTGGATCAAACATTGGAACAGAGCAAACGGCGAAGTCCGCGTTTCACGCTCGCTATCGCTTTACGCTGGGAGCGGTCCTATGGTCGCCAGACATCGATCGATCTCTCAGTTGCTTGTTGTCCTCCTCGCTGCTGCTGCTCTCTCCCCATCCAGCTGTGCGTGTCTATCAATCGGTGAGGCATCTATCCATCTATCAGTCTATCCATCTATCCATCAAGCTTCGTGGATCGAACTCGGATTGATTCCAGATTATGCCTACGATGTCGAGTAAGAGCAAGCAGTCACTGTCGGAGCAGCTGAACAGCTTGTTTACGCCGGCGCCGCGAGAGATCGATCCCGAGGAGCAGGACTTTCGTGGCGAGCGAGCGACGATCGATGAGTGGGATAGCGACGATGATAACGCCGCTTTGAGGCGCAAGCCTGCGAAGAAGGCGCCCGAGAGCGCGCCGTTGCGTATGAAGGCGACGCCGGTGGATCTCGGTAGCGTCGACAGGAAGTACGCTGGTACTCCTACCAAGCGCGATGCTCTCTTCCACGACGACAGCAGCGACGATGACGATCAAGACGACGACGACGATGATGATGATGATCAAGCACGTGATGAGGGAGATCACCGACGAGTTGCGGCTTCGAGAGACGATGATGCGAGTGATGATGATGACGACGACGACAGCGAGGAAGAGTTGAAGCCTCGACGTGGTCTTAGCAAGCATGCCGACAACGACGACAGCAATGATGATGATGGCACCAATGACGGCGAAGATGATGATGCCTACTACGACGAGGACGAGGAGATCGATTATGATGGTCTTGGACGATCGGAAGACACCGACAGCGATGAAGAGGAGCAGGGTTCCGATGATGACGACGACGATGATGACAACGACGACGACGGAGAGGAGGCCAACGCCGCCACTCGATTGTATGGCAACATTGACAAGCTTGCTGACAAGCTCGATGACATCGAACAAGAGGACAAGTACGTCGATATGCGATATCAATCACACGACTCAACGAGCTAATGTGATTGATTGCACGAGGAAGGGTGTCGTTGTTACAAGCCAAGCAAGACTCGGAGAAAGAGCTGCAGAAGGCATCGCACACCAAGAACCAAATGGTGCGTCTCCATCACGATCGACTGGTGCATCGTAGAGAGTACGAGAACGCACCCAGAGGTCACTGATATATCGATCATCCGCTGCCAATGATGGTAGGCAATCTGGCAAAGTCTCTTGAACTTGCGAATCCGAGAACAGCGTGCCATCAACGTTGCCAATCGCTTGCCTCAACTCGGTCTTCTGAGCGAAGCATGCGCCGAGAACGCTCAACTCAGCTCGGC
>Ga0209935_1003511_pt1:15000-16039 | contig 16039 bp, 12 predicted proteins | sample ThiBio_1000_plan_2_FD_183958 | JGI IMG/M metagenome (GOLD analysis project Ga0209935, IMG submission 183958) | Wastewater bioreactor microbial communities from Cape Town, South Africa - Thiocy_cont_1000_plan (SPAdes) | ecosystem: Engineered > Bioreactor > Thiocyanate-remediating >... | reverse complement strand
GGAACTTACCCGACAAGGAATTTCGCTACCTTAGGACCGTTATAGTTACGGCCGCCGTTTACTGGGGCTTCGATTCAGAGCTTGCACCCCTCCTCTTAACCTTCCAGCACCGGGCAGGCGTCAGACCATATACTTCGTCTTACGACTTTGCATAGTCCTGTGTTTTTGTTAAACAGTCGCTACCCCCAATTCTGTGCCACCCCTTTATGGTTGCCCATAGAGGGGTCTCCCTTCTTCCGAAGTTACAGGAGAAATTTGCCGAGTTCCTTCAACATCATTCGCTCAATCGCCTTGGTATACTCTACCAGTCCACCCGTGTCGGTTTGGGGTACGGTCTATACGCTGGAGCTATTTCCTGGGACCTCTTCGCTGCCTGATCAATCCAATAAGATCAGACAACACACGAGATCCGTCACTTCCAGCAGGCTCAGGAATATTAACCTGATTCCCATCGACTACGCCTTTCGGCCTCGCCTTAGGGGCCGGCTCACCCTGCGCGGATTAACCTTGCGCAGGAACCCTTGGACTTTCGGCGGGATTGTCTCTCACAATCCTTTAACGCTACTTATGTCAACATTCGCACTTCCGATACCTCCAGCGGCTCTCACGAGTCCGCCTTCACAGGCTTACGGAACGCTCCGCTACCGCGTCAACGCTTAACGCATTGACACCCGCATCTTCGGTGCATGGCTTTAGCCCCGATACATTTTCGGCGCAGGCTAGCTTAACTAGACCAGTGAGCTATTACGCTTTCTTTAAAGGATGGCTGCTTCTAAGCCAACCTCCTGGCTGTCTTGGCCTTCCCACATCCTTTCCCACTTAGCCATGACTTGGGGACCTTAGATGGCGGTCAGGGCTGTTTCCCTCTTGACGATCGACCTTAGCACCGACCGTCTGTCTGCCGTACTGAACTCATCGGTATTCGGAGTTTGGTTAGGTTTGGTAAGGATCGCTCCCCCCTAGCCCATCCAGTGCTCTACCCCCGATGGTTATATACGACGCTCTACCTAAATAGATTTCGCGGAGAACCAGCTATTTC
>Ga0209935_1003511_pt1:0-10000 | contig 16039 bp, 12 predicted proteins | sample ThiBio_1000_plan_2_FD_183958 | JGI IMG/M metagenome (GOLD analysis project Ga0209935, IMG submission 183958) | Wastewater bioreactor microbial communities from Cape Town, South Africa - Thiocy_cont_1000_plan (SPAdes) | ecosystem: Engineered > Bioreactor > Thiocyanate-remediating >... | reverse complement strand
ATCACTCTTGAAGAAAGATTCACGACTTATAATCCTACCTCTCTCTTTGAACAACTCATTGAGGTAATCAAGGTATTTCAACCTTCGTCTCAAGGAGGAAAAAAACTCAAAGCACTCGAAAAAGAAGCACTTAAAAATGAATTTTATGCTTCCCGCCTCCAGATCGGGATATGGTGCTTTGCTTTTCATTATTTTATGACAGGGAATATGGTTATTCCAGAAGGAAAAGAGTTTTTTGATGCTTTGTTGGACGTTACAAAACCGACTCCCTCCTCCTCATTACCACAGGGCAAACAAAAAAAAGGAACAATCCCTAAGAAAGTTCAAGAAAAGAAATCGACTTTCGGACATCCAATTCCAGGAACTAATGGTGACCAACGAAAAAAAATTCTTGAACCTCTTTATGAATATCTCTCAAAAGCACAACAGATATTAGATGAAGAAAAATTCCAACCTTATACAAAAGAATTTGTTTCAAGTATTGAACAGATATTACCAGCCTTTTTTACAAAACAATCTCAGGAAATAAGACAAGAATTTGAATTTTTTCAAAAACAAGTTGTAAATTCAACAAACGGCATAAATTCCAACTCATTGTCTTTTATTTTTTCTCCAAAGAAATTAGAAAACAGTGTTCAGGAAAATACCTCTCTTCTTGATACGGCTGTGAAATTTCGTACCCCCATGGCCAAAATGTTTGCACGACGTAAAGGCATAATGTTTCATGAGAGTAATCAAATCCTCAAGGCTCAAGAATGGTACCAAAATGCTATTAGTCTTGGAGATATAAAAGCACTGCATAATCTTGGTTCTTTAGTAGAAAAAGAAGATCCTGCGTGGGCACAATCCCTCTATACACAAGCAATGACTAAAGGTTTTTCGTACTCAATGGATAACCTTGCAGATTTATTATACCGTCAAGGTAAAATTGAAGACGCTAAAAAATTGTACAAAGAGACTGCTAACCAAAATAATATAAAGGCTATGTATAATTTGGCAATTATTGCAAGAGACGAAGGAAATTCTCAAGAAGCAAGAGAATGGTACCAAAAAGCTGCAGAGAAAGGACATATAGAATCATGTCATATGATCGGAGTATTTCTTATGGAAGAAGATCAATTAGATAAAGCCAAAGAATGGTTCGAAAAAGCTGCTCTAAAAAAATTTCCCCCCTCAATGTACAATTTTGGCATTTTGTTGCAGGACGAAGGTCATTTAGACAAAGCCAAAGAATGGTTCGAAAAAGCTGTGGAGCATCAGTATATGAAGCCTTTAAATAATCTTGGTTCCATAGAATGCAGTAAAGGCAATTATGAAATAGCAGAGAAATATTTTATCCAAGCAGCCTCTGAAGGAAGTTCTGAGGCTATAATGAATATGGGATGCATAAAGCAAGCTTTGGGTCAATTTGACGAAGCGGAGTCGTTCTATAAACAAGTACTCGAAACACCTAATAAATTACTAGTAATGCAAAATCTTGCTGTCTTAGAAAATATTAAAGAAAACATAGATGCGTCCAGAAAGTTGTTCCAACAAATCCTTGAAGAAGAAAAACTTCCTCAAGTCCTTTACCTTCTTGCCAGTTTAGAATTGAAAGCAGGTAATTTCGATAGACTTGAAAAATTAGCAACAGAAGTTCTGAATACAGGAGAAGTCAAAGGATTGCTTCTTCTGGCCTTGGCTCATTGGGGGAAGAAGGATTTCCAACAAGCAAAAAACTTTTATCAAAAAGCGATTGCGTCAAACGTTGAAGATGCTGAAGTATTTTATATTGAGTTCCTTGAGGGAATTGGAGAATTAGAACAAGCTCAAAAAGTAGAAGACCATTACCTTGAAACGCTTCTTCCAGAAGAGATCATCCTAGAGGAAAAGACTGTTGAAGCTCTTGCGCCTCAACCTAATATTCCTCAACCAAATACGTCTCCTTCTGTCCAAGAACAACTCTATCAACCTTTACCAACTCCCGTTGAATCTTTTAAAGCGCCAACGCCTTCGAAGAAATACTTGAAGTATTTAGAACGTGCTCAAAAACGACTTGAAGAGGAGCGGAAAAAACCTGTGATGACTCAGGAAAACGCGCCTCAACCTTCGAAAACATATCAAGATGTCAGCATAACTTTACACCCTGATATTGATATGAATACACTCACTGACTTTGAAAAGATCATGATTCAAAAATGTCTTACCTCTTTAGCGAGTGGAGAACATAAAAGATCCCGTTATGAACCGTTGACAGGATACGACAACCTACACTCTATGCGCTTAACTCACGAAGATCGTCTTGTCTTTCGTATTCTTGAAGGATCAATACATCAAGGAGTGACTAAGATTCAGATTTTCTCCCTCAAAGGTCATTATGAGAATGATAATCATAAAGCTTTTAAAAATTTAGTTACATCTGAAGTTTCCTTCAAACCATGGAAATGGGCAGAGTAAACCTCTGAGAAAACGAAAAAGATCAGACAACCTAGTTTCTTAAGCAAAGTTGTCTGCTACTTCTTTTCTTTAAAGAATTTTCGTTGTTCTCCTTAAATAAGAAAGAAATGATAAAAAAGAATAATTCGCTTAATTTCGAATCAAAATTTTTATTACAAACGTAGACATGGCTTGACTATTTCTAATTTTTATAAAAAAGAAGCCCTATAAAAGGGCTTCTTTAATGATATTATTTTACAATTGATTATTCACCAACGCTTTGAGCAACTTCTGCAATAGTAGGATCTTTAGCTTTTTCTTGTTCGAGAACTGTCTCTGGATCTTTACCAGCTAAAGCTTTCTTCGCATTTGTTGCACATTTGGACTCCGCGAAACCTTCTACTTTTCCGCAAATCTTCGTGGCAATTGCAGCAACTCCTGGATGAGTACACAAGGCTCCTTCAAAAGAACGAACACTTACAACACCACTAAAAAAACTTGCTTTACGACAGAATTTATCTTTGCCTGCCATTGCTAATTTTTTAATATCAGAAACTGAAACTGCTTCTACTTGTTGAACAAATGGAACTTGGGTCATTAACAAGCCTGCGATTAAAGCATATTTTAACATTTTTATCTCCGCTGTTTAGTTTTTCTCGTTTATACATGTTAAGAATATAAGAAAAACCTTAAATAAAAATTAATAAGACAGCGACACCCAAAAATTTTTAAAAAATAAAAATTTCTTCTTATACTTTATTATAAAGCAAATTAAATATATTTAATTATCTTTCCTGACCTTAATACATGAGATCTTCTTGATTTCTTCTCATTATTTTTTACATCGTGCCCATCACTCACATTGACAACTGTTTGACTCTTGCTTACATCTTCAGGCTGCCTGAGACTTTTTTCTTTAGTCTCTCTGATTCAATCTATTCTCCCCCCTTACGTCACGACAACATTATATGAATCCACATTCCGTTTTTTAAGGTGAGTCAACTTCTGAGGCTGATATTATGTCTTCTGTAAATTATTCACTCGCACCATGTTCTCCGGAAGAAAATGCAAGATTTGGATCTTTTGATAGATTTTTAGCATCTTCAATAAGTACGGTAGAAGCCACATCTTTATCAAAATCAACGAAAGAAGAGTGAACTTCCAACTCTTCATTCAAGAAATTCGCTTTTTTACAAAAAGCTTTTTTTCCGGGGGTTCCAACAATTAATTTGTGACCTGTAGCGATTCCTCCTTGTGAGTCGAAAGATCCTGCATCCGAAATAAAGATTACTTGGATCAATAATAACCCTGAGATTAAAATATATTTTTTCATTTTTTCTCCTTTCTTTGTTCGTTTTATGTCGATTTAGGTTCCCCTAAAGCCTTCTGAAATTTTTCATGTCAAGGTAAGTTCTTATTTCTATTTTGATTTTTAAAAATCCTTTACTCGCTCTACTCAGATTTTATCCTTGACCGCTTCCATCCTCACCTTGGATCATTCTCATCGTCTATTTTGACATCAAGAATGAAACTTGGGCTTTTCTAGTCTCGTCATTCTCGGGCATGTCCCGAGAATCTCAAGCAACAGATAGATCTCTCCTCTCACCATCAGATCTATTTCATTCTTTCTTGCTTCCAACGGGGAAATTCTAATTTTCCTTAGGGCCTCACTCGAATGATTCCATCGTTGGCTTCAACACTCACTCACAACCTTTTGCTGTTGCCACCTAATATCTTTCAGAACTTGCCAGGTCCCGGATTTTACAAAGGGGATGCTCTTCTTTCTCAACTTCTCATCTGTGCCTGTCACACACGTTGAAGACCTTCTTCATCACAAATCGATTCATTCCGATTCCTTTTGTCTCCCCTACCCCTCACTTCCACTGTGCCTCTCACCCACAACATCAAGGATGACCAAGGAACAGAAAGGATATTTCCTTTTACACCACACCTTCTGACCTTGTTCATCTTTTGCCTAATCCTTTGTCTTGATGACTTGCCATTCCTGTGCACTCTTAGTAAATGACTCTCACCAACTTCATCCAATCCCTTTCAAACATCTGTTGAAAGGGCTCACATGAAAGAAAAGGTTTAGGTCTTTGCCTTTCAACACTTTTCCTGACCCAAGACTTCCCTCTTGTCATTCTCTTGGCCTAAGGTTCCAAGACAGGACCTTTGGAAAAGTTCCTCTCTTATTCCCCTTTTTTCAGGGGCGTCGTCCCCTAAAAAAAGGCAAAGAAAGGGCATTCGCTCAAAAAGAGCGTTAAAAGGACTTCTTTACGTCATAAGTCAGGTTGTAATCCCTGATTTATTCTTCTTTTATGACCTAGATGTAAGAGATTTAGTAAAAGGATTATCAAGAAGTTTTAAGTCTTAATAAGGGAAGAGATTCATCTCTGACCATCTATTAATACCATATCACACCTTGATACAAATTTCAAGAAAAACCCGTCCCATTTTCAACTTATTTTTTCTTTACATAAAAACTTAAGACTGCCGTCACCTTTTATCTTCAAAGGATTTCTTTATTCTCAGAGCTAACCGGCAAAGGAGACGGAATAAAAATGCGAGAACGCCATCCGCGAGGGCGCTCAAGAATTCTTGAGAGTGTAAGCTTCTTGGCTTCAATGATAACCACACCACCAATCTTGTTGCACCATATCCCTCCTAATCTTTCCCAAGTCTCTGAAAAATTTAACATCATCGAAGACTCAATGGGAGGGAGATAAAGACCATATACAGGCTTGAACGGCGTAAATAAGCTTTCCTGAATCAGTGTATAAAGCTGACTTCCAGAATAAGGTTGTCCAATACCAAAAGGGGATTTAGGGAATCTTGCCCATAGCCCTCGACGGTTAGGCGCCACAATAAGCAAACGGCCACCATCCACCAAAACACGCCATGCTTCGCGCAGCAATTGCCGCGTATCTTCTGCGCCTTCAAGACCGTGAACGAAAAGGAGGCGATTGACAGATTGATCAGCCAACGGAATGATATTATCTTCCGCTAAAGCAACTTTATTGGCCTCATTTTCCGGCCAGAAAATCGCCCCTTGTGACGCTGGCATGATGGACAACACGCGTTCAGCACGCAGCTGAAACTGGTTTAAATAAGGAATAGGATAGCCATAGCCAACGACGCAATCTCCAACGGCATCGGGCCATATGGTTGCAATATATTTTGCAATATATTTCTGCACATATTTCCCCAACGGGCTTTCATAAAAACGGTGAAGGTCAGCGATATCCATACGCATAAGAACATTATATCCTAATTTAAAGACATACCTACAAAGTTCAACATCAACCCTAATATATTTATGAAATAGGCACTAGATATATATTCTTTTATCACCCGAAATACGAAAAAAGCCGCCATTATTAATTGTATACATGGCGGCATAGCAAAGCAAAATTCTCAATTTTTAATCTTTTTTCGCCCCTTTGAGCTTCGTAATGACGGGGTCGAATTTTTCTATCTCGCTTGAAGCCTTAAACTTTTCAGTTCTTGGTATTTCACCTGTTCTTTGCATCATCTCATGCTCATGGCTCTCTTCACGAAGGGAGTCCATTTTTTTCGTTCTCAACTCACCCCTAATTTTAGCATTTGAGTTAGGATCGAGAAGAGTACGCCATTTCTCAGCTCCACTAAGTCTTTTAAAAGTCGCACTATACCTCTCACTGAAATTTATGACCTCTTGCCCAAGAATTTTTTCAGCCATGCCTTTCCAAAATCTTTCATCATTTAAAATATTGTGGCATTCTGAAGAAACCAATCGCATCGTCAAAAGATCTTTATGGGGAAGATATCCCATAATCTCAGCTTTCATTTCTGTAGGTAAATTATCAAAACATCCTTGATCTGAGGCATCTGCTTTAAATGCTGCGCTACTCATTCCACAAATTCCGACAAGACTCAATACCACGGAATTTAAACTTATTTTCTTGATAGACATTACTAACTCTCCCTTGTTTATACTCTTAAAATACGCTTTAAAAATTAAAAGGCCGTTAACTGAAGTGAAAATAATCTGTCGAATTCTTTCTGCAGGCGAAAATAAATTTATCCCTTAGAAAAGCATCCCTCATACCAATTCTGATTGACAGCCGCAGCAAGCTCGCGTAAGTGAATAACAACACGGAGAGGTGGCCGAGCGGTTGAAGGCGCACGATTGGAAATCGTGTATACGGGAGACCGTATCGAGGGTTCGAATCCCTCTCTCTCCGCCATCGATTATTGTGATAAAGCCGATACACGCCTGTGGCATGATGACACATGGTCTTCTGTGCTTATGAAAAAGGGCGAGACTGCCAGGCTCTTTACGCTTTGTTTACGCAAATAACCTTTCTTCATCCTCGCCCTCTAGTTTTTACTTAGGCTCTAATCTCTTTTAATATAGGTTATAGTAAAGCTTACTTCGCCAGAAAGAGCACGAGTTATATCAGAAAGATTAATACCTGAAAGAGCCCCTCCCTTGAAGGAAGTAATGGGTCTGGCAGGGTCCCTGCTCTCATCATTAAGGTCCACTACATTCTTAGTTCCAGGAAAAGGATCTCCTCCATCCCCCTGATTGTCATCAAAGGCATTCTCAAGATCATGCTGTCCATCGGCTTGAACGAGTTGTAATCCTGGACTATCGGGAGAAAACATTTCTTTAGACTCATCCACTTTCCATACTAAGAGTCCTTCTCCAGGTAACCTGCTATCAAATCCAACTCTCATTCTGTTTTCTAATAGTAAGTATTGTGTTGGTTTGAAGGCAGGACTTGTAAGTTTAATGATCTTATAACCTGGCATTGTTGTGAAAGGGGGAAGGGTAAGAGACATTTTATCACCTTCCATCGTTGAAGCATCTATTGTTTCTGTCTCAACCCATTTGTGTTGCATTTTATGTAAAGCAGCGGGATGAACTGGACGAGCTCCGCCTCCACCATAAGAACCACTTGCCATTAAATCCCACATACCAGAGCCATCCCAAGTCTTTCCATCTTCGTCATAGTTTGGATCATAAAAATCATCCCATTGAAAAGCTAAATGCCCTAGCTCATGGGAACATACACCTACATCACAATCATGTGGCACTGTTAAATAAGTAGAAGCATGTAAGCCTGGTGATACTTGAATAGGAGTTCTAAGGTTCCATTTATGGGACCAGATATCATTTCCCCGAATAGATGGATGTAAACGTTCTGCTCCGCTACCAGCATGAATTAAGAATAGAGCCGTGATAATACCGTTATCTAAAACATCAAGCTCTTTCTCAAACGAAATACCTTTTTTTAAAGCAACTTTTACAGCATCTTCAGCCATTCTAGGGGCATTTCTCGGATATGAGCCCCATTCTCCTCCTGATTCACCATTCGTATAGTACGAATAAGGATTTGGCATTCTTAGCCATCCATGAACCGATCCTTTGATAGATACCTTATCCAGACTAACTTCTTTATAGTAGTCTTTCATGCTGCCTGATAAAAGTTTCTTGTCTGAAAATAATAAATTTTCATAATGTTTACGTGGAAGTCGACCAACTTTGTCTTTGAAATCTATTAGCAAAACTTTTACATGCAGCTCTCCTGCGACGGGCTTACTGGGAATAGAGATTCTCCGTATGCCTGAAGATTCGATTGAAACATTATCTCTTCCTTCCTGATGTGAACAGGATGGTACATATCCAGCTAATTTTAAGTAATCCTTAAAAGTTAATTTTTCCACTTTTTCATTGGCATCTAAATACTCAGCATAAAGCCATGAGATAACTTGTGGGGAAGGTGGAACTGTTTTTGGGAATGAATACTTACTCTGTGCTTCTTTCTCTTCACTAGATACAACCGATGCAAACGTATAGGTACATAAACTCGCAAAAATTAATGGGATTCCAAAAAATGCCCTACATTTTTTATAATTCATGATAGGCTCCTTTCTAGTTTTCAGTTAGAGAAGTAGGAGATTTTCAACAAGAAAGCTCTGTCACATTTTCCCTTTGCAAGTCACAATCTCCCTCCATGAACTTCTAAATTTTTAGAAGTTGAAGTTAGTATGTTATGAGATCAAAAAATCTCATAAGATAAAAAAAATGTTTAATTAAACTTGTCGAAGCGCCTCTAGAAGCACCTGGCCTCACTAAAACTCAATGTCTGAATTCCAATCGCACACTTTTCTAGAGTCCTTATACTAGGTGCAAGGTGGAATCATTTAACTTCATCAAACAGATAAAAAATGCTAGCAAAAGAACAAAAATTTTACCAAGCCCTTATCGATAAAAATTCAGACTACGAGGGTATATTTTTTATTGTCGTAAAAACAGCAGGCGTATTTTGTCGTCCAACATGCCCTGCAAGAAAACCAAATCTTGAGAATAACGATGGGGTGATTAACTTAAAATTTCAGGATATTTCCATATCAAATAAGAGGAAAGTTGAGTCTCCTGAAACACTAAAGTAAAGAGATGATTCTTCTTGAATCCCCATTCCATCCCCTTGATCTAATTCGTAGCCATTGAGCATTAGCTTGCCCTCGACTATGTGAATCCACTGATGCGTTCCTTTGGGTTTATAAGAGAAACTTTCCGAGGCGAGAAAACGACCTTCATATACCCAAGCATTTGTTCTGAGCTTTATTGTATTTTCACCCTTATTCCCTTCAGGGACTGCAACCAAATGAAGTCCTTTTTCTTCCCGTAAGGAGATTTGATCATACCGCGGTTCGGCCCCTCGAATGTTGGGAAGAAGCCATATTTGCAAGAGATGAACAGGCGTTTGCGAAGACGGATTAAACTCACTATGGAGAACGCCGTGCCCCGCACTCATATATTGCATTTCCCCAGGCTTAATTTGGGTTCCATTTTCCATACTATCTTGGTGTTCTAGCGACCCGCTCATGATGTAAGTCAAAATTTCCATATCGCGATGAGGATGGGTTCCAAAACCTCGGCCAGGCTGTACAAAATCTTCATTGAGAACTCTTAGTGAGCCAAATTGACGCCATTGCGGATCAACGTAATCGCCAAAAGAAAAGGCATGATAGGTTTGCAACCATCCATGATCTCGAAAGCCGCGATCTGCACATCGTCGAATAAGATACATTTTTGCCTCATTTTTGATTTATCTATAAAATAAATGAAGAAAAAATTCTTGTCTCTGTTAAATTTTAGCTTTTCACGATCCTCAAAATATGTTTACATCCCCAAAAAGGAAACAAAAATGACAAAAAGTAAAAATATCCTTTTATTAATTGCGCTTTTATTCACAATCTCTCAACAAAGCTTTGCTTCTCTTCCTGAGATAGAAAAACAGGGACCTGAGATTATTCCACATCTCCTCACAGGCGCTGGGGAATTTGCAAAATTGACAGAAGAATATCTTCAAGATATTTCTCAAAACACCATCATCCTGACGGATGTGCACGGCGTTGTCACCAATTATTCAGAACCAAATCAACAACCGTATGATTGGGATACGAAAAAAACAAGATACGAATCCCGTGGTGATATGGTCCCTTATTTAAAGAATCTTATGGCACGCAAGTACGTGATCCTTTTTTCAAGCGCTTGGCCAAACCCAGAAGAAACTTTTACATGCCTTAGTGA
>Ga0209935_1003510_pt1 | contig 16040 bp, 13 predicted proteins | sample ThiBio_1000_plan_2_FD_183958 | JGI IMG/M metagenome (GOLD analysis project Ga0209935, IMG submission 183958) | Wastewater bioreactor microbial communities from Cape Town, South Africa - Thiocy_cont_1000_plan (SPAdes) | ecosystem: Engineered > Bioreactor > Thiocyanate-remediating >... | reverse complement strand
AATAGTGAATTCATCTCTCGAAACAATTCGACATCCTGAACTATCAAATCACGAAGGACAAACTGCATCGTATATCGTCAAATGGTTACAAGAAGCCAATGCAACACGAATTTTAACTGGAATAGGTAATCAGTCAATCAGTCAACCAGTCAATCGAACTTTGAGTTCAATTGAAGTTAGATGAGTTCAGTGATTGACTCACATACTATTACATTGTTTCTACACATGTTAATCTTTCTATTCGTATAACTTTTATCTTATCAATAAAATATTGATTGTATACTTCGAGTAAACAATCAAACCCAAACTCATTGTCAACTCAATAGTCAACAATTCAGCAAACGAATCAGCTTTTTCGTTACAATGCTGCTCATCCAGAACAAGGGCTTAGTCCATTGCACATCATGTGTAATTTATTGAAAGGACTCGAGCAATTACCACAGTCGTTATCTTCGATTAGTGACTATCATTCATGCGAAATAGCGTTCGGAACTTCACCTGGTGAAGCAGTTATCATGGCAACATTACGAACAGCTACGGATGCAACCGTTAGTTCAAGCTGCTTGTGATCTAATTCAACGTGAAACACAAACAGCAGGTCTGACTTATAATATAGAATTTCAAGATATTTCAACGATCCACAAGCTACACAAGATGTGATCGATTGCACAAAACAAGTGACATTACTTGATGTTCCTAATCGACAGTCTGTCGTTCTGCTATGTTTCTACTCGGAGCAGGTGAAAAGATGTCTGTGCTACATGATTCAGCTTATGATTTTCCTGATGGTGTTGAAATCTTTTGGGCGTTAGTTCAAAAACATTTATTTTGGAATGGGTGAAAAATGTTTGACACTGTTTAAATCATCGATAATCGAAAGACTCATGACAGGTTTATGTTGCCCATCGTTTGAATAAACACCATGAAAACCTCCGGTTAAATAACTCGTTTTTGATTCTTTAATTACTTCATTTTCAACTGTAACAGGTACTTTAAATGAGTTCAATTTAATCTGTTTGATCTCGACACTTTTTTGCGTATGTAGTCCATAAAAAAGCTTGATAATCCATCCATTGACATACGTGCCGGGCATTTTGCCTGATCTACCCATTCCAACATGTTCAATATCCATGATTTTATTCCAAAACCCGTTATCAACTTTATTTTCATAAGTACCAATGAATTGTTCAATAATCGGTAGTAAACCATCGAGATAACTACTAAAATCTTTCTCTCCAAAAGTACCAAATTTGTTCAAATCCGTAATTTTATTTTTCAATAAATTCCAGTCGTCTAATGTGCCGAGAAAATGAACATTTCGAATGCCACATCGAGTGATATAACATCGATATTCAAAATATTTTTGAAATGTATCCATAATCGAAATACACGAAAGAAACGATTCGATTTCACCTGTAGTTGAAAAATTCGATGTTAGCAAATCGACAGTTTCATGTTTAACATTTTTATTAATTTCTAAACGAATACGTCGAAGAAAATCAGGCCAACTAAAATTTAAAAAATGAGAATATCTATATTTTCGTGGATTTACTCAGGGTCCAATAGTCCGACTTGGACAACAGTCAATTGTTTTCGTTCTTCATGTTCAACGAAGAGATGCCGAAGTTGTTCTGCATTTTCATTGACATATTGACAGAAATAAATGCAAATCATCAGCCAAATATCATCGGGCGACAAAACAATGTCCTCATGCGAATTATAAGCACGCATAAATGCCGAAAAAATTGGATGATTTTCGTTAGATGAAGTGTCTGCAAACGAAAAGCGAATATTTTCTCTTTGAAAATCGATCAGGCAGGGTACGAACGAGGGCCGTTGCTGCTAGTATATTGAACTTTATATCGTTCTTTGTTGTTTGAATCATCCAACTGTTTTAACCAGTAATCTTTCGATAGACTATCTTTTATGACTTCTTCATCGTAATCTGGCTTAATTTTTTCAAGATTTCCATCGATAGTTATCGTGTGATAGTGATTTTCACTTGCAGAAGTCATGACGAAATGAATAATTATAATGTATGTTACCATTGCTGAAGTCATACTCTGTTGAGGGTAAAAGATGCCGCTGTGCAATTTATTTTTATATTCTATTGGTTAGTTTTTTTATACTAAATATTTGTTTTTGTGTACTCAAAAAGAAGTGTTGAGTACACTATAGAATCGGTCAGTGTCCGTTTACACGATAATTTCCGAAAGGAGACTCCGATCGACCTGAAATTTTCTGCAGAGTTTAGTCGCATAAATATCTCGGTCGAGTTCGAAGATTTCCTAATTTATAGCTCAAAACATCACTTTTCCCCTCTGATTTGATGTAGATTCCGATAATTGATAGTTTTCTCTACGCTAATATTTTCTCATAGCTGCGACAAAACTCATACTATTATACACCGTTCGATAGAGAATTTCATGCGCTACAAAATTATACTAAATAGTATAGATAGATCTATAATGACGAATACAACACATTTTGAATACTACCAAAAATTCGTAAATTTAGACATAATATCGAAGTAAATTGCACGTTTTTCTCATGAAATCGATACGAGTTTCTCCCACTAGATAGAACTCTTCATGGGCTATCGTATCATATCAAAACATAGTGAAATATGTGCTCCTTTGAAAATTTTCTCCTTCTGGTACTTCTTACTAAGCCAGACAAACTCATTATATTTTGGCACTTTGTCAGCATAGAAAATATACATTTTCTTAGAATAGAAAGATCAATTTGTAAATTAGGGTCTACAACACAGTTGAAGTAGAAACAGAGATTAACATTAAATATTGGCACATATCTTTCTCTCGCTGTCATCTCTCAAACATCCTTCCTCATACTGTCGAAATCTCTAGGGTTAACTTTTTGAAGTACACATAACGATCGGATTTAAATCCGAGGTTACCACATTTATTTTTTTTATAGAATGTCGGAAGAAAGTGAATCAATTGAGAAAAAAGTATTATCTCCAAGAATTAATAAGATTAGCTGGGGATCGATTAAAATCGAAGGCTTTGGGGAATTCAAAGATGTTAAACTCTATCCTGATGGTAGGAGACAAAAATATAAATCATGTAGATCTGAGGATATTTTCTTTGTTTTAAAGTTGCAAAAGAATGGGATTGGTCAGTCTCAAAAACGCGTCATGAACCTGGTATTTTACCGGTCGATGTTCAAGATTTACTCGATCAGAATTGCGAAATAATTATTCTATCGAAGGGAATGCACGATAAATTACAAACATCGAAAGAAACAGTCGGTTTATTGGAAGAAAAAAAGATGAAAAACAATCTGGATTATTTCATTTTATCTACACAGGATGCAGTCGAACGTTATAATCAATATGCTAAAGACAAAAAGCGTGTTGGTGCATTAATACATTCTACTTGTTAAAAATCTCTTGTTTTTATTAATCACGATTGAATATATGTTCTATGCAGTACAATAGCGTGCAACTGTCGGAGGATTGACAAGACCATAGACATAGAATGAACCGCAATTGGTAACGTATATTGTATTAAAAAGAGGACATATGCCAGTTATATATGAATAGCATACAATTCCACTAACAGTACTACCAAGTGATGGCATTGTTGAAACATACCATCCGGTATATAATGTATCACAATTATATCCTCCAGGAGACCATGTAACTATTTCAGTTCCAGCTAAACCCGTAAAACGAACCCATGTCGTCGTTGTACCCAGCCAATTATCCATCTGTGATCCAGATGTATATGTAGCTAGACGTGTTGGATCACTATTTGTTGTATAGGAAAAACATTGTGCTGGCAAAGTAATGCTCGTTGTTGTTGTCGTTGTTGTCGTAGTCGTGCTTGTTGTAGTCATATTGTTAATAATAATCAATCGATAGGCACTGATGCCTGTCAGTATCAAAGCTGCCAGTGTGGCAAATATACTATAACATATTAGTAAAACATTTGAACGGTTGTTACTCCTATTCTACGAATAATATCAGAGAAGATAATTTCAACTTCGAAATATACTTATTCGGTAATGGTAAAATCGATATTTGTGGTTGAGATACTAGTACAACCTAGTACAAACAGAGGATATTTGATTTCTTTTGAAAGTGAACGTATAAACTTGGGGATTTTTGAGAGTGGACGTATAAACCTGGGGGTTTTTGAGAATGGATGGAGGTTTTGAAACGAATGAAATAGACGTACGTTGAAAGCGCTCCATCGAGAAACAAAATTTAGTGCATTTCTTTTTTTTTTATAGCAACAGCAGTCATTTGTTTGGTTTTGAACTTATTTGCATAATGAAAATTCAGTAATCTAGTTTCTTTTTGTTTGTACAGTTGATAGAATCTTGTTTTTGTGGGTCATTATGCAAAACACAAAACTCGGCAACAAAATATGTGAGTTGTCAGTACAAAATTATTGTTTGAACTCGTGAGATCGATTGTTGATCACATTGGATTGAACCCATTCATCGTCAAAGCAGATCGAATTGGTTTTCAAAAATAAGACTAATGCTACATTAAATACGTCATTGAAATATGTTAATTGAAGATTGTAACGGTCATCGACCATTATATAATCATCGGACAGTGACTGTCTGTTCTCGCATGTGTAACCATTCCTACATAAACTGTGTTAAATAAAGCAGAATGATATCAGTGATAGAATAAAATTCTATTTAAATTCTATTTGAATTCTGCTTAAATATGCAGTAGGAGCTAGTTTTTAAATTCTAAATTTTGCTTGAGCAGAATTCTACAGATCCTCGATAACGGTTATTGGATTGATGAAGAATATTGATAGATTCAAGTTTTAAGTATGACATGTATCTTTTCTTTTCCTTATATTATAATAAAAAAAAGTGTTTGATTGGCAAAAGCACTACTCACATATATAAGTTTCATCAAATCGAGAGAACTGCCTCATTAGATCTCTATTGAATATTATTTTGTTACAATAATGTAAACTATACAAATATCCTGACAAATAAACAAATATGCAGCCTGCCAGGAAGGTTTAGCAACCTCTAGTTGGACATTAAACCTTATTGCTAACGAAAAGAAACATTGTAAATGTGCAAATGCACAAAAACAATCGAAAAAAGAAAAAATATCGAATACAAATAGCAGCACTAAGTGAAACGTGTATAAAGATATTATCTTTCACTAGAAACAAAAAGCAGTCAAGAGAAAACGAACAAATCTAGCTGCTATAAACGGTGTTGTTAATCAAAACGAACAATCGATAAATTAACATATAAACCACAAGGAATCACAAATCATGTGGGAATGCGAGGACATGGTGTATCCAGAAGCAAATCAAATAAACAAACTGATGGTTTTACACCTACTAGAATTGACCTATAGAATATTATTTAAACTATATATATATAGAGGATAATAGACTGATGAAAGTCTCTGCTCAATCCTAGTACCGATCAACGCAATATTCATCGAAAAGGACAATAGACATTTCTTTTTTTGTGTTTGTTTCTCACCCACACCGGTAGCGGTAAGGGTCTATAAATAAAATAAAAACAAATATGAGTCACATTTCAATCGATTTCGCCTTTATTACTTATTCTTTCATCTGATTTATTCGCCAATCGTTTCTTTTTGAAAAGCATCTGAACCGTAACGAAACGTGCTTAAATTACAAATCATCGAAGAGAACGGTAAGATAAAAACATTTTTCCTTTCTGTCAACCACACAAAACGTGACGCATTCTCACGTTTCAATTCGAATCGTCGTCATTCTTTCTCTTAACATTAACAAAAACACATCGAATAAAAGCAAATAGCAATGTCAAACAACGATTCAATCGCAGAAATTTTAACGAATTTAAAAACCGGTTGTATTTTAACTCAACGAGCACACGAAGGCGGCAAACACCCTCATCATTTCTTTCTTCACCAACACGAGCAATTCATTACTTATCATCGAGAAGATAACAAACGCCCACCACCAGCTCGTTGTAAGTTTTTCAAAGCTCCTGCGATTTTCTTTTTCGTATCATTAAACTCTAGATTATATTCATCAAATCGATGATGTTCGAACTGGATTCAAAAGTCGAACATTCGCTCGACTTGTTCGTCATCGTTTGATCGAAGAAAATGAAGTATAATTTTTGTTTTCTATTTTCGATATTTGAAATGCAAATCTCTTAGGAACCATGTGCATTTTCGATATTTTATAATAATTATCGAGATGAATTGCATTTAGTGGCCAAGGATGAAAAAACACGAGACCAATGGGTGAATGGTTTACGATATTTAACTGACGATCATAAGAAGAAACGACAACGACATGTGATTAACGAAACGAAGTCAGATTACAAAAAAAAACATTTTCGTTTGACTAAACACTTTGAATGTTTTAGTTGGATTATGAATTATTTCTATTTGGCGGATAGGGATAATTCAAATCAATTATCGAAACAGGAATGCAAGAAATTACTTGTGGATATACTCAATGCGAATGTATCGACGAAGGAATTCGATCAGCTTTTTCAAGTATTGACATTGAGTTGATTTTGTATGTTTACGAGAGTTTTTTTGGTTTTAGCTATCGGATAAAAGTGGCGAAGGACTTTTAAATGCGGATGAGTTTATTGAGTTCTTTCATCGACTTATTCGTCGACGAGATTTATACGTAATCATGCAAAAATATGTTGACAACCGAGAAGAACAATCGATGGATCAAATTTCGATGAGTGTTGGAGAACTTTTAGAGTTTCTTCAAAATGTTCAACAGGTAATTTCAGATTCTACGATCTCGATTACCCGGAGTAGGACCAAATTTTAGTCATAGTTCGTCACTATTAGTGATTTCTGAAATCAATGTTTTTTTGACCTTTGGACATGATTCTTACTGAAATTCAGATTCTTTGATCACGATTACCTAAGGCTGGATCAATTTTCAGTCATCGTTGACTAACATTAATGATTTCTGTAATCAATGTTTTTTTGACCTCTAAACACGATTTGTATTGAAGTTTAGATTCTCCGATCTCGATTACGTTTCAGCCATTGTTCGTCACTATTAGTGATTTCTGAAATCAATGTTATTTTGACCTTTGAACATGATTCTTATTGAAATCCAGATTTTTCGATGTTGATTACACGGAGTTCGACCAAATTTCAGCTATCGTTCATCACTCTTAGTGATTTCCGAAACCGATGTTTTTTTGAGCTTAGAAGATGATTTTTAGTGAAATTCAGTTTCTTCGATTGAAATTACCTTTGGTCGGACTAAGTTTCAGTCATCGTTGATTATGATCAGTGATTTCGAAAATGAATGTTTTTTTGACCTCTGAACACGATTTGTATTGAAATTTAGATTCTCGGATCTTGATTACCTAGGGTTGGACCACGTGTCATCAATAGTCGGTGATTATTAGTGATTTCTGTAATCAATGTTTTTTTGACCTCAGAAAACGATTTATATTGAATTATCTAGCGTCGAACCAATTTTCAACCAACGTTCTTTAGAATCAGTGATTTCGAAAATGAATGTTTTTTTGACCTCAGAAAACGATTTATATTGAATTATCTAGCGTCGAACCAATTTTCAACCAACGTTCTTTAGAATCAGTGATTTCGAAAATGAATGTTTTTTTGACCTCAGAAAACGATTTATACTGAAATTCTAATTCTTCGATCTCCACCTGTCAGTAATAGTCGGTCATTAGTAGTGATTTCTGTAATTAATGTTTTTTTGACCTTTTGAACATGATTTCTATATAATCTGAGTTATCTAGGATCGGACCAAGTTTCAACCATCGTTGATTATGATTCGTGATTGTTTTTTTGACCTTAAATGAAAACAGAAAGGATTGTTTTCATCTGATCGTTGATACAGTCGAGAAAATGTTTCTGATTTCTATTTTGATAGCAAATGGTCATCAAATCACCACCAAAAGAATCGACACGAGATTTTGTTTTGGAAACAATCACAAGACCGGAACAAGCTGAAGAGTTAATTCAAGAATTCGAGCTAAATCCTAAACTACGAGATCAAGGAAGATTGAGTCTCGATGGATTTCGAAATTTATTATTATCCGAAGATTTCGATCTCATGAAACCATGGTGTGCACGTTTCGTTTACCAAGATATGACAAGGTTCTTATTGCTCTTCAAACCAAACAACCCCTAGAAAATCCTTTATTTTTCAGGCCATTAAGTGATTACTACATCAAAACATCGCATAACACGTACGTTGGAGACATAAATTTCGATTCTATTTCTATCGATTTTCATAGATATTTATTTAATACACAATTAACCGGTGATAGCAATCCCGAAGCATATAATCGAGTGTTGAGTAAAGGTTGTCGAGCTGTTGAAATCGATTGTCATGATGGAAATAACGGTCGTCCGATAGTTAAACACGGTTTTACCATTGTTCGACCGTGTTTATTCGAATCGATTATTCGTTTTATTGAACCAAATCTTTTCAAAACATCACCCTATCCCGTCATCTTAGATATCGAAAATCATTGTTCACTCGATCAACAATACGAAATGGCACGAATCCTCGTCGACATTCTCGGAGGTTATTTTCAATATCGAATACTATTCATAGAAAATACTCTCTCTCTAGATCAATTGATTACTGAACCATTATTCAGCGAAAATTCAGCTGTATTACCATCGCCTGAAGATCTCAAATATAAAGTTCTCATTCGAGTAAATAGAAAAAAATTTTTTTAAAATTTATAACTGTTTGCCATTCGCAGGGTGTCAAACTTCCTGCACCGATTACAATTCCGAGATTACTCACAAATGTAGACGAACCAAAAGTATGTTGAATATCAATTTGAGAAATGGAGTCAAAAATCAAGAAATAATCAGTTTATTACATGAGATGATTGATTCGAAGATTAAATTTTTTTTCTTCTTACAACTGCGATAAATAATTGAAACTAAATTCGAAATGATCGAGCGGAATTTGGAAAATTTGACTTATTTTCGAACTCGAATTAGGCTGCTACTCGAAATCAACAGCAAAATTTTGTTAAAATAGCAACATTTAGAAAAATTCATTTATCTTTGTAATCCAAGTTGACAGCTACTGATAACTATTCCTGTCTAAATCTAATTCTATATGAGTGCCTATGTATAAGTGTATGAAGAACTATTCCTTTCTAAATCTAAATCTATAGATATCGTTGGATTTTGTTAAAGATGATACGACTTATATTATAAGTATAATTAGGCAGCTGCTCGCTACTCGTTTATTATGTGAACTAACCAGTAGTGTCTTATTTAAAACTTGAATTCATATTCCCTCGACTGTAAGGAGGGTCATATGAAAAAAATTCGTTTGTCTGTTTGTTTGCATTTGGGGTCAAAAGAACATCGGTTTTAAAAACTCATAATAGTGACCAATGATTATTGAAACTTAGTCGAACCTTAGGTTTTCAAGATCACGGAGTCCGCATATCAGTCATTCGTGAGGTCAAAGGTCAAAAGAACATCGATTTAAGAACCCACTTATAGTGACAAATTATGAGTGGGAACTTAGTCGGAGCATGGGTTTTCGCCGAAAATGATTCATTCATGGGGTCAAAAAAACATTGCTTTAAGAAATTTATAATAGAAACCAGTGGTGACGGAAACTTGGTCCGACCTTGGATATTCGGGGTCAAAGAGTCCGAATTTAAGTATAAATCGGGTTCAGAGGTCAAAGTAACTCCTAATGGATGACAAATGATAGTTGTACTCGGGAGAATCAGAATTGATCAGCAGTTGCAGAATTCTACAGATCCTCATCGTTTCTTTTAACCTCCTGAATACGTCTGTCTTCAATTGAAGACAAGCAGAACGAAAAACATATGTATATAGAAGAAAAAATGAACAGATATACATGTATTTGATAAGCTTTTGAACATACATACAGCTGATATGAACTGACAGAACGCAAGAAGAGCCAGTATACAATAATTGATCATTTACATAGTTTACTGACATTTTTAAAAATTTTCTAAATTTTAGTCTAAAACCCACGGTTTATCCGATCTGTTTGTTTACCTTCAAAATGTTCCGTTCCGTGAATATGCTCATGCGAAGGACAATTACACATGTTGTCATTCGGCGAATATTGCTGAGAAACATTTGGATCGCGCGATTCAATCGGATCCAATTGGTTTAATAAAACAATCAGTCAAATCCTCGCTTCGAATGTATCCCGATGGTTTGAGACAGGATTCAAGTAATCCAAATCCTATTCTACCTTGGAATTTCGGCGTGCAAATGGTCGCTTTGAATTACCAATACGATGATTCCAAAATGTCCTTATCCTACGGTAAATTCCTCGACAACGGAGGCTGTGGATACGTTCTCAAACCGAGCTATTTAATCGATGCTGATAAAACTCTATTCAATCCATTGAGATACATCGTTCGACCAGCGATTCTCTCGGAAACAATTCCTGAACATTCTCAACGTTTACGAATCACGATTATCAGCGGACAATTTCTGCCTCGATCAAGTGAAACGACGAGTGATATACCGGATTGTTATGTCGTTGTTTCGACGCATGGAATTGCTTGTGATGAGAAATCATTTCGAACGAAAACGATTGATAATAATGGCTTCGATCCTCAGTGGAACGAAACGTTTGAAGTTGATATTCATTTCTCTCAAATGTGTCTCGTGAGATTCAATGTTTACGATAAGAATATCATTGGAAAAGACGATCGATTGGCGTATTTCTGTTTGCCATTTACAGCCATGCAAACAGGATATCGACATGTTCATTTAAAATCAAGACATAATTCATTAACCTACGCTACTTTATTTGTCTTTGTTGAAATCAATCATATTTGTTAATAAACATAACACCCTAACAGATCTTTGTATTAAAAATCTGATTTCCAGGAAACGTTTTGATTAAAACCAGCTTCTGTTTTTTCTAAATCTAGACATTGTTCACTATAACGAAAACCTATTTGATCAGAGATTATATAAGCAAAATTTCGAAGTTATTTCTATTGAGTGAGTTCAACGAATTAATACAGTTTTTAATCAAATATCATCGTCTCATTCAATTAATTCAACAGAATTTTTCATAACACTACTGATCATCGGTAATCGAGGGGTATCAAAGTTCTTCCCATAGAATTTAAGAATTTTGCTTATATATATTTAGCTATTTTTATTTTCACATAAACTAAGTGAAAAGAAAAGTGAACCTCTATACAGAAATATGTCCATTACACAAGAATTTTGCCAGAAATGATAATTGTGTATTTGAATACATGACTTCTATCGGCAAAGAAAAATTCTTATCAGAACTATGTTTTCGGTAGAATTCTTAAATCATATAAGAATTATTTATTTGAATACGATTACCATTTCAATAAACCAAAATTCTTTACAGAATTTTATTTTTATCAAGACTGATCGAATTCTAGTAAAATTCTCCTTTGATGAGCATAATTCGATTAGAATTTGTTATTTCTGAATTAAGATGATCATATTGTTATTCATACAATTTTAGATCGAACAAAATCAACAAATGAACCTATTATTCAAACAGATTATTTTCGAAGAAGTGCTGATGCGTTAAATCTAAATCTTGTCTTAGTTTTATCTACCCAGATCTATCGATACGACTGTCCGTATTTGGTCATAATTTTGCAACTATTAAGTAAACGGTCAGTATTTGCCAAAAATATTTGACACCGTAATACCATTACTGTAGCTCCGTAATTCTGTGTATTCGACTCTGCTTTATATCATAAATTCGTGGTTAACGACCGTATTGTTGGTTATTTTTTTTGTGATCACCTATGAACTTTCTTATGCTGCCTAGAAATTCAACGTTCATTTTAAAAGTTTTATTAAAGTTTTCAAAAACTTATTTCTTGATACTAAATTCGAATCTGATGTAGTTTTCGATGAAAAACGTCATTTTTCTCAAGTGAAATTTAATTTCCGAATAGTAGCTCTAACTGATGATGTTTTACATCTTTAAAAAAAGAAAATAAACTCTAATCTTCTTACGCTAATAGATTTTTCGTGTTTCTTCACATTTTTTTTTATTAAGATCCTTGAGAAAAGGGTACCGTTCGTACATCTGTCTATTGAATAAACATTATTCATATTTTTATGTCATCAAAAAGAAATGGTCTTATTAAATAATCATAATGTGAAACATTTTTTATAGAGCACTTTCACGAAAAGAGAATGACGTATCGAAACAACATTTTTTTTCTTATTTTTTAGAAAAGTAACAGCGGATGACTGTTGTTGGTTCGATATTTCGTCGACGAATTCTGTTCTATATTCAATTCGTATGTATTCTAATTTTGATTGTTCATTATCTCGGATTTCGAACAAAAACACAAATTGAAGTCGTTATTCCCAATATGAATTTCACTTGTGTTAAAACGAAATATTTGCTCCATCTCGTTCAAACAACAATTTGTGTTCACGACCAACGAGATGCTCTTAGCAATCAAGTGAGACGAGATAAAATATGGGAAGAACATCTACTAATTCCGTTGTTTACCATTCTTATACGATATCCTCAAATGAGTTTTATCGATGCTGGTGCGAATGTCGGAGGTTATACGATGTTTGCAGCTTCGTTCGGTCGATTTCATCGAATGTTTTCAACCGAATACGAAAAGCTGTACAAATCGAAAAACTCGAGGACAAAGTCGTGCTTTTTCCCAATGCGATTTATTTAGAATCTGGAAAATATTTAAGAATCAAATCCGATCCATTCAATGTTGGATCACAAGCCATTGTCCCTGAGAATGCGTTGAACGGCACGAATAACGATCCGTATATCGTCAAAACAATGCGATTCGACGATATTTTACCGGTTTTAAAAGCAAATAACATTCGAAATGCGATTATGAAAGTTGATATTCAATGGTCAGAAGCTTTTCTTTGTCTAACTGGAAATCAAACATTTGATTACGTCAATATCCCTGTTGTACTCATGGAATGGGATCCTGTGCCACATCATCGACAACGAATGAAAATCGTCATCGATTATTTCACTGCTCGTGGATACACACCTACCGTTGATTTATGCAAGATTCTCAACATCAGTCAAGCATTTCAATCATGGCCAGGAGATATGTTTTGGATAAAGTTAAATCAATCAGAAATTTGTTAGGACTGTCCATCTTTTTCATTTATTTTCTCTACTGATGATGACACTTGATTATACAAATGTGCCAATAAATGAGATTCGATAAATTTATAAAAAAATAGAAACATGCACAATGATAACGGTTATTGGATTGATGGAGAATATTGACAGATTCAAGTTTCAAGTATGACATGTATGTAACGAAATAATATTCAATAGATGTTCTAGTTGGGTCAGTTCTCTCGATTTGATGAAACTCCTATATGTGAGTAGTGCCTTTTGGCAACTAAACACTGATTTTTATTATTCCCTCGACTGTAAGGAGGGTCATATGAAAAAAATTCGTTTGTTTGTTTGTCTGTTTGCATCGGGGTCAAAAGAACATCGATTTAAGAAGTCACTAATAGTGACCAATGATGGTTAGAACTTGATGGGACCTTAGGTAATCGAGGTCAGGGAGTCCGAATATGAGTCATTCTTGGGGTAAAAAAACATCGGTTTCCGCACTCACGAATTTGAATCGACGATGGGTGACAGTTGGTCACGACCCTCGGGGATTGACATCAGATAACCTCAATTACAGTAAAGATCGTGTTCAAAGGTCAAAAAAACATTGATTTCAGAAATCAGTAATCGTAATCAACAGCGACTGGAACTCCGTCTGAGCAAAGGTAGTCGAGACCGGACAATCCTAATTCCACTAAAAATCATTTTCAAAGATCAAAAAACATTTGTTTTCAGGAATCACTAATTGTAATCAATTATGACTGACCGGTGGTCCGACTCTAGCTAATCGACATCGCACAATTCGAATTTCGATAGAGATCATGTTCAAAGGTCAAACAAACGTTCATTTTCGAAATTACTAATCGTAGTCGACGACGGTTGAAAATTGATCCGACCCGAGGTAATCGACATTGGAGAATCTGAATTTCGATGCGAATCGTGTTCAAAGGTCAAAAAAATATCCATTTCAAAAATCACTGATCGAAACCAACGATGACTACAACACTTAGTCCTACCAAAGGCAATCGAGATCGACAAATCTGAATTAGAAGAAAAATCCTCGCCAAAGGTCAAAAAAACATTGATTTTCAGAATCACCGATGGCTGAAACTTAATCGTACGAAAGGTTATCGACATTGGTGAGACTAAATTTCAGTGAAAATCGTTTTCAAAGGTCAAAAAAACATTGACTTTCGGAAATCACTAATCGTAATCAACGATGACTGAAATTTCGTGTGACCTTAGGTAATTGGGATCGAAGAATCTGAATTCGAATAAAAATCGTCGTCAAAGGTCAAAAAAACATCGGTTTCAGAAATCACTAATAGTGACGAATGATGACTGAAATTCGGTCGAACCCTAGGTAATTCAGATCGCAGAATCTGAATTTGAATAGAAATCATGTTAAAAGGTCAAAAAAACATTGATTTTAGAATGTACACTTGAGAATCAATGATGGCTGAAACTTCGTCCGACCCGAGATAATTCAGATCAGAGAATCGGGAATTTCACTAGAAATTCGATTCAAAGGTCAAAAAAACATCGAGTTCAGTAACTCCCAATAGATGACAAATCTTTGTTGGAACTTAGTCATACTCCGGAGAATCTCAAGTCAATTGAGCTTTTTCGACTAAAAACTACGTATAGTCGATCGTTATTAATTCAAACTTTTATATCCTCACACTAATACATTCAGTCGAGGGTCAAGTGAATCGACTTTCGATGAACGTTACTTGTTATATAAGGAAAAGAAAAATAAGCCCACAGTACATTACTTGTACATGTATATGTCACAGTAAAACTTAAAATTTTAATTTGTCCTAGGAGAATGTAAAATTGAAATTTTAAATTCTTCTAGGATAAATCAAAATTTTGATTTACTGGAGAGGAAAAGTTCGGGAGTTTTTGAAAATAGTAGTAAAACCGCTCTGTGCTCGCTTTAGAAACGATTTTAGACATTCCAATGAGTGTCCCAAGTAGAACTCGATGAGCTCTATCGAATGGTGTAATTTCAAATTAATTTTTTTTATCAAAGACGCCGCTACGGGAAAGTCGAACAAATTAAAAGTTCAATTATGGAAAACTAAATATACCATTCGATAGAGCTCATCGAGTTCTACTTGGAACACTAATTAGAATGTCTAAAATCGTCTCTAAAGCGAGTACAGAACGATTTTACTGATATTGTCGAACTTTTTCTCTCCAGTAAATCGAAATTTTGATTTCTCCTAGAAGAATTTTAAATTGTCCTAAATTTTAAGTTTTACTGTGACATATATTTATATGTTCTGAGAGAAAGAATTGATATAAAAAATGTATTTGAGAAACATCGATAGAGAGAGATAAGACATGCTATAATGTAAAGAAGAAGTAATAACCGTGAATCTGTCAATATTCTTCATCAACCCAATAACCGTTATCATTGTGCATGTTTCTATTCCGTCACGTTCGTTTGTTTCTTTTTTTTTTATAAATTTATCCAATATCATTTATTGAGAGTCTGTAGAATTCTTAGCAGAATCTAATCTCATAACCAGAATTTTATTCTATCACTTATACGATGTTTGCTGCTTGTTTCGGTCGAATGTAGAACTCGAACGAGTTCAAGATAAAGTCGTTCGTTTTCTCAATGTAAATATTTGAGAATCGAATTACCGACAATAGCTCGGAGAAATTCGATGATATTCTACCGATATTAACGAAACGAAATATCCAAGCTGCTGTTATGAAAGTTGATATGTGCAGAGAATTGAATCTGATGAATGCATTTCAATTATCTGGATAAACAAAAACAACATCACGAGATTAACCACAAATGTTCGTTTTTAAATAAAAAATATTTGATTAAGCTCGTTTTTTTGTCACACGTAATCTGATATTTCGTTCCGATTAATAAATATTTTCTTTTTCGATATTCTATAAATG
>Ga0209935_1003508_pt1 | contig 16047 bp, 26 predicted proteins | sample ThiBio_1000_plan_2_FD_183958 | JGI IMG/M metagenome (GOLD analysis project Ga0209935, IMG submission 183958) | Wastewater bioreactor microbial communities from Cape Town, South Africa - Thiocy_cont_1000_plan (SPAdes) | ecosystem: Engineered > Bioreactor > Thiocyanate-remediating >... | reverse complement strand
GTCCGCCCTGCGGAACTGGAACTGGGTGCCCTTAGCCATGGCGGAGGCGCCCCTCGTCGAAGAGATGGAACGCTGGCGCCGCAGCACTCCGGCCATGAACGGCCGCGGCCCAGTCCCAGACACCGACGGCGTCGGCGATGTTGTCGTCCTTGCAGCCCGGCGGCAGGTATCCGAGCAGATGACCGCGAGCGAGGGTCTGGCGCTTCGTCTCGTCTCGGCTGCCGAAATTCGACCGGCCGAGGTAGTGCTTGCGCCATGTCGCCGGGTAGACGTGCACGACGGTGATGCCGTAGCAGGCCGCGACGCCACGGACGGCGCCTATGATCAGCGGCGGTACAAGCATCGATGCCGCGCTGCGCTGAATGTCGCGCTGCCGGTCGTCGTTGCTGTTGAAGTTCGGAATGAGAGCCTCGATCACGACAAGATCCGGCCGCGTGCTCTCAATGAAGCAGATGTCCCGCAGGAACTTGGCGGCCCCGTCAGCGACCAGCCACGTATCCTCGCTCGGCTTCTTCAGCCGCTCCGCGCCGACGCGCGGCGCTGAACCGGGCGCGCCGAGCGCCCAGCCCGACACCGTGGCGCCGTCGATTGCGAGAATGTTGGTCGCGGTCATGACGGGGCCTGCGCTCAGTGAACCGCGTCCGGGCCGAGGCCCTTGTTGCCCTGCTTGGCGAACACCTCGTTGGCAATCCGCTTCGCCTCGGCGCGCTTCTGGGCCGGCGTCATGTCCTTCATCGCCGCCTCGGTCTCGGCGGCCTTTCGTTCGGCCTCGTCCTTGGCGCGCTCGGCCTCGGCCTCCTTCAGATGACGCGGCCGCACATCCTTGCCGTCCTCGAAATCGTCGGCGGGCTTGGACGCGGACGGCTGTGCGCCGGGCGCCGGCGGGCCCTTGCGAGCAGCGCGCTTCGCCTCGCCGGCTTCCTTCGCCTCCTTGAACTTGGCCTCGGCCTCATCGAGCGGGATGCCGGGCGTGGGGGCCGCCGGCGCCGGCGGCTGGCCTGAACGCCGCTGTGCCCGGCCAGGGTCATCGCCTCGCTCAGCCGCGACATGGTCTCCGGCGCCGGTCTTGTCGAAGACCGAACCCTGGTCGTCGGCGACGCCCTTGCCAGGCTCGAGCTTCATCGAGAACTGGAACGGGCGATTGGTGTCCTGCATGAACAGGGTGACCTGCTCGACGGTCGCCTCGTATTCGCCGGCCTTGCAGGCATCGAGAATGCCGCGGATCTTGATAGCGGCCTTGGTGATGCCGAAGGTCTCGGTCATCCGCTTCTTGTGCGCCGACATCTCCCCAGCGGCAGTCGCCGAGGCCGTCTTGCACGCCTCGAGCTCTTGCCAGAGCTCGTCGCGGCGCTCCTTCTCAGCCGGCAGCTTCGCCAGCGCATTCGCGGCGAGCGCTGATGCCTTGTCGGCTGCTGCCCGTTCCTTCTTGGCGGCCTTCTGTTCTGGCGATAGGCGTGGCTTTCCGCGGGCCATGACAGGCTCCTATGGGTGTTGGGTGCTGGAGAGGCGGCGCGCCTGCCGGTCGAACCATTTCGCCGCGCCGATGAATGGCAGCGGGAAGAGCTGCAGCACCTCGGCGATGCCAGCGCAGATGGTCGAAAGAGCCGCAGACGCTATCGAGAGAAGGCCCCGCATCGGCCATCTCCTTTCAAAAATCAGGTGAGAGCTTCGATTTCGGCCCGAATGCGGGCCTGCTGTTCTTCGAGCGCGGCGAGGCGCTCACGCCGGGCGGCTTCATCGAGCCACTTCGGCGCCTGGGGGTAGACGGCAATTAAGAAGGCCGGCCCATAGGCCAGGATGAGCTTGGAGAAGGCGACGAAGGACGGCTTCGCAACGCCCTCGATCCACTTCCGAATAGTGTCGGCGGCGACGCCGATATCAGCCGACACGTGCTCGGCTGTCTTGACGGGGTGCAGCCGGCGGATGAACGCGACGACGCGATCCGGGCAAGCCTGGGTGTCATTCACCCCAATCTTTCCGGTGATCTCCCAAGTCATTCCGGTCTCCATCTGCGAAGTTGGTTTCACAGACGGAGCGGACGGGGCGCGCTGGACACGGGCCGAGGAAGCTTCAGAGGATTTCCGGGGAGAGCGCCTGGCAGCGCGAGCCCCACCAGAATGAGAGGTCGACGAACATGAAGATGAAAGCGCGAGGCCCACCATGCTCAGCGGCTCCCGGTGACGACGAAAATGGACCCGAGGACGCGCATCGATCAGACGCCCTCGGCCAACCACGCCGCCGCCTGCGCCTCGGAAGGCGAGCGATCGGCGATGATGAATTCTTCGAGCTTCTTGAGCTTGGCCGTCGTGACAGACCGTCCGGCCATCACGTTCTGGACGAACACGGTGTCCTTCAGAGCAGCGCGACCGAGCGCCGACGGCTTGCAGCCGTGCTTCTCGCAATACTCCTGAATGAGCTTCGTCACCTCGGTGTAGAGGCGATCGACGGGCGTCAGGAGCGGATCGGCGTGTTGGGAGCTCATGGCTCCAATGTATGACTAATATTTTATTCGTTCGTCAAGCCATGATCGACTAATTTTTTCTACCTGCCGATTATTCACCGGAAACGCCACAATGAGCGGCATGGAATCAGTTTTAGTCACGAACCTGCGCAAGCTGCTCGCGGAGAAGCGGGTATCGCCGACTGCCCTTGGCAAGCAGATCGGCAAGAGCCCGGCGATCGTGAATAAGATCCTGGACGGCACGACCAAGAACCCGCGCGTCGACACGCTGCGCGCGATTGCCAAGGTGCTGAGCGTCTCCCTCCAGGAGCTGACCGGCGAAGATGACCAACCGGCGTCGGGCTCCATCGCGAGCGGGCAGATCGGTTACGAGCGGCTCCATGTCCGCTGGCAGGCCGAGGCCGGCCTCTGGCGCGAAATCGACATCGATCAGAGCGAGCCCGAAGAGTACCTGGTGCCGATCCCGGCCGGGCGCCGGCCGCTCGAGCGCTTCCTCTCCCGGGTCCACGGCGACTCGATGAACCGCGCCCACATCCATGACGGCGACACCGTCGTCTGCATCAACTGGATCCAGCTCGACGAGCCCATGAAGGACGGCCAGATCGTCCTGGTGCAGCGCAAGCGCAACGGCGGCCACATGATCGAGACCACCGTCAAGGTGCTCCGCGTGCTGATGGACCGCTACGAGCTCCACCCCAGATCGACGAATCCGGTCCACAAGCCTATCGTCGTGATGCGCGGAGACGGAGACAGCGATGGGCAGCACATCGAGATCCTTGGCCTGGTCGAAAGCGTTTATCGCCCTCTCGTTGTTGACCTCGACTGAAGGCGCCTTCGCCGCCGCGGAATGCCAGCTTTCGCCTACGCAGTGCCGAACCGTCGACAGAGAGGTTGCCGCGCACTACCGCGCCAGGCTCCGTGACGACGCGAACCTTTCGAGCCTGCGACCTTACCAGCGCGAGATGGCAGTGATTGATCGCAGCGAACGGCGTCTCAAGGATCGACTGCCGAAGCTCGCAGAGCCGATCCGATCCGAGGTGGTTCGGATTCTGCGGTGCGATGCCCAGGACCGCGCCGCAGCCGCTCAGGGGCGTACGTCCAACGACAGGCAGTGCTGAGGGCTCAATCCCGCACCACCTCTACATCCACTCCACCGATTCAGAACAAGACTCTCGCTTAGATAGAGGGCCAGTCTGGTTGGATGGTGAGCCGGAGATTTGGCATAGGACGAGACACCCCCGCCGCCGGCAAGCCGACTGGCAGGGACGTCCCGACCCATGAAAACTGGTTGGCCGGAGCCGCCGTTTTCAATGGCGACGCGCTCGAAGCGAGCGGCGCGTCTCGATCCCAACTTGCGATCGCTCTCGTGCGACCGTCCCCCACCCTCGGATCTTTCGGACCAGGCTGGCTTCGAGGGAACCCCACGGTAGGCCTTCGACCGCTTGCCCCGCTGTGTGTCATCCCGACGGCGAAGCGGCGGCCACCGCAGCCGATTTGCCATCAAGAGCGGGAAAATCTGGTCCAAGGCCCGACGCTAGATATTGCGTCAGAACGCGAGCAGGCATACAAGAGAGCCGCTTCGCGCTCGGTGCCTCGAACACCGATTTCTCCGCCCTCGTAGCTTGCCGGCTGCGGGGGCGGTCTCGTTTTCGCTCCGGACGGCGATCCGCGTCAACTAATTTCGTACTCGTTGGATCGCGAAATAATTCGTCACTGGGTATTGACGACTAATTTTTTATTCGTCATCGTTGCGCCAAGTTCAACGAACGAGGCAGCCGATGCCGGTCACCGCCGATCTCCCACCATTCCCATCGCATGATGCTTTCGAAGGCCTGCGCGAGCAGGTTGAGGAAGCGATCCGCGAAGCCTCCGACAAGCGCTTCATCGAGTTTTGCGTCGACGCGCGTCGGACGTGGTCGAAGTTCGCTCCGCTGCTGTCAGCCGATCTGGGTACGCCCACGAAGAAGCTGGCCGCGGCGGAGCGGGCCGAGAAGCGCCGGCTCGATGCGGCCGGAATCGGCGAGGACGATATCGCCGCGCTCACAGGCTGGTTTGAAGCGGCAATCCAGGCGGTTCGCCTGAGCCATGCACGGGCGGCCTGACATGGCCATCGTTCACATCGACCGCAGCGCGGGGATCGACGAGATCGCGGCCGAGATGGATCGGCGAGGCGCCGTCATCGAGAAGCTTGAACGGGAGAAGGCTGAGGCTATCGCCTATCTCAAGGCATTCGTCTTCGCGACGATCGATCCGGCTGACAAGCGCGCCGACGCGCAGGTCCATCAAGCCAACCCGTCGCTCGGCTGGTACTTCACAGTTAATGACACCGGCCTGCGCGGACACCGCGAGATCCTCGGCGGCCAGGTCCGGCGGGCCATGGAGATCGTCGGCTTCGACAAGCTCAAGATCGAGGCGCCCGAGACGACGGTCGCCGACGATCTTATCGCCCAGCGCCGCCGGCTGCACGAAGCATTGGCTTCCCGCGACGCTGTGGTCCTCGCCGGTAAGCACCTCGCACTGAAGCTCGCCGATGTCTATCGCGCGGCCCGGCAGCAGCCGGCGGACTGCCAAGCCATTCGCGATTGGATGGCCGCGCTTGCCAAGGCGGGGGCGCAGCCATGACGCCCCGGCCCTACCAGCAAGCCTACGACGTTGTCATTCGCATGATGGCCGACGCGCTCCTCCTGCCGCCGGCAGTCGAGCCCTATCGGATGGGCGCCTGCGTGGATCGCTGGCGCGAACAGCGGATCGCCGAGATCTGCATCAACGAGTTTGGAGACGAAGCGCGGGCCGAGGTCCGGGCGCGCCTCCAGAAGAATGCCGAGGGAGCGCAGCGTGTCGAACCGGGCGCGCATGCCGATGATCGGCGATCCAATGGTGGATCGCGCTCCCTCGGCTTTCCCCTTGCCGGAGGCGCGGGGCTGAACGGGACTGTGCTGGCTCCGACGGCTTCGATGACCGACCGCCGCGATGGCGGCCGCGCCTCCGGCAATCCCATCGCTGGCGAGGCTGCGTGATGAACGTTCGCGATCACACCAGCTGCCTCTTCAATTCCGTGCCGATCATCGACTGCGGCCGCGACATGCGTGTGCCCGAGCCTGTCCTGGCGTCGTCCTGGCCGCTGGCAGTCCTGTTCGGGGTGATCGTCGCGCTCTGCGGCTACGCCTACCTGCGCTCGATCTACGGGCACGACATCGATTGGGATCAGGAGCCTCTGCCCAGGCCGCCGCTCCGCCCGATCGAAGACATTTCGCGGGATGCCGGCGCCTGATGCTCACGCTGGCCCTCCTGCTCATCGCCCTTGTGGCGAGCATTCCACTGGCGATCCGCGGCTGTTGGAGATCAGCCGTCCGCCAGTCCGCGAGGAGCCCACCGCAATGGGCCGGAACCGCACCGATCCGCCGGCTCGCCCCAGGCAAGGGGCCAGGTCAGCGAGCCAAGCAGCCTTAAGCCGGGGAGCGTTGCGGCGCTCCCCCAGCCCAGAGAGAGCGATATGCGCACCGACCACGTCCTGAGCCTGAACAGCCACCTCCTCGCGTCGGCCGAGAACATCGGCGAGGCCATCCGGGTCCGCGAGGAAGAGATCAAGGGTCTGCGCAAGCTGCAAGGCTTGCTTCTGACCGCAGCCGAGGTCGAAAGCCCTTCGCTCCCATCGTTCATCTCGTCGACCGACGACGGCTTCCGGCGCGTCGCCGAAGCAGCGGATGAGGCCGAGAGGCGCAACACCCGCCCGATCGTGCCGACGCTGGCTGACCAAGCCGCGTGAAGCCCGCCGCGCGCAAGGACGGAACTCTCCGGCGCGCGGAAATCGCGGTCCACCAGCGACTGCTCCTCGAAAAACTCGCCCGGCAGATCGGGCGCCCAATCATCGGATGGCGCGGCACCCGGCCGGTCGTCCGCGTCGCAGCAGGATCCAGACCATGACCGACACCGCAATCGACTGGGCGCCGTGGCAGGCCCTCATCGCGAAGAAGGGTTCGCCCAAGCCGGATAGTGCAATTTTCGCCGGCTTCTGGCGTCTGCCGAACGGCTTGGCGGGCACCGCCATCCCGGTCGCGACTTGGAACGAGGAAGGCTTCTGGCTCGCGTCGATCAACGGCGCTGACGCGATCGACAAGGACTGCGGCGCCGAGTGGAGCGAGTTCCTCGCGAAGACCTGGCCGAAGCTCGAGGCCGCCGAGCACCCTGACTACGAGCACGCCATCGCCAAGGGCGCATGGCCCGACGGCACGCCGACCAAGAAGGCCCGCGGCGAGATGGGCGACAACGCCCCGCCGGAGGGATCGGTCGAGGCGCTGCTGGCGGAGGCACAAGGCCATCTCGAATCCGCGCGCAACCTGGTCAAGGCCGGCGCGGCAAAGACCGAGGAGGACGCCGACCTCGCGTCCAACTTCGCGAAGACACTGACCGAGACGAAGGCCAAGATCGAGGCGGCACACAAGGTCGAAAAGGCCCCTCACCTCGAGGCTGGTCGCGTCGTCGACAACAAGTTCCTGCCTCTGGCCGACTCCCTGAAGAAGGCGGCGGCGGCGGTCAAGAGCGGCGTCATCAACCCGTTCCAGACCGAGCAGCTTCGCCTTCGCCAGGAGGAAGAGGACCGCAGGCGCCGGGAGGCAGCCGCGGCCGAAGCCGCAGGTCGCGAAGCCGAGCCGCCACCACCATCGGAGCCGGAGAAGGTCTCCAGCGGATCTCGCGGCCGGAAAACCTCCCTCGTGGAGCGTCGCTATGGCGAGATCACCGACCACGAGGCGTTCGCTGCCTTCCTCGGCAAGATGAAGAGCATGGCGATCCTCAACGCTCTCGAGACTGCGGCCAACAACCTCGCTCGCAACCACAACGTCGGCGAAACGCCCGCGCCCGGCGTCGTCATCCGCTCCCGAATGGTCACTGTCTGAGGCCCGCCCGTCATGAACGCTATCGCAGAACTACAGCCACCCCGCCTGCCCTACCATGCCGCTGTCCAGGATCGCTTCGGCGTCGACAGGGGCGGCTGGAAGGCGCTGGTCGAGGCCGTCTATCCGCTCGCAAAGACGCCCGACGCCGTCATCATGGCGCTGTCCTACTGCAAGGCGCGCAAGCTCGATCCGTTCAAGAAGCCCGTGCACATCGTTCCGATGTGGGACTCGAAGAAGCGCGACTATGTCGAGACCATCTGGCCTGGGATCTCCGAGGTCCGCACCACCGCATTCCGCACCGGCCAGTATGCCGGGTGCGACGAGGCCGAGTTCGGCCCGACCATCGAGAAGTCCTTCTCCGGCAAGGTGAAGAAGCGCGACAGCCGCGACAGCTACGAGGAGCAGACCGTCGAGGTCGCGTTCCCCGAGTGGTGCCGCATGACCGTCTATCGCGTCCTCGGCGAGCGCGTCTGCAAGTTCGTCGGGCCCAAGGTGAAGTGGCTGGAGAGCTACGCGACGATCGGCAACACCGATCTTCCGAACGACATGTGGCAGAGCCGCCCGGAAGGCCAGATCGAGAAGTGCGCCGAGGCGGCGGCTCTGCGCAAGGCCTTCCCGGAGGAGCTCGGCAACCAGCTTACCGCCGAGGAGATGGAGGGGCGTCGCGTCGAGGGTGACTTCGGCAATGCCGAGATCACCGAGCCGGCCAAACGGCAGCCCCCTGCCCCTGCCAACGCGCGCGCCGAGGTCGAGGACGCCGAGGTCGTCGAGCAGACGCCGTCTCGCCGTGCGCCGCCGAAGCCCGCTTACGCCAAGCAGGAACCCACCAAGGTCTCCAGCGGACGCGCGCAGCAGCAGGAGGCCTATGACGCCGAGGCTCGCCTTGCCGAGATCGAAGCGATCTTCGCCCGCGCGACTAACGAGGAGACCCTCGAGGCGCTTCTCGCCAGCGAGGCTCGGCCGATCTTCGACGGTCTGAAGAAGAAGGACCAGGACAGCGCAATTAAGCTCTACGAGGGCGCGTTGGCGCGCCTGATGGACGCCGGCGGTGAAGGCGATGCCAGCGGCGAGGCCGAAGGCGCCGGGGCCTCGGATGCGGCCGACGAGAACGCCTACGATCCGGAGCCGATCCTCGCCAAGATCCAGAAGCTGTTCGACGAGTGCGAGAGCGAGGAGCGGCTTGAACTGGTCCGCGAAAAGCAAGTGCTTCCTCTGATCGAGCGTCTGTCCCGCTCCGACCAAGAACGCGGCAAGCACATCTACAACCTGGCGCAGAAGCGTATCGCGGATGCGGCTGCCAGCGAGGGCGCAGGGAGCGACTTCCCTGGCGACAGGCAGCCGCCGAAGCCGGCCGCCAAGGACCCGGCGCAGATGAGTGCCAAGGAGCTCATCGCCTACCACGAGGACTACATCGCGTCGTGGACCGGCCCCGCCGACGACCTGAAGGCGCGGTTCCGCGACGACGCGGATCTTCGCGATGAAGTGCTCTCCCCGGACCAGAAGAAGGCACTGCGCGGCGTCTGGAACGAGAAGATGGGCGAGCTGCGCGAGCGCGAAGGCTGATCGGCCCGATGTCCCGGCGCGCCAAGGAAAAGACGATGATGACGCTCCTCCCTACCGACAAAGGGCTGACGCCGCTCGGCCCCTACGACGCAGAAGTGTTGTCCCGTTTCACCTTCGGCGTGCCGATCACCGTCACCGTCGAGCAGAGCAAGAGCACCGAGCAGCTCAACCTGTTCTGGGGCTTCATGGAGTGGTGCTGCGAGAATTGTGACGACCTGGATCACATGGAGAAGCGGTCGCTCTCGGATCACATCCTCATGGCTCTCGGCTATGTTGAATCCTACACGGTCCTGATCGGCGGCGGCATCCAGACCTATCCCAGGTCGATCCGAGAAATGGATCGTCAGACCTTCGACAAGCTCTGCAAGCGCGCGTTCGACTGGCTCTATCTCGAGTATGAGCTCGACGTAGACGCCTACAAGGCCGAGATGGCCGCGAAGGCGGGAGGGCGCAGGTGATGCGCGCCCACCCCACCCAACAACGCCCGGTCCTCTCTGTCGTCATGAACGGCACCGAGCGCCCACTCGGGCTGTGGCGCATCGCCGGCGTCGGCCCCTGCGAATGGATTCTGTCGCACCGCTGGTTCTTCCGGCTCATGGGCTGCGACGGCTTCCAGTCGATCTACACGCCGAAGCCGGCGCGCGCGCAGCGCAAGCCGATCCCCGCGCTTGACGGCTGGCGGCGCAGGCCCGGCGATGAGGAGCCGTTCTGATGCGCGCCTCCGATCACCGCAAGCACATCCCTGTCGGCGCGAAGCTGCACGCCTGCCTCCTGCTGCTCGGCTACACCGAGGAGCAGATCCCGCATCTGCAATGGGACCACGAGCCCGCGCTCGGCCTGAGAGCTGTCGACGCGGAGACCGGCGAGATGACGCCGGCGCCGAACGACCCGCGCTTCATCCGCCCGATGCTGCCCGACGATCACGCGGTGAAGACCCGCGGCGCCGGCGCGACCACCGCAGGCAGCGACGTCGGCAAGATCGCCAAGCAGAAGCGCGTCATCCGCAAGGAGGCGGCGTTCCGCGAGCGCGTTCTCGCCAAGGGCGGCAAGGCCACGGCTCCGAAGCCGAAGAAGCCCCGCCGGCCCTGGCCCTCCCGACCTTTCGCCAACCGCACCAAGAGGAGCAAGCCGTGAGCAGCATCGGTGGAGATTTGGCCTTCGACAAAATGCTGGACCGCGTCGTCGATCTGGCCGGCGAGCAGCGTCTCCTGAAAGAGCGGCACGCTGATCAAGGAGGCAAGCTGCGCCAGGCCCAATACGAGCTCGACCGGTTCCGAGGCAACGAGATGCGGGCTGCTCAGAATGAGATCCTCAAACTGAAGAGCCGCATCAACGTGATTGAGGCGAAGGCCAAGGAGGCAGGCATCGAACTGCCCAAGGAGCCGGCCGAATCCGACGACATCCCCTTCTAGGAGGCTCAGATGCACATCTCATGCACCTACGGCATCGCCGACATGGCGAAGGAGTTCGGGCTCACGCTGCGCGCTCTTCGGTTCTACGAGTCTCGCGGGCTGATCAACCCGACCCGCGACGGCACCGCCCGCGTCTACAGCGAAGCGGACCGCCAGCGCATTGGCGAGATCACGCGAATGCGGAAGCTCGGCTTCACCGTCCGCGAAATCAAGACCGGCCGCTTCCCGCGCGAGAAGTTCCAGGAGCAACTGGCCATCGCGCGCCAGCAGCGCGCCGAGATCGACCAGATCATCACCGAGCTGGAACAGCGGGTGGCGGCATGACCGACCAGATCAAGCCCTATCTCCGCGCCGCGCTCGCGGAGCATGCAAACTGCCAGCCCGACACGGTCATGCTCGACCAGAGCTTGCTGCATCTGGACAGCCTCGACATGGTCGCCATCGAAATCGCGATCGAGGACGGCGAGAACCTCCTCGTCGCCGAGGGAGCCATGGACGATGCGAATGTCGTAACGGTGCGCGATCTCGTCCGCTTCGCCGAGCGGCTCGTCGCCGCGCGCGGAGGGCGTCATGGCTGACACCGCGATCGAATGGACCGAGCGCAGCTGGAACCCCATTGTCGGCTGCTCGCTCGACTCTCCCGGCTGCACCAACTGCTACGCCATGAAGATGGCGCGCCGCTTCGAGCGGATGGGCACAGTGGCGCACTACGCCGGGCTGACGAAGGAGACCAAGGCCGGCGCGGTCTGGACCGGCAAGATGGTCCAGGCGCCCGAGCACGTCCTGCTGGAGCCGCTGCGCCGTCGCAAGCCGACGACCTGGTTCGTCAACTCGATGAGCGACCTCTTCCATGACGACGTGCCGGACGCCTGGATCGACCGCGTCTTCGCCGTCATGGCGCTGTGCCCGCAGCACACCTTTCAGGTGCTGACCAAGCGCGCGGCGCGGATGCGGGAGTATGTCAGCGAGCACGGAGACGGCTCTGGCAAGACGATGAGCGTGCTGGAGCGCATTTCTGAGGCCGGCGCTGCTCTTGCGGATGCGGCAGGCCGAGACGGCGATGCGACTGGCGATCGCATTCTGGATGGCGCATGGCCGCTTCCGAATGTCTGGCTCGGCGTCTCTGCCGAGGACCAGCGCCGCGCCGACGAGCGCATTCCCGACCTGCTGGCGACGCCGGCGGCAATCCGCTTCGTCAGCGCCGAGCCGCTGCTCGGGCCGATCGACTTTGACATGCTGCGCGTCGGTGACGCGTGGATGATCGGCGCTTTGACCGGCATCTACGGGGCCCTGCCGGGCAACCGCGGCGAGAAGCTCGACCTGATCATCGTCGGCGGCGAGAGCGGCAGCGGCGCTCGCCATATGGAAGACGCATGGGCCGAGAGCATCCAGGCTCAGTGCGCCGCGTCCGGCACCGCCTTCTTCATGAAGCAGATGGGCGGCCCGGTGAAGGCGCGGATGCGGCCGATTCCGGAGCATCTGATGGTCCGCGAAATGCCGACCCAGTGCGGAGGGCTGCTCTGATGGCCGAAACCCCGCTGCAGAAGACCCAGCGCGAGCTCCACAACCGGATCTCCGGCGAGATCGTCGCCTCCATCGTCAAGCCCCCGCTGGCCGCTGGCGGCTCCTTTACCGACGTCTTGGTACTGCTCGAGAGCGTGATCACGGGCGTCATCGTGACCACAGTCCGCATGGGCGGCGACAACATGGTCGTCGATGCGGTGATCGACCGCGTTCGCGATCGCGCCAAGCAGGTCCTCGCCGAGCAACGGCTTGGACCGATCAGCACGAAAGGGAACGCCTAAATGACGGAACCGATCTCCATCACCTATGACCTTGGCCCAGACGCATATGGCCGGCCCACGCATCTGATCCGGGGCAGCGTCGGCGCGAAGACCGGTTGGACGCTCGTACGAGGGCCGGCGGAGCCGCAGGATGGGCAGGAGCGCGTCTCGCTGCTGACCGACGCCCAGCTGACCGTAATCGGCCAGATCGTGGAAGCACACCGCCATGTCTGATCAGGTCTTCACCGCCCTGCAGGAGCAGCAGGCCGCCGACCTCGGCGTGCGCCAGTGCGGGCGGATGAAGCCCTCCGACGCTGAATACCAGATCGCGGGTCTCCCCGCGGTCGAGTCCCCTGCGACCGAGACTTACCACGATCCCGACGACACGGATTGCTGCCCGAACTGCGGCGGCGACGGCGTCGTCTACATGTGCCTCGACGAGATCGGCTGCGTCGATCCGGAGAGTGGCTGCGACCTCTGCGAGCGCCGCTGTGACTGGTGCCGGCCGACTAAGCCCAAGGGAGAACCGGCATGACCACGCCCGTCCGCCTTCAACTGTCGCGCCGCAAGGGTTTCGATCTCCAGGCGCTGTCGCTCGACACAAACGGCCTGCCTGCGGTCAACGTCGCGCGACCGAGTGTGCTGGGCAACCCGTTCGTCGTCGGCAAGCACGGCACTCGCGCCGAGTGCGTGTCGCTGTTTATCGCTGCGTTGGATGGCCTGGTCTGCCTCACCCTCGGGGATGGGGTCTACGAGGCAAGCAAGGCCTACCCCTTTGTCGTCAAGGCCGAGGCTAACCGCCTACGCAACCGGAACCTGGCTTGCTGGTGTTCACTGCCCAAGACCGGCCAGCCCGACCTCTGCCATGCCGCCGTACTGATCGCCTGGATTCGCAGCGATACGGTCGAGGCAAAGCGAGACGCCCTGCGCCCCATCCTCGATGCCGTCATGCCGCGGCGTGTCCCTGTCTGCGAGGAGGCCTGAGCCATGGCTCGCGCGCATCTCATCTCTGATCTGACGCCATCTCAGGTGGCGACGGCCCTCGGCTGGGAGAGCGCGAAGGCGTTCCAGGAGAAGCTCGGCGAATATCTGAAGAGAGGGTTCCCAGCCCCGGACCCAATGACCGGCCGCTTCGATCCAGAAGCGGTCGAGAGGTGGCGCCGCGCGCGCTCGCCTCATCTCTTCCCAGAATTGACCGCCGCACCTACCGCACGCAACGCTGCGGAAGTGATGGCTGAGCGGAGACGAACGAAGTGGGGCACCGCGTGAAGATCCCGTACTCTCCGGTAAAGAACGGAAAGCGATACTGGCAGCCGACCAAGCAGATGCAGGACAAGGGATTCCTGCCGAAACCGCTTGGTCTCGACGACGACCGCAGCCGACACGCCGCGCTTCAGCTCTACGAGCAATGGCTCAGAGTTCTAAATCGGCAAGAGCCGGCGCCACTGGCCGCCGACGCCACGCGCGAGATGGCGGAGACCGCCCGGCGATACCCGCCCAACTCAGTCGGCGAGGGATTTCAGCGCTGGATCAAGACAGACGAGTGGAAGAACATCCCGCACAGCACCAGGACGAAGGTGCTTTGGCCGGCATGGTATCGCGTGCGATCAGCATGGGCCGACGTCCAGCCCGACTCGATCACGTTCGAATACATGTCGGAGTGGCGGACGCACCTCATCGACGAGTTCGGCATCGGGGTCGCGCACAAAACGATGAAGTTCTGGCGCAAGCTCTGGAAGATCATGCGCGCGCTGAAGACGGCCAAGGGTGACGACCCGTCGCTCGGCATGCGCAACAAGGCGCCGGCGCCGCGCTGGCAAACCTACACCGAGGGCGAAGCGGTGATCCTGGTGAAGCGCGCGATCCGAGCGAAGCAGTACGAACTCGCCTGCATGATTGCCGTCACGTGGGACACACTCTTCTCCCCCGGAGACGTCCGGCTGCTCACCGGCCGGCACATAACCTACCGCGGCAAGGACAACCACAAGGCCCTCCTCTTCGACCGAACCGAGGACGGCCGCATCAAGACCGGCCGGGCGGCGATCGGCACCGTCGGGCCGCGAACCCAGCGCTTATGCGAGGAGGTCTGGAAGTGGCGTGCCCTCGAGATGACGCCCGACGCCTATGCCTTTCGGAAGGCAGACGGCAAGCCTTGGAAAGACCATGAGCTCGCCAAGGCTTTCGCAGCGATCCGGGATGAGGGCGACAGTCGTCAGCTTCGGGACATGCGGCGATCGGGAAGCGGCGAGGCTAACGCCAGTGGCGTGTCCAATCCTGGCCTGCTTTCAGCGAAGCTCGCCAACAGCATCCAGACATCGAACGCGCTTCACAAGACCTATGCTCCGGTCGACGTCGACGCGGTGATCGAGTTCGACAAGGCCCGTCTGGCAGGGCGCGCCAAGCGCCGTGCTGGGAACGAATAATGAAACCGAGTTGGAAAGCAGCACCCCGCTTCCAACTTTTCGAGGAGACCAAAATGGCGAAAAGCCCAGTAAAATATGGCGAGCCCGGCAGGATTCGAACCTGCGACCAGCAGCTTAGAAGGCTTTGCAGTTCGCAAGGATTTCCAAGCGACCTTCCAACTGATCGGGCCCTGACCCCCTGGGCTTCCCAGGGGCAAGTTGGAAACACTTGCGGCGCCTTCTTCACCCGCCCCGCGACCGGGGGGGCATGGTGAATGCGCCTCCCCCTTCCAACTGATCTGCTCGGCGACAGCTTCGCCGGCGGTGGCGGCGCGTCTCTCGGAATCGAGATGGCGCTCGGCCGGTCGCCCGACTTCGCGATCAACCACGATGACGAGGCGCTGCTCATGCACGCCCGGAATCACCCCCTCACCGTCCACCTCAAGGAGAACATCTGGAAGGTCGATCCGCATGTCGTGACGGCGGACAAGCCGGTCTTCATGCTCTGGGCCTCGCCGGACTGTCGGCACCACAGCAAGGCTAAGGGCGGAAAGCCGGTGTCGCGCTCGGTCCGCGGCCTGGCTGACGTGATCCTGCTCTGGGCGCAGGAGGTGAAGCCGCGCGTCATCCTGCTGGAGAACGTCGAGGAGTTCCGGGACTGGGGACCGCTCGACGCAGACGGCATGCCTTGCAAGGCGCGAAAGGGCCTGGAGTTCGCCCGCTGGGTTCGCGGCCTCGAGGCCCGCGGCTACATGGTCGAGTTCAAGGAACTGCGGGCCTGCGACTACGGCACCCCGACGATTCGGAAGCGCCTCTTCGTGGTCGCGCGCCGGGACATGAAGCCGATCCTCTGGCCGGCGCCGACGCACGGCACCGCGACCGGTCTACAGCCCTACCGCACCGCGGCCGAGATCATCGATTGGTCGATCCGCGCGCCGTCGATCTTCATGACGAAGGCCGACGCCAAGGCGGAGGGGCTCAACATCGTCCGGCCGCTTGCGGACAAGAGCCTCGCACGCATCGCCAACGGGTTCGGTCGGCATGTGTTGAAGCGGGCTCGCTCCGAGCGCGGCGCGTTCGTCGTCACCATGAACCACGGCGGAGACGAGTTCCGAGGGCAGCCGCTGGACGAGCCGTTCAAGACTGTGACGTCGGCTCGAGATGCTCGTGGTCTGGTCACGCCGTTCGTCGGTATCAGCCGCTTCGAGAGCGCCGGCCGCGCGATCGACGATCCGATGCCGACTGTCACCGCCAACAGCTTCGAGAAGCGTCCAGGCGCCGGCGGGCCGCTGTCGGTCGTCACGCCGTTCATCAGCTATGCCCAGCAAGGCGGCAGCAGCCGACCGGCAGACGAGCCCCACCACACCGTCTGCGCCAACGCCAAGGACCAGAACCAGGTTGTCATGGGCTATCTGGTCTCGCGCTATGGCGAGCGCCCCGGTCAGGATCCGCGCAGCCGGGGGCTGGAGGAGCCGGCGCCGACGATCGTCCCGACCGGGAACGGCGGCGATCTGGCGGCCGTCTACATCG
>Ga0209935_1003507_pt1 | contig 16047 bp, 11 predicted proteins | sample ThiBio_1000_plan_2_FD_183958 | JGI IMG/M metagenome (GOLD analysis project Ga0209935, IMG submission 183958) | Wastewater bioreactor microbial communities from Cape Town, South Africa - Thiocy_cont_1000_plan (SPAdes) | ecosystem: Engineered > Bioreactor > Thiocyanate-remediating >... | reverse complement strand
TGTTGATGAATTTGTTTGCTCGAATGGGAGTTAATAATAAATAATGTTCTTTTACCAGTTTTATTAAGAAAAAGTTTATTTTCGAATTGAGTAGCCATTTTCATACAAGAAGAAAATCCATGCCATATAATAGTTGCACCAACGGGGTATTGTTTCGTTAAATCCATATTAATACCTCGATAAACGATTAGTTTAGTTGATGGTAGACGTGATAATGCTTTCAAAATGAGCCGTAAATAGAGAAGCCAAGGTTTTAATAGCTGTCGATTTGTTGATCGAAGAGCTTTGTTGAGAATATAAAATAATGAACATTCGCTTGGCTGCCATTCGAGTGTATACAATCGAATAGAATTTGACTCATCTCTAGTCAAACCTTCTTCTGGTTCACTAGAATTCATCTTCACAGTCTGAACCATAGTTGTAATATAAGGTACAATGGGCTGAAGTGGAACAATAGCTTTATCGATTGATACTAAAGGAGTATTTTCATACTCTAGAATCGGAGAAAATGTATTAAGCGTCGGTTCTTCATCTACGTCCAGAAATCGAAGTTCATGTTTTGGTTGTCTAATATCTCTTGAAGCCATGAATATAAAAATTGTTTACCGTGTCTATTCAAAAAATGAAGAAAGTTACGATCTCGTTTCATTGATGCTTATCTTATCTTTATTCAACAACATAAAACAAATCATCTACCTGTATTCTTTAGTTTTAAAAACGAATCCTTGGACTGCTAAGAACAATGGGTATCGGAGCTTCAGATCCATCGAAATCCATCGATGAAAATTTAGAATCTTTATCTCTCGTTTGGCTTGATGCAACTGTTGACAATTCGAAAGAAAATCTCAACGTTCAAAAACAACTTCGTTCAGTAATTAATTTCTTAAAAACATTTCATGATGAAATCGAATGTGAAAATTATATTCGATCAATACCTGAAGATGATCGAATGTTATTGATTGTCAGTGGAGGATTAGGTCAAAGTCTAGTTCCTCGAATTCACATGCTTCGAAAGATTCTTGCAATTTATATTTTCTGTTTTGATAAAAAGAAACATGAAGAATGGTCACGACAATATACTAAAGTCAAAGGTTTATTCACTCAAAAACAAGATCTTGTTAATCAAATTCAATCAGATCGTGTACGACGAAAGAAAGGTGAAGAACCATTTTTGTTTACTATTCAAGGACAATCGACAACTGAATTAAATGGTGAATTTGTTCATTCACAAATATTTCTCGATGTTCTCCTTCGAATACCACCTGATCAAGCCGACAAAGACGAATTAGTTGCTCGTTGTAATAAAACTTACAAAGGAAATGATAGTGAATTAGCTATTGTCAGTGAATTTAATAGAAAATATTCAATGAATAAAGCATTATGGTGGTATACAAGAGAATCATTTGTCTATCGAATGTTAAACAAAGCACTTCGAGTACAAAACATCGATGTACTCTTTCTATTTCGATTTTTTATTAAAGATATTGAACAACAATTGAAAGCCAATCAATGTGCTTCGACTGTTCAATTGTATCGTGGTCAACAAATGTCAAAAGATGAAATCAAGATGTTGAACAATTCAGTGAATAAATTTATTTCGATTAATTCACTTCTTTCGACGAGTCTTGATCGATATGTCGCTCTTCGGTTTCTCAAAGAAGATTCAACTGATTTAGAACAAGTTCTATTTGAAATCGAAGCTAATCCTGCAGTGACATCGAAACCTTTTGCTGATATCACTCAATTTAGTTATTTTCGTACAGAAAAAGAAGTTTTAATTATGGTTGGATCGATCTGTCGGATTGTCAGTGTTTCACAAGATTCTACAAATGTCTGGACTATTCGAATGACCTTGTGTTCTGATGATGATTCGGATCTTCGAAACATTTCAGAACATATGAAAAATGAACATGGTGGTGGAAATAAAAATCTTCTCTCGTTTGGAAATGTCTTAGCAGATATGGGTAAATTCGATGCAGCTGAAAAGTATTATCTTCGTTTACTTAAATCACCACCAACGGATAAAGCAGATGACATCGCTCGATGTTATCATGGCCTTGGAAATGTAACTGACGAACAAGGAAATTACGAATCAAGTCTTCAATGGCATGAAAAGTCACTTGCATTGAGAGAAAAAAGTTTAAGATCGGATCATCCACATCTGGCGCCCAGTTATATTAGTATCGGTTGTGCTCATTTCAATAAAGGCGATTATGATCAAGCATTGAGTTCATATACAAAAGCGTATGATATTATTAAGAAAGCTTTTGGTGAAAATCATCCTGATATAGGCATGTGTTTGAATAATATGGGTTGTGTTTATGAACGACAACAGAATTATTCGAAAGCACTTGAATGTCATGAAAAGGCGTTGGCTATTCGTAAAGAATATTTGCCTGAAAATCATCCTGATGTCGGTCAATCGCATCATAATATTGGAAATATTTATCGTGAATTCGGTCAACTCGATGTTGCACTACAACATTATCAAGAGTCATTACAAATTAAAACGAAATCTTTGCCTACTCAACATCGTGATATTGCTTTAACATTCGAAAACATCGGAAATATTTACAAAGACAAAGGAGATTTACAAGAAGCATTGGTTTATTATAAAAGAGCAGCGATTATCTATCATCAATCATTGCCTTCTACTCATCCAAGTGTACTTCAAATAGATGAATATATTAAATATTTGTCTTAATCAATAATCGATTGAAATACATAATTTCCACTTTCTACTTTAAACATTGTCTTGTCAATTTCTTGATCATAATAAATAAATGTTCCGTAATCTGATGTTGCATGTACACCTGGCACATAGACGTTTGCCACGGTATTCCAAGGAATTTGTAATTTTAATGTAAAATTTGATCCTGTTCGTTCCCATTGAGTTTGAATCCAGCCACGACTGGTTCTGTAAGTCGCTTGAACATATCGAATATTTCCAACAACGGCAGGTTTGATATTTAATATACGATAGTCGAACGAATCGTCAGCTTGTTGTATTCCTGCGAGAGATCGCATAAACCATTCGTCGACAGCACCGAACATAAAATGATTTTGACTGCTTAATCCTTGACCTCGAGATGGTGCAGGACCATCCCAATCTTCAGTAAGAGACGTAGCACCATTCTTAATAGCATAACCATAACTTGGACTATCGGTACGAGAAAGAAAATCATAGACGACATCATCATGACCGAAATGACTTAACATTCGAAACCACGAGGGTAGAGCGACTTCACCAACAGATGTGTGATTATTTCGATGACGAATGTCGTTGATAACATGTTGAATTACATTCTGTTGTTCTGATGAAGGAACTGCACCCATTTCTAAAGCAAAAACATCAGCTGCTTGACTGCCTGTTGCATAAGTATGAGCAGTTGCATTGAAGAAAGTTTTATGAAAAGCCATAGAAATATTCGAAGCTAATTCTCGATATCTTTGTGCATCAACTGTTTGATTTAAAGCAGCAGCAACTATAGCAAGTCCATTCACAGATGCCCAATATCCATATGTACCAGTAACACCAACTGGCGTCGACTGATCAACAGCATACCAATCACCAAGACCATACGAAACGATGTTATCCGTTGCTTTTGAACTTAGATAATCAACATATGATTTCATATTTGAATAGAATTCTTCGAGTAAAGTTATTTCACCGTAGGATTGATAGAGATACAGAGGTAGAAGGATAATACTATTGCCCCAATTAGGTTCATCACGAAAAGCACCAGAGAAAATAGGATATTCAGGTGCAATCGAAGGTACCATGCCTGTCGAAAGTTGTGCTTCTGCAATACGACGAACAACGGAACGACCATGAGCTTGTACATCGAAAAAACGTTGAATACTTGGAAAAACAAGATGAGTTTCTTCTAACCAACCGAGTTTTTCTCGATGAGGACAATCGGTAAACACAGATTGCATATTACTCTGTACAGCTCGATTGACGATCTTATGAATTTGATTAAGAAGTTCAACGGAACTATTGAAAGTACCAGCTATATCATTATTTACTCGTAATGTATAACTTGTTAAATCACTAGCTTGTGGAACATAACCTAAATTTTCTACTTGCAGATATCGAAAACCATGATATCTACGTATGTATAAATGATAGATTGAATATCGATAAAGAAGCGAGAGTACCTGAATGTTGGAATGTATGTCTCTGTTCCATTTCCTGAAAATGTATAACGATCATAAATCGGTGTTCCTTCAGTGACTTGATTGATTGTTCCATCGGCATTGAGAAGTTCAGCCGGTCGCATAACTACCGATGTTCCTCGAGTTCCTCGCATGGTTAACTTTGGCCAACCAGCATGATTAACACCGAAATCGAATACATAAATTCCATGACCTTTATTTGCAACTGAAACAGCAACTATTTCTTCAACGGCTTCGATCGGAGGAGATTCTCGTGCTCGAAACGTTGCATTCGGATTTGGTATAAACGATACATCAGCAGTTTTCCATGTTGAATGATCGAATGTTGGCGTATCCCATTCAGGTAGTTCGTTTCGTGCATCATACTCTTCTCCACCGTACCAACTCGATTCTAACAGAGGACCTGTGGCTGTTGTTAACCAAGTTGAATCGGATACAATGTATTCCGTAGTACCATTGGTATAATTTAATTGTAATTGTGCGATTAATTTCATAGGATGAGGTTCAGTTAAGAATTTATAATACCGACCACCAAGTGGTAATTCTGCTCGATAGATTCCTTTTCCCAATGCTACACCTAAGACATTATCTCCAATATTCAGATTTGCTTCAAGACGATATGTTGAATATTCAATAGTTTTATTCCAATCGAAATATCCAGGTGTCAGAACTTCATTGGATACAGAATGACCATTGACAGTGGCAACAAATTGACCTAAACCTGCAATCCATAATCGTGCACTTGACACGTCACTCAACAGATGAAAACGTTTGACAAAATAAGGTAATGATGTTTTACCAGTGGCATAATCTTGATTCTCAATCCATACTGCTGGATTCCAATCGTGAACATTCAATAGTCCCATTTCAAATGTTGCTATACTACTCCAATTCGAGACACGCCCATAATTATCCCAGATTTGTACTTGCCAATAAACTCGTTCTCTCGAATGTAATGTCGGACCTTCCCAAACAATAGAAGTCGAATCGGACAGGATTCGTCCCGTATCCCACAAAGGTTTTGTCGTCAATTCATCCGCACAGTGAGCAGATCGAATTTGATATGCAATTTGATGAACACTGCGAACGTTTCTGGAACTTTGTAATCGCCAACTAAGTGTTGGTCGTTGTTCATCAATGGCAAGTGATTCATGAAGACTTTGTGTACGTAAACTATTCGGTTCAAATGCAAAAAGTTGTACACTTTTAAATGCAGAAAACGTCAATAAGATAGAGAAAATATACATCGTTACAAATGAAAATTATCTTTCTTTTCTTCTTATCTGTATCTGTTCGAGATCTTCATGATACGTTCATTTTTTCATCCAACTAACTTTTTTTTAATTTTTATACTTCAGATCTGCTTTATTTGTGTTATTGTTTTTTTTCATTTTAACATTAAAAACTCATCAATTTCGATAACTTCATAGCGACATCTAATCAACAAATACTAATGGAGTGGCGATCGAATGTCCTATAACATCCTAATACGAATCATTCATTCATTAATGTCTTTCTATTCAAAATATCAAATCGATGGCTACTGAGCCAACGACGACTAAACAATACTCAACTAACTGTCAAACAATGAAATCAGATGACCATAAAGAAGAAGTAAAAAAAGAGAGAACACATTGTTTTGTTTTGTATGATTCACAAAATTTTATTTTTTCTTCAGAGTATTGTTAAATCGCTCTCTATCGATCACAGAAATTTCGCACTTCAGTTCGCCCTATAGAAAAATATGAAAGTATTCTTACATTAACAGGCTAAAATTTTCTATTTTCGCCTTTGAAAACGAAAAAATTGAACTGTATATCATAAGAATAATTCGAATCTAGGGTAATTTAAAGTTTTCCTGTGACAAATACATTAAATATTTGTTTTAATTCCATATTTCTTTTTATTAACAAAATTTTACATACAATTTCAACAACAAAAAAACTAGAACAACCGAAGCAATTTGTTGAAAAAGTAATATTTATACTCGTTTTTTTTTCGTTGGAGGCGAATTTAATTCTTCACTATCGCTTCGTTTATTTGTGACGTTTTTCAGTTGATTTTCTAATTGTTCAACTTTTTTCTCTAACAGTTCGACTCGTCGTTCCAATAATTTGATTTGATGATCTTTTTTTTCCATTTGTGCTTGATAACGAACAACAGTAGTGGTCAACTCTTTGATTCGACGAGATTCAACTGATTCTTCAGCTTTTTCAAATTCACGCACGTTCTAAAAATTGAACATAAAATCAGCGTTTTTGCGACTAATATTTACCTCTTGATCAACCAAAATTTCTCTTACGCGATCACTCATATTTTACACTACACCAATTTTATCTCAAAATAAATTTTAAGTGTCGACAAAAATAAATCTAAAATTATAGATATCACATACTTTATAATAGCACATATTTTGTTTCGAGAAAGTAAAAATAAACTGCATCAAAGAAAATTCAAATATTTATACTGTTCAAAGGACAATGAAAGCCTTTTGTAACGGTAATCGACCGTTATATATGATGACCCTATATAATCACCGGGCACTGACCCTCTGTTCTCTCATGTGTAACCATCCCTATATAAACTGTGTTGAATAAAGAGAAAGGCACGTTATGTGAGGGTGTAGGAATACACCGTACCATCATGCTGAAAGAACATACACTAACACTCTCATGTATCGTCACAACAGCGACGTCGAATCCATGTGTATAAACCTGATGAACAAAATATCAAATAACCGTGTTTTTATCTTAAAACTTGATCGAGTGTCGATTTGCATAATCCTCGACTGAATGTATGGCTACAAGGAGACAGAGATGAATAAATTAACAATTATTCATAATATGCATATATCATTTTACAAAGGACTATTGCTAATGATCAACTAGGTATAAGAATGCTTTGCGTCGGTCCGCCACTCCCGACAACGTCCTGTAGTCTGACTTTTTGCTTAAATGCTTGCCAATTACTTATAAACAATAAAGATGTTCTCTTAAACTTTAATGCTACATCTATACTCAGATTTGGACTATCAGATCTCGATTATTCAAAATCCAGCCCAGTCCCGCCTATCATTGGTCACTATTATGAGTTTCTAAAATCGATGTTCTTCTGACCCTGCGGACACACAAGCAAGCAAACAATTTTTTTTTGTATGACTCTTCTCTACGAGAAAGAGAATATTTTTCTTTTTTTATCTTCTTTTCTGTACGTATATCTCATTTCTATCAGAAACTGATCAATTTCGATAACTTCATAGCGACATCTAATCAACAAATACTAATGGAGTGGTGATCGAATGTCCTATAACATTTTGATGTGAATCATTATGTCTTTCTATTCAAACTAATGTACTCCTACACGCATCAGAGTATAATAGATCTTTTGCTAGATGGCCAACAATTGGCAAGAAACTAATGACCCAACAAATACTTCGAACAGCTTTTCTTCCACTACGAAACAATACTCAAATAACTATCAAACAATGAAATCAGATGATGAAAACGAAGAAGTAAAAAAAAAAGAGAGAACACATTGTTCTGTTTTGTATGATTCACAAAATTTTTCATTTCTTCTAGTTGGAAACTATTAGCAAATTAAAAGAAGAAAATGATTATAATCAACAAATCCAAATATTAAAAATGCGTATTAGTGAACTTGAAGATTGGAATACAGATTTTTCAAAAAATACTGATCTTCAATCTCAAATCGATTTATTAACCACACGTAATCGACAATTAGAAACTGACTATCAACGTTTACAATCACAACAAAAAAATAATCAATTAGCTCTGGAACGTCTCGATGAATACGAAGAAACCATAGCTCAATTACAAGAAGAACTTAATGAATTACATTCAAATAAAAAAAATTCTGCATTAATCGAAGAACAAAACCGTTCAGAAACATTACAAAAACTTCTTGAACAAACACGTTTGGAATCTAATGAGAAAATCTTAGATTTAGAAACTAAACTTCAACATTTTCAAGTAAAATTAAACATAAATCTACAAATATTTTTCAATATTTTCGATCTATAGGTATCCAGCATGACACCTGGTTCTCCACCAACGATGGTTTCTTCATCGGACAATCTTGTTAATACTCAACAATTGAATTCCATCTACGATCAATTTGTTAGTCTTCTACCAAATGAATATTCAATGTCAGATCACCAACAATCGTCTCTATTCGATCGATTTACTCATCTTGCCGAACAATTTTCATCGTATATCGGAACATTTTCAATAATTCAAGAGGAATTCGAATCGTTGAAACAAATTCTTCAAGAAAAACAAGATGAACTCGAAAAACTTCGAACACATTGTGAAATCACAACTGATAAATTGAATCAAATTCAAGAAGAACAATCACTGGAAAATAAATTCAAACAATTCGACAGTGATGAAGACGAATTAGAAGAGATTCTTCATCGTGCATCGTCACAACAATCACTTCTTTCGATTACACCCGGAGAAAAACAACAATTAATTGCACAAAATGAACTTCTTTCGACGCTGTTAACTGAAAAAGAACAAGAACTAATCGATTTACAACAAGCTGAAAAAATGCGTGAAGATTTGAGAAAGAATTTTCAACAAATTCAACATGAAAAAGATGTTCAACAGATTGAATTGAACGATATTAAACATGTTCTCGATGAGAAAATTCGAGAGAATTCGTCGTTAAAAAAAGAGAAAATGTTTTTCATCGAGAAAATCTCGGAATTCGAACGTCTTCGACAAGAACAACAATCTTGTATTCAAATTCGAACATCACCGTCAAACAATAACGAACAATATCAACAACTTCTTTCAGAATACACAACAATGTCAACTCTTTATAATCAAACTCAATCATTAATTCAACAGAAAACTGAAGCTTATTTGCAATGTCAAAATGAATTGAATACATTTAAGAATCTTTTCTACGAACAAAAGAAAAAATCCGACGATATCGAAGAACTACAGTCGATGTTAAACGAACGAACGATTCAATTAGAACAGTTGAAAATCAATGAACAAGAATTGATTGCTAAAAAAAAGCAATTAGAAATTGATCTTCAATTATTACAAGAACAAAATACGAAAATGTTAGCAAATGAGACGTTTTTTACTCAAAATCAAATTGATTTGAAACGAATAACTCATGAACGAGATTTAGCAATTATCGAAAAGAAACAAATCGAACAGCAACTTCAAAATCATTCAAAATCTCACGACGAATTTCAATTATTACAAGAGATTAATAGAACTCTACAAATTAATCTCGAACAAGTTCAATTAGAACGTGAAAAACATTTGACGAAATACGAAGAACAAATACTGACGACAGCTCGACTAGCAAATGAAAATAACGAAATGAACGAACGTTTAAATGAAGAACTTCAAATGAAAAATTTGCTTATCAATCAACTTCAATCGGAAATCGAATCGAAAACGAAAGAAATCGTTGAATTCGATGCCAATATTCAAACAACAAATCAATCCAAAGTCGAAAAGCAACTTGTTAAAAACATTCTTCTCTCATTTCTCAATACACCAATCGACAAACAACAAGAAGCTTTACCACTTCTCGGTGCACTCGTTGGCTTTACACAAGATGAATATCAAAAAGCAATTGAAGCTTTAGCAAATAATTATCAGAATACAGCGGGATCGAGTTGGTTGACCGGTTGGCTAGGAAATAATTCGACAAAAATGAAACTGCCATCTCAAGCTCCGGTTTATCATCCTGAAAAGTCTTTTGCTGAATTATTAATTCAATATGTTGATCAACAATCAACAGACAATTCTCAAGCATCTGTATTGAATACAGGAACGTCTAATCATACTACGCAGTTTATCTAAGATAATCGATTTCTGTTTATTTTTGTTTTTCTTAGACAATTGTCTATGATGTATTTCGTTTATTTACCTTATGGGCTTTGAGATATCAGTTTTTTATGAGCACTAAAAAGATAGGAAAGGGAAAACTGTTTATTTGTTTTCTTTTTAGATCTGATTAAAAATATCATGGTAGGATTTGTCAGCAATGAGTTTTCTTTCGAACAAAAGAGAATTTATTCAAGGCTTATCATTCATCATTTATTAATAATAAACTTCGTGTTGGAAATATGGCTTTGTTGCCTATTCGAACACAATACAGTGGACCAGCACCGACGAAAACATGTAAATGAAATGTGATAATCGTGAGATGAAATCGATTTTTGTTTCTAGCAAATGAAGATGAAGATATCATCGATGAAGCGATGAAATACTTTCGAGCGAATATTTTCTTTCGTAATTATGATATCAAAGTAAATTCAATCGATTTGTCATTTTCGAATAAGAGAAGATTTCTTTTTCGAAAGGGTGACGCTGATCGAACGTTGATCTATTTAACTTTATACATAACCGAATGTTTACGACGATTGCAAAAGGTTCTTTTTTTTGTTGTTCGAAATTGAGATAATAATTAAAAATTTAGTGTCAATCACGTATTCAAGCGCAGAAAGAATTGGCTGCACTAGCAATTTCGAATTTTCCCATTCCGGGTGATGCTGATTTTCCGTTGAATGGAATGTTTTCGAAGTCAACTCATGACGAAGTTGGTTAGTTCGTTATTCGATCATTTGATTTCGCAAACAAAAAAAAAACTTTTGTCTAGACAAAATGAAACAGTATTTGGAACAATTACGTAAAGAGTGTAGCGATCGAATGGTCGATCGTGTTATTGATCCTGAAACGGATAAACCATCGAAAGTAATTTCGAATTGACGAAAAAACCGCTTTTTTTAAAACTAAATCATCTGTTTTAAGTGGTGGCTCTGTTTTGTTCGTCGTCGTTTTATGGACAAGAGTTTATTGAATCTCGGAACATTATAAAATAATCTTTTTTTTTTTTATCTTTTATTATTATTCGAAATAAAATAATTGCATTGGATATCTTTTCCTCCAAACACGAGATAAAAATATCTTTTTCGTTTCGAAAATAAATAAGTAAATAAACACGAACGAACGAACGAAGGTTTTAAGCGAAATTTCTATTGGTAAATTGCAAATAACCATTAAATCTATTCCCAGATGTGCTCCTTTTCTTCTTCTCTCTTTTATATACATATTTTGCCCATCTATCATCGTTTATTGTAACATCAGTAAGTTGAAAATAAACGATCGGATGCAACAGGTTTTCATCTCATTTTCTTCGTCGTTTTTGAATTTGTGATTTTCGAGCCTTGATAGACTACAGATGTTGCTTGTATATTAACAATGTGTTTTCTAGTTTTTTTTTGATCATTGTAGAAATACGATTTCGATCATGACGAAACAAGCCGTCGTGGACGAATCTCCTCAAACTCTTGAAAATGGAATTAATCACGATGAAAAACAGAATATTTGGGCGTCGATATTGCGAGATGTGAAATCGTCAACGAAAAAAGCACCAGCAACGAAATCGTTAGTTGTTCTCGGCGATAATGAAAGTGGACGAACAACTCTAGTAGCTAAATTACAAGGCAATGAAGATCCGAAACGTGGTGCTGGTCTCGAATATCATTACATCGATGTCAAAGACGACGATCGAGACGGTAAATCGATTTCTTCGAATTTCAAATTCTTATTTATTTATCTCGAAAATAGATACTCCGAAATTGGGCGTATGGATTCTCGATGGTGATGTCGCTTGTTCGGCACCGTTATTAAAATTTGCTGTTCAACCCGATTCACTTGAAAACAGCGTTATTATTCTCGTTGCAAGCATGACTCAACCTTGGTCATTGTTATCAACATTACAAAAATGGACAACACTTATCGAAGAGCATATCGATCGGCTAAAACTCGATCCAACACGTTTACGTGAAATGCGTGATCATCTTCAACATGAATTTCAACATTATGTCGAACCGCATGATTCGTCGATCATGTCGAATTCGTTAACAGCAAGTAAAAGTGCGACTGGAAGAGTGCCGAATTCAGTTTCAACGAATTCACTCGCATCGACAACACCGATAAGTCCGACTAGTGGCGAAGGACAAGTCGTTTTACCGTTGGCAGACGGAGTTTTAACGAAATCATTGGGAATACAAATCATTGTTGTGATAACAAAAGTAAAACCGAAGATTTTCAGTGTTTTTGAATGAGAAAAAACGAAATTTTTGGAATTTAGTGTGATGTTATGCCGGTCTTAGAGAAAGAAAACGATTATAAAGATGAACATTTCGATTTTATGCAATATCATTTGAGAAAATTTTGTTTAGAATGTAAGAGAACAAAAAAAACTCTTAGTTTGAATTTCAAAAAAGCAAAAATCATTTTTAGACGGTGCTGCATTGTTCTACACATCAGTTAAAGAGAAAAAAAACATCGATAAATTATACAAATATATTGTTCACCAATGTTATGGTTATCCATTTCCATATACAGCTGCGATTGTTGATCGTGATGCGATATTTATACCCATGGGTTGGGATAATCCGAAGAAAGCCGAGATTTTATTAGAAAATCTTCATCGACTTAAGTCAACAGATAATTATTCAGATGTGTTTACCAAAGCTGTTACTCGACGAGTTGATATTATTTCCTTTTGTTTTGTTCTCTTTACTGATCATAGTTTCTGTTGTTTCGTTTAGCCATTACAACGTGATAATGATATCATAACAGCTGAAGATGATCAAGAATTTCTAGCTAAACTTCAAACAACACTCACTCGAACATCATCACCGACGAGAGTAATTCGTTCATCGATTTCTGTGTTCTTGATAAATATTTTTCGTAGGACGAAGGCATACCAACTGGAAACAGCAAACGAACTAACGATGGTAATATTTCACAAACACCGAATAAACAAAAACAATCGGTAGGAATTACGATTGATGTTCGATATGATGATGATGAATGTGATTTAGATTACAACACCTGGTGATCCAACTCGAGCACCGAACGATGGAGCATTAGCTAATTTCTTCAATAGTCTTCTAACGAAAAAATCAGCTGGCTCGGTCACACCGACATCAGCTGGTTCGCCAATTTCACAACGACCAGGTGAGTTTTTTGTTTTTGTATTGTGCAGTGACAAAAAATCTTGAGAAAGAGAGAAAACAGCAAAGGAAGACAAGTAGGAATTGAGATAAGATCTTATCATCTTATTCCAGTAACCCAATCACCTACAACACCTTCGTCGAAACGATTACAACAACATCCGTTAACATTTGCTGTAACACCACCACCAGGTCGTTCTCGTACGCCAACATCACATAAACCGTTCGTTTCGCCAATAAGTAATGAGACATCACCAAAAGCTTTGTCACCGGTTATTGAACAACAACCGAAAGTTGAGAATATTTCGACGCCAGATGTGAAATCTCGAAGTGAATCTTTTGTTGATGAACCTACACAAAATCTACAGTCTCCTTCTTCTCAAATACCAGTTGAATCTTCGACCAATTCACAAGAAAACAGTACGAAGGAATCTTTGAATTCAAGTCGTCGTAATAGTGAAGTCAATTCACTTGTTGAAAATGGAGATAAAAATGAAAATCCAGATAAGTTTCCGGATTTACCGTCTCAATGGAAACAGCTTGATAAACAACGAACATTGTCACGTGATGAACTCGAAACAAATGAAGAATCACTTGAATCCAATCCGGATGAAAAACCGATTCGAAGTCGAACTTCATCCATGAATATTCCACAATATGAAGTACCACTTGAATCTCAATTGATATCACCTATTCAAACAGAAGATCAACAACAACTTCAATCTCCTACAACTAACATTAATGAGAACAAAGAGGATTGCCAATCTGATTTACCAATACTAGAACAAACATCTGACAATGATCCACTACCTGTTCAACAGGATAAAAACCAAACAAGTCGACCTTCGTCACCTCTCCCAATCGAAGAACAAGTCTCAAACCGAAGTTCATCACCAATACCACAAATCGATCAGAATGAAAAACGAAGTCGTTCGCCGTCGCCTCTTAATACTACGAATCAGTCTCCAGAGCAACCGAGGTCTCTTTCGCCTATTCAAACCGAGGTGCAAGAACCGACTTTGAATAGAAGTCGTTCACCATCACCAGCGCAAAACATCGAATCTGAACTAACGGAATCCTCTTTACCTACTGATGATCCAATAGAAACTCAACAACAAAATCGATCTCCATCACCTATTCAAAACGAAGAGCAGCAAGAAAGTCAATCTCCGTTATTTACTAATAACCAGGAACCAGTTTCACAACGCAGTCGATCACCATCGCCAAGCACAAATGAGAATGAGAATGAGAAACGAAGTCGATCTTCATCGCCTGTTCCAACTACAGAGCAGGAACATGTTCTACAAAGAAGTCGATCACCATCACCTATGCAAAACGAAGAACAACAAACTGCACACAGAAGTCGATCTCCATCACCGAATACAAATGAAAACGAAAAAAGGAGTCGATCTCCGTCACCTGTTATAACTACAGAACACGAACAGATTCCAGAGAGAAGTCGATCACCGTCGCCAGTTCTAAAGATGGAACATGAACTAACTGAATCCTCATTACCTGATGATAATCCAGTAGAAGTTCAACAGCGAAGTCGATCATCATCACCTATACAAAACGAAGAACAACAAATTGCACAGAGAAGTCGATCACCGTCACCAAGCACAGATGAGAACGAAAAACGAAGTCAATCGCCATCGCCTCTGCAAAACACCGAGCATGAACACATTGAATCTTCAGTACCTGCTGATAATCAAGAACCGGTTTCACAACGAAGTCGATCTCCTTCAACTATTCCAACTACAGAACAGGAACTTGTTCCACAGAGAAGTCGATCACCGTCGCCAATTCTAAAGATGGAACATGAACTAACTGAATCTTCTTTACCTACTGATAATCCAGTAGAAGTTCAACAGCGAAGTCGATCACCATCGCCGAATACAAATGATAACGAGAAAAGGAGTCGATCTCCATCGCCTGTTCTAACTACAGAGCATGAACACACTGAAGTTCAAAACGAAGAGCAGGAAGAAAGTCAGTCTCCATTATTTACTACTAACCTGGAACCGGTTTCACAACGAAGTCGATCTCCATCACTAGCTCTAACTACAGAACAACAACATGTTCCACTGAGAAGTCGATCACCATCGCCTGTGCAAAACACTGAGCATGAACGCATTGAATCTCCAGTACTTGCTAAGAGTCAAGAACAAGTTTCACAACGAAGTCGATCTCCATCGCCAGTTCTAAAGATGGAACATGAACTAACTGAATCTTCTTTAGCTACTGATAATCCAGTAGAAATTCAACAACGTAGTCGATCACCATCGCCTGTGCAAAACACTGAAAATGAACAAACTGAATCTCCGGTATCTACTAAGAATCAAGAATCAGTTTCACAACGAAGTCGATCTCCCTCGCCAACTCTAAATATGGAACAGGAACATATTCCACAGAGAAGTCGATCATCATCTCTTGTGCAAAATACTGAGCATGAACACATTGAATCCCCAGTACTTGCTAATAATCAAGAACAAGTTTCACAACGAAGTCAATCTCCATCAGCTGTTCCAACTACAGAAGAGGAACATGTTCCACAAAGAAGCCGATCGCCATCTCCAAGTACAAAAGAAGAAGAGGAACGAAATCGATCACCATCACCTATACAAAGTACTGAAAATGAACAAACTGAATCTCGAATATCTATCAATAATCCAGAACAAATCTCGCAAAGAAGTCGGTCACCATCTATTGAAGGAAGTGAACCTCTACTAGCTACGAATTCTCACGATCAGGAACAAAGTCAATCTCCAACGCATTTCGGTGATCAAACCGAAGAGAATAATGAAGTTGAAAAATCGGAACGAAGTCCTTCTCTTGTACCAAGTCAGGAAAAT
>Ga0209935_1003504_pt1 | contig 16062 bp, 15 predicted proteins | sample ThiBio_1000_plan_2_FD_183958 | JGI IMG/M metagenome (GOLD analysis project Ga0209935, IMG submission 183958) | Wastewater bioreactor microbial communities from Cape Town, South Africa - Thiocy_cont_1000_plan (SPAdes) | ecosystem: Engineered > Bioreactor > Thiocyanate-remediating >... | reverse complement strand
ACCTAGAAAAAAAGACAAACAGCTTTTCACGATCTTTATTAAATTCAATATTTTACCTGTAATCGATTTCAATTGACAATAGAATCGAGACGCTTTTATAATCGATCTATCATTCTTTCCTTCCGTAAGAACTAGATCGTTCTGTGAATAGGGAGTAATTTTGAATTCGATTGAATCTTTACTAGTTGTAATCGTTTTGATATCCTCGTGATCTAACCAGAGCAGATGAAAATCACTCGTTGTTGACTCGTTTTTACATTGAGAAATAATCTTGCGTATGAATTGTTGATTTTGAGAACTTTGATAATTAATTGGCTGAGGAATGACAAACATGACAACGGGACCGAGTTCGTAATCGTCCGTTTGAGATTTCATATAGGCACGAATTGAACTGGCATTTTTCGGCAGAAGTCTATCATCGAACAAACGTGTATCCATACAAAAAACGAGCCAAATATTAACGATAACAAATAAAATACTTAACAAACAAACGAATCCCGTTAAAAACTTCTTCACATTCGGTTTCATTGTCTTAAAAACTTCGTTTCGTTTTCGTACGAACGTTTTCTTTGTTGATTTAGCTTGAATTCGAACATAATAATCATTGGGCAAATGATAACAAAAAAGGCAATGTCGATTCGAAAGAATTCGTTTCAATGTTATAACAAGACACGATGTAAAAAAGAAACAATGTGTCAAATGATTAATTAACATGTAGATAACTAATATGAAACCGAGATATGTCGTACATGCCATTGGCGATAATAGAGCCATGAATAAATACACACCGAGAATGATTAATGTCGACGGTATAAAACTTGAACGTGTCGATCGAATTATCGATCGAACAATTGTTTCAATATTGATTTTTGTTGGTTGTGTTGATGTACACGGCAGATGTACTTGAATAAATCGATGATATTCACCGCAAACAATCGATGTTCGCATACAATCGACAACTAGAAGAAAACAGTTTGAAGTTTAATGTTCGTAGATTTTGACACATACTTGCAACAGCAAAAACAAGAAATGATAATGGTTCAATAAGATCGATTTGAAAGATAGCCAGTAGACCAAATGTTGAGCCGGATGAGAGAGCAAGATTAATGATGCCACAAAGTGAAAGATAACCGACTGATGTATGAAAATTGCCTTGAATACTAATAAAAAAACAAACGAATATGAAAAAAATCAGGATCATTATGGCAAGATAAGATCCATCGATATGTGCTTGTTTTGTAATTGCATCCGTAATCGATGTTGAAACTGAGAATGATAGATTAAGTAATGATGAATGATAGGTTTCAGTTAGATATCTCGATACTTCTTGTTCCCATTTAAGTGCTAATAAACGTGAATGTTCGTTCGATACATTCAATGAATATCGAAGACGAAAAATTGGAACATAGGAAATGATTTTCTTTGTTTCTAATTCAATCACTTCTTCGTTTTCTTCTTCTTCTTCGGGATCAACGTAATCCGGTTCGGAAGATGTTTGATTAATAATTTGATATCCTTTGCCAAATATAAATGAATCCAAACCATTTGCACCTGTAAACGAATCGATATACATTCCATCGGGAATGTATTCGAGATTTAAAGCTACGTCACGAAATCGTTCGGAAAGAAGATAATTCCCGTCGATGACACACGCTCGATTGATTCGAGCGCAGAGTTTCGAGAAATTTTTCTTATTCACTTCAATCGATTGAATCTGTTTATCTAAGATATGAAGCTAGAACGAAAATTTATCTTTTAAAAAACAAAAAAGACTCGATTGTGTTTTGTTACTTCGTTAATAATTTGAGTATCTAACATATTGGTATCATTGAGTGTATTTGGTTTTCTTCGAACGATAATATCTAACGCCGGATAGAGATCCATTTGTTGATGAACACGTAGATCTTTGTCACTGCCGAATAGATGTTCGATTTGTTGAATATTTTTCTCGGCTCGACCATTTCGAACGAGAAAATAGGTTTGATCGAAGATGCGTATTTTCATGAGACAAATAAAACTTATACTTAAACTAACAGTTAGAATTAAACTAACAATTAAAATTAACCAGGCAAAACGTATGAACATGTTCGTATAGAAATTCCAGAATTTATCTTGAAAACGATTTTTATTCGACATCGTATCTGCAAAGACAAGAAAGAAAGAAAAAAAAACGAACGAATGTATTTGACCATCTGTATATTTTGAAGCACGTGGTGGAATGTGTAGAATGAAAGATAATACAAAGTCAATAATGAAAAAAGATAAACAAGATCATTGATGACACAATCTTTTTTTCTAACTACCAATGACAAATAGCACGATGCCAAATGGCTATTATATATATATATATCTCCCATATTTAGAAACAGAACAGAACGGAAAAAGAAATAGTACGAATAGGAAAGATCACGCCATATTTCTGTTTGTTTCAGTAAATAATCGAAGTACATACGATTGGATCAAATAACATTTAGGTGTCTATTGATTTGTGTTTTGACTGACAAAAGACTAAGCTGATTTATTCGGCCTTGAGAACAAACGAGAGACTTTTATTTTATCAAAAAGAAGACGAAAAAAAATAACAATCTAAACGTTCGGAATGAGTGTGCCAGGTGCAGGAATACCAAGAACACGATTAAATAGACTAGAACCTCGTTTCAATTGCTCCTAGAAATGTATAAATTCCATAATAGAACACAAAAAAAAGCCCAACCAAACGAACCGTTTTGCCTAGATGGCGATATGCATCTTGCCAATTGCCGTAAATTGGCGTGAATGGGACCGTACCGGCTTTCAAACCGCATTGATTGACTGCAATCACAGTTGAAACAACACTCAACGGGTACGTCATCGTTTGTGAAACGAGCTAAATCGAAAATTACAAACGAATGGATTCGATTGTTTGCCGTCTCACCGATGCCATATATTCGTACAATGGAATCATTTCTTGTTGCGTTGGCATTTGAGTTTTAAGCAAATGTATGAGAACGTTCGATATGACAATCGTAGAAATTTCCAAGAACCATCGTGGTATTAATCCAACGAAAAAACCGCCTATGCCTTGTTGTCGATAGATTTCGTGAAAGTTTTGAAAGATATTTATCGATGAATAGTTCGTTTCTCGACCGATGAATTGTGCCATGGCTCGTATTGCCATAACTGTAAAAAACAACGGAGAATATTTCACGATTTGAAAAGCTTTGCGTTTGTTTAACCTTGAAATGGATGAGAAACTAAGATGCCCCATGATTGACATCGAACTTCACGTACAGTCTTTTTTATACATCGATTCCAAGTCAATGGCGTTTGATCATTCGGATCGAGTAACTTTAATTGACATAAAAAAAAAAAACAACTTCGAACAATCATTTCGAATCTACTTGATCGACTTTTGTCGTCGTGTACCAACAGATAACTTTCGATAGAAGTGAACAACCGAATCCTCGATAGAGTCCAGTCCAACCATCGATACTGTAAACATATTTTACTGAAGACAAAAATTCGTATTCGAAAAAAACAAACAAAAACAAACGAACAATAACGAAAGACATTCGGGTAGAATAAAGTTTCTTTGCCGAACAAAGTTTTTCCTCGATAAACAGGCAACGGTTCGTAGCCCAACTAAATCAAAAAAACCAAATCGACAAGACAAATCGAGCAGTTCGTCTACCTGCATCAAAACTCGAGCGTAGGACAACGGATGACCGAGAGCCTGCTGAAAAGTCGTTGCTTTTAACACGGCAAATGTTCCATTGACTTCTTCGTCTTTCGAAACAAACGATGATGTTGCCATGAGATAACTGAATTCGATCGATCTTCGTCTCTTAGAAAAAGAATGAATTTTCTTTTTTTCCAATGAAAAATTTAACGTTCGTCGACCAAACATCAGCGTCATCTGTAGAATTTCAAATAAAATCGAACTTCGCAATTGTTATAAGAAAATTAGGTTTGCTTATTTAATTATGAAAACAAAAAACTGACACATTTCTGTCTGAGATATTTGACTTCAGTGTTTTTTGCACGCAAGTAATCATTAATTTAACTGTGTAATTGTGTTCTCTTACTACGACTTTGCATTCGAACATAATTATTAGAATACATTAAAGAAGAAAAAAAAATACCCTGCAGACATCGATGATATATAGAGTCAATACGGCGTTAAGAGAATATCCTGTCGATACCTTCCGTTCTTCTTTTAATCGTAAAAGAAAAACAGAATTTCTTTTTTTTTTTTATTACTCTTACATCTCCGAGGAATAAATCTGCTTAACATACAAACAGTTAATCGATATTTTTCTTTCTTTTTTTAATATATGTCAGAAAAAGACGAAGAAGTTTTTTTTTCTTCTTCAAGTGACACAGAAAGAAAAAGAAATTATTTTTCTCTTCACTTCTATGATAATTACTTTCTTTTTTTTTTTAACATTCACATTAGATTTCATGGTGGTGATAGTATATGCAACTGCACAGTCAAATAACAACCCGTAACTTTCATTATCTTGTAAATAAACAAACTATCCATATTCGTCTCTTTTCTTTTATCATCTCAATAGAAGAAAAAAAAAGACAATAAATAGAAAAACGATTTCACGGATGTGCTTCTCTATACGAGCGACACATACTAATTTGCAATATATTTCTTCTTCTTTGTTCGTAGGAGAAAACTATGAATACAAAAGATAGACAATATTCAATAGTGTGTCATTCGTTTGAAAAGCTTTCTCATTTTTTCTAGATAATTATCAATGAACAACAACAACAGTTCGGATTTGTTGTTTGTCAATGCATGTAATGCATCGTCATCACCTGGAATATTCTACATGGAAACAGCACCGACACTACCATCGGTCTATCTTCAAGGAACGGCCGGTATTGTTTACACATTACTAAGTATTCTAACAGTCGGCGGCAATGCTCTCGTTTTCTTAACTGTATTTCATTATATGCGTACGATAACAGTCACGAATATATTCATCGGTAATTTAGCGATAACAGACTTTTTTATTGGACTATTTTGTATTCCAATTGTTCTCATAACCGATTATTTAATGTCCTATTGGCCGTTTGGTTTAGTTCTATGTAAATTGACGTCATTTGTTCAGTCTGTTTTTGTTGTTTGTACAGTTTATACGTTGATTGCCATGTCAGTTGACCGTTATCTAGCCATAATACATCCATTGAAACCGAAATTAACTCATCGAAATTGTTACCGTTTAATTGTTTGTCTTTGGACATTTTCAATAGTGTTTAGTTCGCCGACATTGTTCGAAATGCACATACGACACGTATGTTTCGAACGTGATAGGAAAGAATATATTCAAACGACATGTCAACCCAACGGTTTACCTATATTAACTCAAACAATTTATAATATTGCAACATTAATAATTATCTATTTAATTCCGTTGATTGTTCTCTCGATTGTTTACATACGACTCGGTTGGCAATTGAATAAAAGTCGTGCGCCCGGTGAAGCACACACCGAACGTGATGCACGAATAAAGAAATCGAAAAAAAAAGTCTTTAAAATGTGCTTTGCCGTCGTGTTTATGTTCGGCATATGTTGGCTGCCGATGCTTCTATACAACAGTTTACGTCCATATATCGAACAAATATTCAATGAAAAATATGTGCCACATATCTATTTTACGTTTCATTTAATGTCAATGAGTAATTCATGTGTGAATCCGTTTATTTACGGAATAATGTCGTCGAGATTCCGTGCCGGTTATCTGCACTATTGGAATTGTTTAATAACTTGCTGTGGATTTGTTAATGATCAATGGAAAGCCAAGGATCAAAATCTCAATGAAACAGTTATTCTTTCGGCATCATTTCGACCGGCACGTCGAGATTATCATTCGAGTCTAACGAATATCCATTCGGATATCGAACGACCAAGTACGATTTCATTACAACCTATGATTCCGCTCTTATCCGTACAGAGAAATTAGGTTTTTTTGTTTGTTGTTGTTGTATTTATTTTTTGACGTCGTAAAAATATATCTAATAAGACAGATAATTCTGTTTCTGACATACGAGAAAATTGCACGCATTGATTATTTGTGAGGTGAGAGAGAGAGAGAGAGAGAGAAAAAAATGAATAAATATTGACATTATACAAGAGCTGATAAGATCTTTTTTTTTTTATGTGATGATAAGAAAAATATTTCTTAAGAAAGATGAGCTCAAATGAGATTGTTATTGTTTGGGCTGATGCTGATGTGAATACTAATGAAGAAAATATTGAAACACGAGAAAAACTATCGAAGAAATTCGGACGAATAGAAGTTTTTGATGATGAATATGATTGTCGACAATTTATAAGAAAAACAATGACAAATGATCTTTTCGTCGTTGTTAGCGGTCGATTAAGTCGACAGATTGTGCCAGCTATTAATCATTTGGATCATGTTTTAGCTATTTATATCTACTGTCGAGATGCAAACCGACATGTTGAATGGGCCAATGGTTTTTCGAAAGTAAATCGAAATTGAATTTAAAAACAAAATTATTTATTTGTTATTGAATATTTAGATTCGAAAAGTAATTGTTGAACTCGATGAATTACTTTCAACGGTTAAACACGATTGGAAATTATTTCAAAACGAACAAATCGATGATGACGATTCATTGTCAGCTAAAAATAAACCTAAACCAAGTCATTTCGAAGGTTATCGAGATGTACCATTGTGTTCATTAGAAGATGCAACAAGTACATTAACGAATTTAGTCGAATGTCTCGATCAGATGGTTTGGATAGCTAAAGATAGTGCGAGAGATCCTGCCGATGGTTTAACATCGGACGAATCAGCATCGATTATTTTATATACAATGTCATGGTATTCAAACGAAGAATCCTTTGGATTTATTCTTAATAAAACATTACGTAAACAGAATCAACAACAAATGCAACCATGGTTTCGTTATTTACGATTGCTTTTTCGTGCTTGTTCGAAATTACAAACGGTTTCATCGATTGTTTATTACGGTACGGCAGGTGATGTGAGTTCGCGATTTGGCAATGGACCAACGTGTATTTCTTGGGAATTTATGAAATGTACGGATAGAATTGAAATACTTGAAAATGACGATGATTTTAGTAAACAAACTCAACGAACATTGATTAGTATTGAATGTCAAACAGGCAAAGATATACGAAAACATGCACACGAACAATGTCCGTATGATACTTTACTTCTTCCTGGTCGACAATTTCAAATTCTCAATTGTGATCAACTCGATGATCAATTGACTAGCATTCAATTAGTCGAAATGAAATCATTGTACACTTTTGAATGATATTTACAAATAAACTAAACACAAATAAAAAAAAGGACTAGTTAAGTAATGTGCGATGCAAAAGTAATGAGACAAATGTCTGATGATATTATTCAGTTCCATGCTATTAATTAAGGTCACTCGAAGTTGCTTTCAATAGAAGAATATGTCCACTTTCGAATCATATATCGTTTGTTTCTTAACTGTTAGAAATAGCATGAAGACGTCTAAAACCATGTTCGTTACACATCATATAAATGTGCCTAATTTTTGTAAAAGATCAGTAGTTTTCTCGTTTTTTTAAGTAAGCAAGTTAGGTTGAACTATCAATTCTATCATCCAATGTTAAAGTTAAATGTTAAATAACGTTTCAACCTAAAACTATGGCTCGAATAGTCTTATCACAAAAAAGAATCATGTTTATGTTCATCTTGAGCAGACCTTCTCTCTTAAGGACAGAAAACACATCTAAATGGATGTTTTCGGAAGCGATTAAAGTCACTCATAAATCCGCCTCATTCACTAATGATTTGGATTTGATATGACCGGATTAAGTGATGATCATTATACACAAGACGTCCAAGCATGATTAACTGGTCAAAATATCATTCGCATTTAATAACAAAAATCTCTACCCAATTCACTCAAAATGAAATCAATTTAGAAAATACAGTGTTAATTAGGAACGAAAGATTTATGAGAGAAACTGAAAGTTAAAATCTCAATCAATTACTCAGAAAATTTTGAAAGAAAGCAAAAAGATCTGATCTCAAAGTTGTAACAAGCATGGTTTTATCGTTGAAAAAGAATATTTTGATAATTAATAGAGAAACTGGTGACAGTATTTGTTAAGTGTCTTCTAGTAACAACTTTACTTACTCTATTCAATAACGAGCGAACTATGTTGAAATGATCGAGTGAGTTGTAATAGCATCGACATCAATTTATCTCATTACTTTTGCATCGCACATTAAATGTAATTTCAGTGCAAATAACTCGAACTTGTTTCATTTTTATTTAAATGAAAGATTCATGACACTCATTAGTTGATAGAAGTGCTTTTATTTTCTTCGTAGTTGTTTTTATCAGAAGTATTCTTTTATGATTTCAAATAGACTCTTTTATTTAATTTTTAATCGGATTATCAATTCAGACATACTAAGAAGAGAACTACGTATGAAAGAGTATAAATAAAGTCAATGATATGGTTTCTTTTTCGATGGTTTAAATGTTTTTGTATTCATACATTGTGCTGTTAAAGAGCCAGGTGATCCACTGCATTGGCCAGGATAACGAATTTTGCATGCATATTTGCAGCTACTGTGTGAACATGTTGGTAATGGAATTGTGCCTTGATATCGTTGAATACATCGATTACCTTTGCAGCATGTGCATGAACATTGAGTTTTGCAATTGATGACGGAATTGAGAAGAGCGAAGATTAAAATAGCGAATAACAACTGACGAGGAGTCATTCGTATGATGTGAAAATGAATCGGTTTTTTTTCTATCCTTTTCGAATTGATTTTTATATAGATAATGAAAAATATCATTGTGTAATCAAAGTTAACCGTGATATTTTGTGCACTTCACGAACTAACACAAAAAAACTATTTTTAGAGAATCAGATTATCACTCGAAACAGTTTGGTTTTGAAATTTGACTTATGATAATATTAAACGTGTTAGAGAACAAATAACAAAATAGTTATTATGTATGGAAACTTTATTTTTCTGTTTCTAAACTAAAGTGACGTAATTTCAATTAGATCATATCGATTGAATGCATGCATGATAAAAAATACAGTCTCCAATCAAATAGTTCTATTCTCTGACTAATTGAGGTGTGAATGTGTTTGATTTTTATTATGATTGTTTATAAATGAAAAAGAATAAGAAGAACGAAATGGATGTGTTTGACTTTTCAAGGTTAGAATGATAAGATTTGTGTGGTTATTTATTCGTTAACTAACTATTAGTAACATCACTATATGTGGAGATTTCTGCAGTACTACTTGTATAGATTGTTGAATTGGTGGGCATTGTAGTAGCTAAAATAAAAATCGAACTAACGACTGAATATAATCGAAATGACTTACTCGTTACAGTATCAATGGTTGAGGATGCCCGTATCGATCTAAAAATAAACACCGAATTAAAAATTTGAGAAACAACGTTTTTAAGTTTACAAATAGTTGGCATTGTTAAGTTAACAGCGATATTGTAAATAGAAAGTGATGGTGGAGTCGGTATATTCTGCAGATATGAATCGATCTTCGTCGATCGACAAGCCCGATTACATTGCAGAAAATTGAAAATAAATCTGATGAAAACAACAAGCACACGCTTTCCAGCAGAAGCTTCTTTTATGGATATTTGCTCGACTTCAACTGCCTCTGTTGAGCCATTGAACAAATCTTTTATCTAGAATTTACAATTAATAATCGATCAACTTACGTTTAGTTCAATACTTACCGTATTTGTAATATTTGTTACAGTAGTTTGATTTCTAACTATACCCAGAGGTGTATTATTAAACTCCGAGCCCAGATCATACACCAATTTATTTAGTGTAACTAGATCAAATGAAACAAGTTTATTGACAATGATAAACAACCAAATTTTACCTGGTGCCAAATTCTCAGAAAATCCTACATCGATATTTAATGCTTTGTATATCATGTTGTTCATTGAAATCGTAAAATTCGTGTCAGAATTAATACGAAGCAGTGCATTTGGGAGACTGTCATGAATCTCGTCAAAAAGATCTTCAACGCCCAAATAAAAAGCAGGATAATTAACTTGTAATCGAATAGTCAACATTGTAGATTCATTTGACTGATCGAGATTATTCTCGAGAATTGAAAACGGAATATTTTTATATCCATTGACGAGTTCCAATGTTTTTCCGACCTAAATCAAAATCAAGAACTATCATATTTAACATTCAATTCTTTACATACGAGATCACGTATCGATTCGTCGTTAGAAACTTTAGATTCTCTTGCAGTCGCATTAAGATTGCTCGTCAATACATATGTTAGATTAAATATTTCATCTAAATAAAAATGATTTCACTTCAAACTAAAGAAAATATTTTACCAATGTCTGTAAGATCTACATCTGTAAAATTCAATAATGTAAACTTTCGCGTTGATTGATGAATTAGAACTGATAAATTCGTATTTATATCCAATAATGGAAAGTTTTCAAGAGTTGTATCTAAAATTTTTGATTGACATGTTGATTTACAAAATATATCGAAAACATATTGTCCAACAAAATACAGTGTATTATACGGTTCATAAACTCTGCAGATACAGAAAAAACGTTACGATTAAATTTCGATAAAAACATTATACGAACATGGCAATTTCTTTGAGTTTAATTGAAACTGTTGATGATAAATTTGCACTTGTTCGTAATATATTCCTTATAGATATTTCTGCGGACGGCAAACTCTCGGCATCGACATAGTCGATCGTGACATTCGACAAATCTCGTTTCGATATCTTCGTAAACGTCGCACCGAATGCAAATTTCGTCGTTCGATCTAAACGAATATTCAATGGAAATTTTCTTAGCAAATCAAAATCTACTGTCAGTCGATAAAACCACTTGTCTAACTGGTGAATACAATGGAATAAGTGATATGACAATCACCCCACTGAATAATATCAACGTAGTTGCTAGACATACGACAGCTCCAAGCGACCAAATTAATTTCATTTTGTATTAGGAATAGTTGTTTTGTTTTACGAATGAGTTTTTATATTCGTGAGAAATCACGGTTGAGTAATTTTTCGAAGGCTAGATCTAATATTTATGTTCACAATTACTTATATTTATATTTTTTTATTTGGTGTGAATTTCTCATTTAATTTTTATTTCGAAAAATATTCATCGACAGTCGTTTTCTTGTTCGAATTACAAATAGAATTTCGTAGATTAGCAATGTAGATATTCTAAGGAGAGAACTATGAAGCAGTAAAATTTCTGATCAATAAGGTCAAGAGCGTGGTTTGTTTTTCGTAAGATGATACGTTTGTAAAATTTAATAAAATCTTGAAATTGAATTTTTTCTTATTCCATTTGCATTGTCCTTAATGAATGCAATTTTATCTTTCAATGAGACACGCTTGAACCTCAAAGCGTTCACTGTATTTTGTGAACATAGGTATTGAAAAACATCAGTTCGCTTTAAAAAATTATAAAAAAAGCGTTCGAGATTCAACAGGACGAATGGGAATTATGAAACACCTCACTCGATATTCGCCGAAAAACGTTGGTGTCTATTCATGCGAACAGAGAATAACATGAAACCTGTTAGAGAACAAATAAAGGAATAATAATTGTGAGAACTTTGTTTTTGCATTTCTGAACTTAAGTGACGGAATTTCAATTAGATCATATCGATTGAATGCATGCATGACAAAACATAGAGTATCAAGCAAATGGTTCTATTTTTCGAGTAATTGAGATATGAATGTGTTTTTAATTTTTATTATGATTGTTTATAAATGAAAAGGAATAAGAAGAAGGAAATGAATGTGTTTGCACTTTCGTACAATGGTTTAGTTTGTTCATATGAATCTAAAAATAAAAATCGAATAAAGAAAAATATCGTTAAATTTACAAATAGTGAACTCTGTTATGGTGACATCTTCATCGTAGATAGAAAATGGTACAGGAAGTCGTTGTATTCATTATCATTGCTAGCAGTGAATCTCTTTTAGATATTTGACAATCTCGATTGTATTGTAGAACATTGAAAATAAATCTCATGATAACAACGAGCACACACGTTTCAGTTGCACTTAAGCTAGGATTTTGACTACTGGTTTACGAGATTGAACCTATATTTTATCTAGAATTTACAATTAATAATCGATCAACTTACGTTTAGTTCAATACTTACCGTATTTGTAATATTTGTTACAGTAGTTTGATTTCTAACTATATCCAGAGGTTTATTATTAAACTTCGAGTCAAGAACAGATTCGAATCTAAATCAAAAATAAAACAAGTTTATTTACAAGAATAAACAACGAAGTTTTACCTGGTGCCAAACTTTCAGAAAATTCGACAGCAATGTAAAATCAACATAAAAAGCAGGATAATTAACTTGTAATCGAATAGTCAACACTGTAGATTCGTTTGACTGATTGAGATTATTTCTGAGAACTGAAAACGGAATATTTTTATATCCATTGACGAGTTTCAATGTGTTTTCGACCTAAATCAACATTTAATGCTTGACATACGAGATCACGTATCGATTCATCGTTAGAAACTTTAGACTCTCTTGCTCGTCAATACATATGTTAAATTAAATATTTCATCTAAATCAAAATGATTTCACTTCAAACTAAAGAAAATATTTTACTAATATTTCTCAGATCTACGTTTGTGAAATTCGATAACCTAAAACTCCGTGCTGATTGATGAATTCGAACGGAAAAAATCGTGTTTATATCCAATAATGGAAATTTTCGATTGACATATTGCTCCACCAAGCAGCGGCCAAATTAATTTCACTTTCTAGGAAGTATTTGTCTTGTTTTTCCGTGTTGACTAACTTTTTCGAACGTTTTGATTTAATATTTATATTCGCACAAACACTCATGTTTATTTGGTGTGAATTTCTCATTTTCTTTTTCGTTTTTCTTTTGTATTTTCGTTTACATACAATTGACGGCTACTTCAAATACATTACCCATTATCGAAATAAAAAGCAAGAGAAGAAGAAGAAGAAGAAGAAAGAAATTTCGATTTCATTTTCTTTTTATAAAAAGAAAACTGTTCGATTCCATGAATGATTCGTGTGTTTTGCAATTAAAAGAATATTTCAATTCTAATCCTTATCGAGAACATGCCATGAACGAACCATTTAAATTTAAAACACGTCGACTATCAAATAGTTCATTCGAACAATTGATTAACAAAAATGAAACACTTGATCGTACGAATTATAAACTTCGAATGAAATCACATTTAAATGTTGACAATTTCAATTCAACTTGTCGACATCGTCAACAAACAGCTCGAAATCCTCCAATACGATCAGCTAAAACAACAAAAACAATAAAATCCATAGCAACTGATCAATTAACTCGAGTCGAAGGCAATGCCGTACCCGTGAATACGTTAAACGATCTCATACGTCAATATCACCAAGAAGAACTTCGACTTACTCAACAACCGAATCAATATTTCGATACTTTACTTGATTATCCAATCAACGATCGAATTGTTTTCAAACCGCCGTCGTTTCTTAGGAAACAACCGCATAAACAAGTTCAAACTCTAACTGAATATCGTTTCGATTCGGGCACATCATGTCCTCCGGCACAACCTCGTGTATTTTCATCGACAATCGATCGATCGAATCTCCTGACTAAACGTATTCAAACATCTCGTGAAAAAATTCATCGTCATACAGAAAAACAAATTTGTATTTGTAAGAAATTGAATATTATCGATCCGTTTAACGACAAAAACAGTCCATCGAAACTCTCATCCAACGGGTACATATTTCCACCGATTCGAGCATTCGGTTATTTTCGAAGAAAATCAAACGAACAAACACCTTTATTGATTAAGAAAAAAATCGAAGGATCAACAGATTCACTCGATGATCTTGACAATCCACCAAATACTCAAATAAACATTGTTATCAATCATTGAACAATGAATTAAATACTGATTTTTTGCCCGGTAAATAAACATAGGTCATTGTATATAAATAAAAATTGACGAGACTGTAAACAAGAAGAAATTCGTTCGATGAAGTTTCAAGCAGAATTGAAAGTTCCAATAGAATTTAAACAGAATTTTATTCTATTACTGATAACATTTTGCAGCTACCAAGTTTTAAAATTCTGAATTCTGCAACTGCTGATTTATTTAGTCCAGATTTAAATACTAAGAAAAAGTTTATTTTAGTAAAATATTTCTCATGAAATTTTCGACAAAATGAGATATTTTTATTATTTTAAACTATCTTTCTTCTCCTGAAATATGCAGAACAAATAGTTCACTCCAAATCGGACAACTTTCAAAAAGAACATTTTCATCAATGTTTTATTGTAATTTAACTATTAAGTGATTGTGAGGAAGGTTGACATGATTTTGTATTTAGTTTTTTTTTCTTTCTCTTCCTTTTTATTATTAAAATTAATTAGAAGTTATCGTAAAACGTTTCCCTTCGTCAGTTGTTTTAACAATGGACATCTGTTTCATTTTCTTCTCTTTCGTATACGAATAGTGAAATGGAAGATAACAACTTACAAGTTTGATTCGTCCGTGCCTTTTCCGTTCCATTATTCGTATACGAAAGAGAAGAAAATGAAACAGATGTTCATTGTTAAAACAACTGACGAAGGGAAACGTTTTACGATAATTTCTAATTAATTTTAATAATAAAAAGGAAGAGAGAGAAAAAAAAACTAAATACAAAATCATGTAATTTAACTAAAACTGACTCAATTATGTACTTCATATTGAAAAAAGGTACAGTTTTCTCTAATTTTGAATTCTTTGGAATATACAAAGCATATAAATGAAATGAACTTGAAAACTGTTGTTCATAGTTTGTAGTCCTTTGTACCATATTTTTCTGTTTCTCAATGCAAAACATTTCAAGTAACAAAAAAGTTTCATTTGTTTCGTAAAAACATAAAATATACACTTAAACTAGCTCTTATTCGTCGATGATAGAGCTTTTCAAACTGTATCTGATGGTGTTAGAGAGCACTCTAACATACACTTTCTTTTCTCCCTATTGTATTTTTCGTTTCGTTCTCTTGTTTCGGTCCCTCGATTTTCGACCCATATGTTGTATATGTGTACGATTGTCGAATGTCTTTATCTTTCTTTCTTTGTGGCTCTCTTCCTCACCTCGATTTCTCGAATGTCCTTGTCTAACGTCACAATTTCTCTTCGTTTCCTCGTCTGGACCTGGATGTCCTTCCTTGTATAAATAGTTACGTTTTTCTTCGAATAAACGAGTTCAGTTTAGTTTGAATTAGACAAGAAGAAATCTAGAGGAGACAAGACAGATTAGGCTGTTCTTGCTCTCTCAAAAGAAATCTTTTCTTTTTTTTCTCTCTCCCTCTCCTCTCGTCTTCTTCTTGTTACGGCGTTGCCCGTAACAGATGGTATATTCTGTTTTGATTTACAATGAACAATGAATTCATGAAGAATATTTTTTTGTTAAAAATAACCTTTTCCTTAATCCGGAATACAAGGAAAATAAATCGACAGACTAATTTGAAAGTATTCAACTAAATAAATACAGTCAAAATTTTTAATAAAAAAAAAAAGAAGATTAGCAAACAAAGAATTGTGAATTTCGAATGATTTTTATCATCGAGGTCATTGAGTTGAAGTTGAAAATCATATTGATTTTCAGATAAGAAATTTAAATGATTTGATTACATGCCTAAATCGAATGAAAAGGAAAAAAAAATATTCGGTTCAAGGTAAATCGATAAAACGACCTTAATTTAGCGCACTCGCACTCGCACACGCTTATTCAATTTTAATGACGCAACGCGCGCAGATCGTATCGCAAATGTGCATAAGGGGGAATATGTGACGTGTGTAAATTTATTATAATAAAATGAGAAGAAAAAAAAGATTGTTCTTTTTCGCTTTCGTGTAAATAATTGACGATTGCACAATACAACAAAACAAAAGGACTGACACACCTATCTGAAGAAACATAGACGACAATGACACAAGGAAATATAGAATAAGAAATATTAAAATGAGATGTAAA
>Ga0209935_1003501_pt1 | contig 16072 bp, 15 predicted proteins | sample ThiBio_1000_plan_2_FD_183958 | JGI IMG/M metagenome (GOLD analysis project Ga0209935, IMG submission 183958) | Wastewater bioreactor microbial communities from Cape Town, South Africa - Thiocy_cont_1000_plan (SPAdes) | ecosystem: Engineered > Bioreactor > Thiocyanate-remediating >... | reverse complement strand
GAATTGGTGGCCTTCGCCACGATCAGCTTCGTGTTGGTCGTGTTGGTGCTCGTGTGGCTACCACCACGAGATACCAAGATCTTTGTGCAGACCAATGGTGCGTCGATCGAGCCATCAATACACTCTCTCTCCCACAACGGCCTATTAAATCAAGAAACCCAACCATCACACATGATGCTGCATGATGATGGGGGAGTTAGATGTGAGACGCCACATACCATCTGTGAATGTCGCACGTCCTGATGATGAGAGTATTGTATGTATCTCACAATGTATCCTGCGCTCTTGCACTCGCTCACTTATACTCGTACGCTCGCGCGTATATCTGCGTGATCTACATAGGCTGAAATCTTCCTCCGACGCGTGGAAGCAAGTGGATCGCAAGGAGCCTACTTTGAGGTCTCTCTCTCTCTCTCTCTCGATCTCGATCTTGATCTTGATCTCGATCTCGAGCGATGAGCAATATCGTTAACATTGCGATCATCGACATCAACAACACCAGAAACATCCTCAGACAGGCAAATGGCAAAAGACGACATGGAACGAGTTCCTCGAGCGCTCGGAGAAGATCGCAGGAGGTCTCGTGTCGTTGGGCCTCGTTGCAGGCGACAAGGTGTCGGTCTTGGGTCGCACGTGTGGTCGTTGGTGCGAGATCGATGGCGGTATCCATCTCGCTGGTTGTATCGGTATCGGAATCTTTCCCAAGCAGAGTGTCGAGCAGTTGGCGTATCAACTCGAGCACTCGGACACACGAGTTGTATTTGTCGAGGTATCAATCCATCAATCCATCAATCCATCAATCAATCAATCGATCCATCAAGCAAATCGTATTGATGATGATGATGATGATGATGATGATGATGATGGTGATGGTGATTCATGTAGTCGGCTGCTGAGGTCGAGGATATCATTGCGGCCTCGGAGCATTGTGAGAAGTTGATCGCCATCGTGCCATGGGATGATGCTATCGCTGCCAAGTATCAAGATCGAACTCGTGGACCTGCTATCATTCCTTACAGCAAGTATGCAACCGATGATCTCTCGTGCTCGGGTTCGCGAGAGATCTCGTCGTCTTGATATTCACTTGAGGGATATGCGGCTGTTGCTCGTGTAGGTTTCAAGAGCATAAGATCGATACCAACGAACGAGATGCAAGGCTGTTGCTCAATCGTGGTGAGAGCACCGCCATCATTGTTTACACAAGGTACACGCTCGTTACAGGCGAACTCATTCAATAACCCTCGAACTCATACGGCTTTTCGTTGGTTGGTTAATACTGTGTATAGCGGTACCACTGGTCATCCAAAGGGTCGGTACCTCTTGCAGTGATGTTAGCTAGGCGACACCGACAACAACAACAACAACAAAATATCTAGATACTTTATTGCTGATTGGCTGATATTTTTGGGTGCCTGTCTTGCATCACAACAGGAGTCATGATCTCTCATCGAAGTTTGATCGCCTTTGCCACTTGTCGCGGTGAGCCGTTCTTTCCATTCGAAGATGACTTGGTGTATTCGTTCTTGCCGATGGCCCATGTACGATGAGTCAACCGCTTGCCTCCTTTCTTCCTTCCTTCTTGTGCTCAATCTATCCATCTCTCTCTATTGGCGACGATTGATTTCTCATTCAAATCGATGCGTGTAATCTGGCTGTGGTGGTGGTATATACTCTCGATCGCCCATTCAAACCTACTTCAATCACAACGAATACGACTCCTCGGTACGTATTGTATCTTCAAATCCCGTACTTCTCTCTCTCTCTCTCTCTCTCTCTCTCTCTCTCTCTCGCTCTCGCCTCGTTGGCCTGCCAGGTTGCGGAGAGAGTGCTCTCGTTCTACGCGAGAATCGCCTATGGAAATGCGACTGCTTTCGCTTCGAGTATGCGTGCCAGTATGTATCAACCATGACATTCAGTCCAACTCAACCGAATCTACCACCACCTTTTTTTCATTATCCATTACTCATTATCATGGTCGCCTTATGGACGACGATTTTTCTTTCGCGCCATATCTCTCATTATTTAGTCATGAGGGAGGTCGATGAAGTACGCCCAACGATTTTTGGATCAGTACCTCGTATCTTTGAGAAGGCGCATGGTCGAATCTACGCCGAGCTGGGAAAGATATGGGGCGCAAGTGCCTTCTTCTCGTTCGTCATGAGTTTTGGATTGGCGTACACGCGCAAGAAGCTTGCCAATCAGGTACACTACCATCTCCTGCGCGCTGGCGCGCACGCACGCACTTCTCTCTAACGTGATGGCATGGATGATGGTATGCATATGCGTAGCCCATTCCATTATGGCTTCGAGTCGCCAATGCGCTCGCTGATCTCTTTGTCTACCAATTGATTCGCCGCGTGTTCCTCGGTGGTCGTGTCAACAAATTCGTCACGGGAGCTGCGCCACTATCGGTGCATATACTCGAATTCTTCTGGGCGCTCAATCTGCAAATCTACGAGGTCTACGGCATGAGCGAGGCCACCGGTATCACGCACTGCAACACTGATCGCGAATGGCGTTTGGGATCGGTCGGCAAAGCCCTACCTGGCGTCGAGACCATGATTGCTGCTGACGGAGAGATCCTCGTACGTTTGCGTGAGAGTCTACAACTACTGCCATACTGCCATCGCTTATGGTACTAATCTCTCTTTCCCTCTCCTCTTTGTGTAGGTCTCATGTCCGTGGACATTTTCTGGATACTACAAGAACGAAGAAGCGACACGCGAAACATTCCAAGGAAAATGGCTGTGTACCGGTGATATTGGTCGTATCGATCAAGACGGCTATCTGTACATTACCGATCGAAAGAAACACCTTATCATTACTTCTGGTACACGTTTGTCGCGAAACTCTTGGTATACTGGACTGCCTCTCAATGTTTTCTAACGCACATTTGGCGCTGCACCATCATATGCAGGCGGAAAGAACCTCTCACCCGCAGAGATCGAGGCCAAGGTCAAGTTCGAGGACCCTGCCATCAGTCAAGTCCATGCTCACGGAGATAGGCGTCCCTACATTACGGTCATGATTGCTCCCGGACCCCTTGAGGTACGTTACTCGGTGTGAGCGTACCCGAGCGAGCGATCGTGAACTCATCTCATGATTGTTACTGCAGACTCTTGAGTGGGGCGCTAGCCACGGCTTGGTGACGCAAGATCTCGTTCGCCATCACTTGCGTGAGCTACTCGCCGACCCTACAGCTCGCAGCGAGCAACTCGAACGCGACATGGCCCCAATCACGCGTCATCCAGATTTCATCTTGCAGATCAAGAGTGCTGTCGAGGTTCGTTGGCGTCAATTATTCTCTTTGATTGAGTGAGTGCGTAATTGATATTGATATGAGATTGGTTCAATAGCGCGCAAACAAGCGCTTGATGCAGGTCGAGAAGATTAAGGCCTTCTTCGTTCTATCGCGCGATCTCTCGCAAGAACACGGTGAGATGACTGCTACCATGAAGGTATACGACGAGTCGCACTTGTAGCTCCTCACTCACTCACTCACTCACTCACTCGCGCGTGTTATTTATGTGATGCAGCCGAAACGAAAAGAGCTCGAGCGCATGTATGCCAATGAGTTTGATCGGCTCTACACTGATCGTTCGTTTGGAGTTCATTTTCCAATGGAAGCCGAGTGATCGATCTGGTGCGATTAGGAGATTGTTTGACTATCATTTCTTGAGCGATGCGTACGCGCGTATCTACGTGTTATGTGTTGTGTATTCCACCATGTTGAATTGAATTACAGCATGCAACAAACTAAAACGAACACGTAGCGCATTATTGTGACTTTACAACCAAGTTGGTGGTAAACGCGAATCGAGATCGCTCTTGTGATGGAGGAAGGTGGATGGTGTAGCTATCTACAAACGATATCAAGTGGCAGTGGCAGTGGCATGTGTCGGGGAGCCGTTGGTTTCGTTTAGCTGTACATCGACGAGGCCTCTCGACGTGCAATGGTCTCGCTAGCGACCAACTCCTTGACCTTGTCCTCGAGCTCGTCGGCCTTGGCTTGCATCGGAGCCAAGTCGACGTTCAACGACAAGAGTTGCTGAATCATGGCCACAAGCTCCACTGAGACCTTGGCTCCGGGATCGAGAGCATCGACCTCGGCCATCAAAGCGAGTGCTACATTCACACAAGCGAGCGGTGGTTATTGATAGGGAATCGAATCGAATCGAATCGTTGCGGTGAGGTTGACGTACTGTTGGTCCTGTGGTACGGAGCACGAGCCAAGAATCCACCGGTCGGTCCATCGAGCATCGCAGTCGAGATATGCTCGGACTTGAGCTCGAGCAATCGCTGATGCAACGGCTCACTATCGGTGATAAAGTGTGTCTTGACCGTGTTGGCGCCACTGGCGTGCGAGCTCACCGTGTTCACTGGCAAGCCTTCGATGCAGAGTACGACCGACATGTTTCGTCGATCGGCCATCTTCATGATCAAGTCGCAAATATTACTGTGATAATGAAAGAGATGAGTTGCACGTTAATGAGAGCGAATGAGAGATCGGGAGAAGATACTTTGCTTACTAACTCAAGAGAAAATATCTTCTCCCGTATCTTCTCTCAGTGATAGTGATAGTGATAGGGATACTACTAATCTATCAGATTGCTAGCTCTCTCTAATTCCCTCCCGCTCGTTTGTGCAGTGTCGTGTATGATGGTGTGCCACCTCCACGTACCCGAGACAATTCGGTGGGAGCTTGAACTCGCACAGCAACACCATCACTTGCTCGTTGCCGACCAATCGCAAGCCGTGGCTCGGCTGGCCATCGGTCACCACGGCACGTGTGGGAAAGTCGGGCGATTGCAGCTCGCCGACCAACTCGAGGTTCAGCTGGTCGGCAACGTAGTTGCACACGAGCGTCGACGTAATGTGTACCGACGGGAACGATACCAGCAGCGGCAACGAACGACCGTGAGTGAGTCGAGACATGGAGTCGAACTCGCGCAATGTTACTGTACAGAGTGGGTTAGCGAGTGAGTTGGATGATCCTACAAGCAAGCGAGCCAGCGCGAGCCAGAGAGCGCAAGGGGGAGCGTGGATCATGTGGTACCAGTGCCCAAGGTTGCTTCATGGTCGACGATTCGCTTCTTGAACGGAACTGGCGTCTTCTTGACTGCTGGTGTGGAGGACGAGGACGACGTGGAGGAAGAGGAGGAGGAGGCCATCGTAGCTGAACCAGGGGCCATGCACGAGCGAGCGAGCGGCTATGACACAATAGCACTACCGAGCAACGAAGCTGATTGATACAGACACGGGATTGCGCGCGTGTCTCTCGAGACTGATGGATTGAGAGCGGATGGAGAGCGAGTGATGTTGGATGATGGAAGGGCTGGCAGCGGGGCTGGGGTTTTGTAGTGGCCCGCTGGAAGGGAGCGCCAGAGGGCAGGCGGTGGCGGCTCTGGATATTATGCGCGTCGGAAGCGAACTCCTCGAAATCCGCTCGTACTCGCCTCTCCCTGGCGTAGAAGCCACCGGGATTCCGCGGAGATGTGGGTATCGCGGCCTGGCGCGGCGTAGCCGTCGAGAGCAAGAGAGGGAGCGCGCGGGGGTCTGGGGTGAAGATATGAGAGTCTTCATCATTGAGGAGGACGAGGCCGGGGAGGTACAAAAGGGAGAGCGGTAGCAGCGGCGTCGACGCCGCTGCGACAGACGCGGAGGGGATAGATAGTATCTAGAAGCAATGGAGGGCGCGGCACAGCACTACGCAGGTATCGATCGAGCACGATCGTGTGGTGTGGCATACGACTACTACTTCTTCTTCTTGCCTCCGGCGGCGGCAGCTCGGGCCTCGGCGAGGGCCTTCTGCTCCTCTCGCTGTCGCCTCTTGAACTCGAGGTCCGACTGCAGCAGTACGCGCACAGCACAGCGCCAGCAGCGTAGCTAGATGTCAGCAACACTGCCTTGGTCTCTGATGCTTGAAGATATACGAATGAACTACTCGCGACTCTAGCGAGCCACTTTCGAGGCCACTCTCGAGATAGCGCCACAACCGCGGTTGCGTGCTGACGCGGCAAGCAACCGCAACATACCTCATCCAACTCAGCCTCCTTGGGCTTGGGCGCCTTCAACGGCTTCTTCTTTCCACCCTGTCGGCCAGTCATCTTGCTATCGTGCTATCTCGAGGGGGTGTCTCCAAAGCCACGCGGCACCAAGCAGATATCGAGCGAGAGAGAGAGAGAGAAGGAGATACTGCTTGCGTAGAACACACGTACGACAAGAAGGCCGTAGAGCAAAGTGGGAGCTTGTCTTGCTCCCATCATTCAATGGTGAGCTTAGTGATTTTCATCCAAGCTCCGAGTGCCGTACTGTTCCTCTCGCCATTCCATCGGTTGCTCCTGTGTTTGACTCTATTGATTGATTCATTGGTTGGCGCTCGTTTATCAAGACCCTGGCTGGCTGGCGAGAGGCCTCGTTGAGTTTGTTAGTCGTCGTTTGATTTGTGAGTGCGTGCCAGGTGAGCGTAGCGAGGCGCGAGAATGTTGATGCGACCGGCAACCAAGGCGGGATCGTGGTATTCCGAGGACAGTACGTTGATGTCACACACAATAATGGCGTTGAGGAGAAGATATCTGGCACAAACTAACGTTGCTGCTTGAATGCGTGAGTCTAGAGGATGAGCTGAATGAACAGTTGGGTGGTTGGTTGAGTTCGGCCGCATCGAGCGATACCTTGCAACCGCAAACCTTGCAGCCTGTGCGTGCCATCATCGGACCGTACGTTACAATCGAAATCGCAAGACTCTCTCCCTCGCTCGTTCATTCGAGTCTGATTCGATATCAATGGCGTAGGCATGCAGGATATAGTTACTCTGGTCGTACAGCAGGATTCGCCTATGCTTCGATCGATCCCTCTCGCTAGTGCGTTACACAACGCGCTCACACGCACTTACACACTCACCTTACACTCTCCGTTACACACACACATGTCGGTGTGTAAACCCGATGCCTCCTCGCTGATCACATACACGCTCGAAATCGCTTGTTATCATGGATCTTCTAGCAAGAGAGTGTTTCTCTTGGGTCCATCGCATTACGTAGCGATGGAGTCGTGCGCCGTATCTCGCGTTCAAAAGTGCGAGACTCCACTCGGTTACATCAATGTCGATACCGAAGGTATCTCGATCTCGATCTCGATCTCGATCGACCACCGTATGAGTGAGCGCCATCGATTGACCGTACGATCTACGTTGCAGTGGTCCAAGAGTTGATCGATAGTGGCGAGTTCGATACCATGTCGGTCGAGGCCGATGCGCAGGAGCATTCGCTCGAGCTCCATCTGCCATATCTCTACAAGACCTTCGAGGGTCATGCTTGGAAGCTGGTGCACGTCATGGTCGGTCGTGTGCCTCATGAACGACAAGCTGTGTTCGGTCGCGTCTTTGCTCGGTTCGTTGAGATATCATCATCGCTCCTCTTCATTCGATTGATAGTTATCAACCTCGAGGAGGAGCGTGTGAGCTTCCTCTCGGGCTTACACTTGATGCTTGCGTGCATCGCAGATATCTCGATGATCCAGACAATCTATTCGTCATCTCGTCGGACTTTTGCCATTGGGGACGACGGTATCAATGCACTGTCTTGCTAGGAGAGACTCTCATTCAGACACTGGACGTGGGTCAACCTAACGCGATGGACACTCGTACAGATTCTCGTTCATCGACTATGATGAATCATGTGGCGAGATTCATGAATCGATCTCGGCCCTCGATCACCGAGGCATGGCGTTGATCGAAGCATTGGTACGAGCGGAATCGACGCATCGAGCGGGTTGTACTTGGCGTACTGATGCTCGAGCTCGAATACAATGGCGCAGGACGCTGATGGATTCCATGCGTACATCAAGCAGACCAAGAACACCATCTGTGGCCGTGTTCCGATTGGTATCTTGCTTCAAGTACGTAGTGACGACATACGAGCTGGACGATGCCACCGCCGCAGCAGACTGATTGAGTGCTCGTTCTTGGCATCGATGTGCGCGTAGGCGGTGAAGCACAGCACGAAGCAACACTCGTTAAAGTTCGTGCGATACGAGCAATCGAGCCAGTGCCACACGATGCGTGACTCGTCGGTCAGCTACGCCGCTGGCGTACTATCGCTCGTGCATGCCGACTAGAAGAAGCACGGCAGCATCCACCGAGCCTCTGTGGTCGCTTCCCGCAACTATCCTGTGAATACAGCACCCAACCACCGCGCTTATCCTCGACCAATCGATCCAATACAACGGTTGCCACCACTCAACCTGCTGTTTGAAAGACGTAGCGATGAAATGTATTGATTGTGCGGCTTACATGGCGAAGAAGCGCAACGTGATAATGGCAGTTGGTAGGGAAGGCAAGTAGTGAGGAGGAAGAGTACTGCTGCATGGATAGTATTGAGTAATGGAGAGTTGCACAGGTGAGTCCGATGACTTACCAGGAGGCTTCGAGTTGGCTATAGTTCGTTGATGCGTTGAACCCAACGAGAAATTCTCTTACTTGCCCAGCGCTCCGGCGCTGTGCTTGACAATCCAACAGCAACGAATGGGCAAAATCTCGCAGCTGCAAAGGTATTCGTGTAAGTGCATCTGGGCTGCGATGGGGCGATGGTACCGGGGTAAAGCCCTCTGGAACGGCTACAAATGAGGTCAATGGAGCTGAGAGAGCATGGCGGCCCAATAACTCGACCACCAAGCAGCCGAACGAGAACATGTCGGTCTTGGCAGACTTCTCAGACTCTCTGCTCTCCATCTCCGGTGCCATGTACAAGGGAGTACTTGTCAAGTCGAGAGAATTGGGGCTGTACTTCTCGCTAGCAATGTCAGTGCGACGTATGATATGCGCCTCACCAAGGTCGGAGAGCTTCGCGGTGCCATCGGAAGCTAAGAGAATGTTTGATGGCTTGACATCGAGATGTAACACTGGAGGGATCTGTGAGTGTAAATAGAGAAGCGCTTCCGCGACACCAATCAGGATATCGAACACTCGTTCCAGAGGCAGTTTGGCCTGGTTACGAAGAAGCTCTGCTTCTAATGATGTGGGGTGCCGGTCCATCAATAGATACTGTGGTGTGGAGAACTGTGGAACTGCTTGCGCGAAAGCAACTCCTCGGAAGGCCACGATGTTCTTGTGTCGGAGGCGGGACAAAATATAGCACTGGTGGAGGAATTCCGCCTGTGCTTGCTCCCTGACTTCAGCTGGTATCGTGTTCCCCGTGCGCTGAATGAGAGTTGCATAGTTGGATATGAAGAATAGCTCCTTTGCGGCAATTTCGTTCTCGCTCTCGTTGAATCGAGCACCAAGCACCCGCCCCAAACTTCCGCTATCAATATCGTCGAAGGTCTTCACGTCTTCCGACAATTCGAACTTCCAGTGGTCTTCAAGTACTGGCTGAGTTTGATACTGGCCAAGAAAGCGATCGATCCACCCTCGAACCTCTCGAGCGCTCATGATCACTGGATGAACGGCCCTCGGTTGCCGGACGCTGAAGTTGGCCAGACAGATGTTGAACGAGTTTGTTGGCGACTTGCTGTCTCGCGGTTCCAGTGGTTTGCACGCAGCTGCGGCAGTAATCTTTGAGTTGTACGCATCTACAGCGTGCTGGAACGCTTCTTCGAGTTGAGGAATGTCGAACCCACGCAAGTGCTGGTCGGCGAAGGTGACACACACAAGGAAGGGTATGTTGTAGCGCTGAAGAGTTTCGTAGGTACGAGCAAAAACAACAGCCTCGTTCGAGTTGAATCGGTCCCAAGAGAAACAAAAGACCACCACCGAGGCCAACCCGACACAGCACCTAACCAAGCGGCGGTGATCTGCCGACACAACCTCGTCGGAACCAGGAAAGTCCAGAAACCAACCAGTACTTTCGTTACCAAAGGAGAATGTGTAGTATCCCAGCGATTTCGTGCGATTGGCTTCTCTGTGCCCCCCACGAGTATCCAGGCCAAAGGCCAGCTTGCCAAAACAACTCTTTCCACTGTTTCCAGCTCCGAATACCGCAACTGTGTACACGCGCTGGGCCAGTTGGGCTCTCAACGAGTAGACCGAGGCTCCCACGTGCGCAAACGCATTGAGTCGCTGCTTCCAATAGGTGACTTCGCTGGGATCGAAAATCGAAGAAGAGAGGGCGCCAAAGTCAAACTTTACATCTCGCTCGGCTTGCCCTTGCACGATTGCTCTCCTGCTGCGATAGCGATGCAATTTCTGCTCAATAAAGAACGTGGTCTTGCAAAGGACGTCTGTCATTTCCAACGCCGATGCGGCCGCCCAGAGCTTGTTCTCCCACTCGGACATGATAGCACGTCGGCTCCAGTACCAACTGCGAGAAAAGTAGGTCTCCGCGGTGGCTAGCTTATGGAACCGTTGAAACGAAAGTGCGTCCAACACACCTGCCACCGCGGTAACACTGGAAGCTAACGCCCGGTCAAGTGCCCGTGCAGGACGCTCCTCATGCTCATCCATCAACACTTGAACAACTTCCAACAAGGCAGCGCCGCGATTGAAGGTGTCTTCAAATGCCTGCGCAACGGCGTGCTGCCGCTCCAAGCGTTGTTCGGCTGTCAACGCGGTTTCGTCGGTGTCTTCATGTGGAAAAGCCTGATGGTTTGTCTCATCCCACAGTGAACCGAAGTTATATCGCGTTTCCTGCATTGGTAGCGGGAAAAAATTGGACTCATTCGGCTTATGCCTTCCATGATAGGGGGCATCCTTGAAAAACTGGCTATCGCGCTGAGAAACCCAATTGAAAATATCGGCCGCTACTTCCAGGTCCCTATCTCGGGCAAACTGATAGCATTCCCGAACAACGTTCTCCAGGCACACCAGAATCGAGTCCTCTCGCCACATATCCGGCTCTACGGAGGTTGATGATGGACTCGAAGCGCCCTCGGGTACGCGAGTTGCCACACTCGACAGACAGCACGACGTGCGTTTGTTGGTCACCGCCTGCCACACCAATCGGATATCGACAAGGCTCCATAATTCGTCCAAGATCTCCAATTGGGTCAAGAGATTTTGTTGCCTGGCAATCGCGTTGTTACTCACCGCCCGTGACCCGAGATGTTTCAAGGTCTCAAAGTAAGCGTGGCTCGAGACAAAGGTCGCTTCAATCACCTGCGAGCTTGGCATTCCTGCAATTATCCAACTCATTGGTGACTGCGGCTGTAGCAGCGGGAGCAGGATAGTAGGTGGAGTATCCAGAGTTATCTCGCCGAACATCGTAATAACTTGGACCGAGTGTCCAATGGAGGCCTTGGAGTTCAAGGTAAAGTCCTTGCTGAGGTAGTGGCCCTCCACCATGGCACCGGTGGAATCACATACATTGGTCACTATTTGGGTATCAGGTGGCTGAGGTGTCTGGAACAAGCTCCGATGAAGTTTGATGGCAAGTGGGAACCACAAATCAGATCCATCGAGCTGAATGGTGGCGTGACCTGGAGCATCCACTGAGATAGTCACATTCTCGACTCGTGGAACCAACAATGGGATCGTTGGCGGCAATTCTCGAATTGCAACACTCCAGGCTCGGCGACTGGCTACGAGGGCTTGAAAGTAATAAGTAATCGAATGATTTCTGTCATTGTAGGCTGCCTTCGGGATTTCGTGGAGCTTGCGGGGCTGATTTTGTGCAAAATTACCATCTCCCATGAGGAGTAACGCAGATCCGCCGAAAGCGTACTCGAAAGGGAGTGCGTAGTCTTTCAGAGCCTCCCTGAGGACATTACATGTCGCATCCAACCCCCTAACAGCCGCATACAAGTCTGAACATGCAGAGGTCACGGCCTGCTTTTTCAGTTCAGCGTTCTCAAACTCGACCGCCACCGTCAGCAGATTCGGAATAATATCGCCTTGGAGATAGATATGCATCATTCGATCGCCGAGAGCATTCAGCTCGGCCGCCAATGCCTGATCTGCAAACAACGGAGTACCAAAAGTTACACAGTACACGCGATCGGCGTGCTCGGGGGAGCAGCAGCTCCTCAGCTGCAGCGCCATCGCAGCAGCAACCGCGCCGCCAATGTCGTAGCCACAAAATAACACGCGCTTGTTCGCCACCAACTGGTTGGAAAAGTAGCGCAAGGAGACGCGCTCCAAACACGATACGACGTAACGATGAACTCTGCCAGTATCAGGAGCCCCTTTTCGCGGGAAGGGTGCGAGGCGCTGGCCGAGAATCCAATCGCTTGCGGTGTCTGGGCGTCCAACAACGAACACCACCCACTGTTCCATCGAGTCGTTTGCCTCAAGAAGCACGGTACGGGGGAACGCGAAGCCATGCGGGATTGATCGCGTATGCTTACTAATCTGAGGACTACCTTGCCTAGCCGTCGGGTCCAGACGCTGCAAGCACCCAGCTGCAAAGTGGGCTCGCGCTAGCGCGTCATCACCAAGAGAGGAGGCCATGCTCATGAGTGAAGATACTTGGAGTCCAACAACAACAAGAGGAGGATACTCACCGCTCTTGAACTGTGCAACATTTTCACGAGCGCACCCTCGAGCGCACCCAGCGAGCGGCCCAGAGGCCTTGAGGGGAAAAAGGGAAAAACTGTACCATTGTTCCCCTCACGTACTTTCACTCAGTACCACGCCATGGCTTCGTACTCGCCGTCCGACACTGAGAGGACCTTGCTTGAGTGTGCGATAGACTCGCTCCAACCTCAGTCTCTATGCGCTATCCTTCCTCAAGTACCGCTGTCTTTCGCACAAAGGCCTCCTCCATTCTCCCTCAAGAAGTACACGAGTGATTCTGGAGAGTTCATCGTTGTCATTGCTATTGGGCATGATGAGAGGGAGTTTCCTCCTTGTGTTATCGATCGGACAACTGCATTGGCGTCCTTTGTTCCGCCGGCGATCTGGAATGAGCTCTTGTTTGTTTGCGATTGGATGTTGGTGACATGCTTCAGCGAGGGAGTCAATACTGCAGCGGCCCTGGCGAAACACCTGCTCGAGTTGCGGCAGCAAGTGCGAGGCCCTCAGATACAGCGTGAGATGCGCGAGACCCTACTACAAATCTCCTCGGGAGTCAGCGAGGATGAGTACAGGGCAAAAGTGGCCCTCGAGATGAGCAGATGGACCCGAGAGCTGCGCATAGGCTTCATCTCGTTTGGCGGGATGCCTGCAGCGCCACTATACGAGTTGAACCTCGATGCATTCATGGAGATTGTTGCTCTTGGGGACGAGGTTCCAAAGGTCTACACTGTCAAGTGCGGCTTCATGCCTCCTGCGATCGCAGAAGGCCTCTTGCGAACGTTTACGCTTACATCGTCGGCCGCGGTAAACGCAAATCTTGGAGGACAGGTCAGTGTCGTCCATGAGCTTCAATTACGCCCGTATCGTCGGCTGATGTTGGTGAATTCCATTGGCCAGATTCAACTGGCGCAATTGCTGCCGATCGACATTCCAAAGCAACAGTTCTGCAGGCATTCTTGGAGCGAGTACGCGTCTCGCGTTAGGCTTGCTGTTGACCGCGGTCACGCCGAGCAAGCTCGGATTTCAATGAGCTGCTATGCCCCCTCCTTTTCAAGCTTACAGGTCATTGTCACAGGAGCCTTTGCAGCTGAAATTCGCGTTGAGGGTGAGGGACTGCGTGCCGTGGCAGCAGTTTACTTGCATCGACGACTGCGAGGTGCACTGGAATCGGCACCAATCGTGTGTACTTGCTCACTCCTAGATACTGATAATAAGCTAGCAACTTTCTCGGGCAGCGGTTGTATGCTTGACCTGCCAACCGAGGTTGATCTCGAGGTTGCGTTGCTCGATCGCGCCGATACCGTAGTTGTACGAGCACCTGTTGAGCCTATCGGGTATCGAACTCCCCGAATCCAACAAGTATCAGAACTTGGTGCCTCTCAAGTCATTGACATGATCTACGTCGCCTTCTCGATCAACTTTGCTTACGATGGACAAGATGAATTCAACGTCCGAGTATTGTCGATGCTCGACAGCCTTCTGGACTTGGTACTGTTTGACCACGCGGTCGAGTACTTGTATATGCTCGAAACGGACGGTGACAATCATGTACAAACCAGCACAACACGGCGACTGCTTCGGCAAGAGCTTGCAGCGAACCTGTGCTGCAAAGCCAACCGAGTGGCCCTCTGGGAAGAATCGAAGCAGCTTCTTCAGCTGGAGAATGGCACTCTGGATTCACTGCCAAACGTGCGCCGTGAGGAGTGCCTGGTATGCCATCGAGCATGCAGTCGTAACTTTCAGCGCGTTCTCCACGAGGCTGCCCAGTTCTTGGGCACAGGAGCAGACAAGCGTTCCGAAGTCCTTGGTCGTTGCAAAGACGAGTTGGCGTTGAGAGTGAACTTGATCAAGCATAGCCTCGAGCGGAGCGAGTCGATTCGCGTTCGCAAGGTCAATGGGCCGCGCACGTGTCACACTTGGTTGTTGAAACCGGGAGGCCCATTCGACAATATGATTGCTGCACTGAACATGGAAGCTCTTTCTGTGATGAAGGAAGGCTTTATTCAGTTGTTGGATGCTCTGCACGCCGCAGTGTACCCAATCACGTGGGCTTTCGTTGGTAAAGCCCTTTTGTCCATCGTAATACCTTTCTCATTACTCAACACAGAGTATGAGGTGAAGACCATCTCTGGCTGGTTGGCAAAAGTTCACCAGTTCGGAAGTATGGCCAGTACGATTTGCAACCTGGGGACTATCCCGCACACTGAGTACGGCTACGAGAGAGTTGCTTCTGCTGCTTCGTACGGCACTTTTTTTGAACCCGGGTCCGGTCCTTTCCGCAGATGCACCCTTACTCCTGATACGCTGGTCGAACAGCCTTCCTTCCAGTACTCAGGGTCATTGGATGCACTACTCTCCACGATCGTACAGGATCCCGACGCAGAAAACGAACTCTCCGAGGATCGGGTTCCAACCAGTGCGGACATACAGGCAGCCAACAACGACGTCGTTTGGGCTACGATAATGAAATCCGCTCGCATAGGTGAGGCCGGAAAAGTGGCTTATGGAATGATGACCAGGCTGTTTGGCCCAGGGTGGTTGGATATCTTCCTAACGACCATTGCATTTTACATTCGCGTACGGCAACTTGCCATTGTTATTCAAGGGGTCCGTGAGGAGTTGATACGCTACCCCTCGACACTTGGAGTGGTTGGGGTCGGCCAGTCAGGCAAGAGCACTTTCTGCAAGCTGGCCTTCGGTATCGATGTGCCCTGTGGCCGAATGCAAAATCACCGGACCCTAATTCCAAGCAGCCATTTGGTGACCACGCGAACAAACACTCAAATCAATGTCATCGACTTTCCAGGCTCGGATGACTTTGGAGAGTCCGGCTCATACTTTGTGCGAGGCCACGGCTTGGGCTCTGTGCTCGTTCTGATATGTCCTTGGAACCGAGTGCGATACGAAGGCGCCATCAAAACCATCGTCGCACTCGCCAAGAGCTCCGCGACCTTCATGCTCTTCGTCTCGATGGCGGATTTGGCGTTGGAGAACTGCGCCGATGCTGACGAGTTCAAGGAAGACTGGCGAGACCTCGTTGCCGTCGTGCAGAACAATGCGCGGCAGCTCGCGAACGATTCCTTGATTACGGTAGCGGACAAGATGAAGCCCGCTTGCCTGTGCGTCCCTGAGGAGTGCTCGATCGAGCCAGAGGAACTCGAGGAGGCAGGTATCTGGCGATGGCAAGAAGTCAAAGAGTGGGCAGTGGAGAAGACTCAATACGCGGCCCATCAAGCTGCAGGCTCCAACGCTTAGACTCCGCACTCAGCTCTCTCTCTCTCTCTCTCTCTCTCTGCATTGGCCCATCACACACGCTCAACTAACCACTATCTTGGCCGCGCAATCAAATACACGCAACATCCTATCTCCGCCAAACAACCTGCCATTTGCTGAGCTTCACTAGTGAGTGAGTGAGTGAGTGAGTGATTCGTATTTCGTCGGTAGAGTGCGTGCGTTAGTATTACATTGCAAGCCAGTTGGACATCGAACGGCTGCTCGAGCAGCTCAATAGTACTCCATGACAGCGTGCGCCTGCGACAACCGCATGATGGCCGTCTCGAGACGCGTCTGCACTTGGCCCAGGCGATGCAGCTGGTCGTGCTCGCTCTTGGTCAGACGGATCGA
>Ga0209935_1003499_pt1 | contig 16076 bp, 20 predicted proteins | sample ThiBio_1000_plan_2_FD_183958 | JGI IMG/M metagenome (GOLD analysis project Ga0209935, IMG submission 183958) | Wastewater bioreactor microbial communities from Cape Town, South Africa - Thiocy_cont_1000_plan (SPAdes) | ecosystem: Engineered > Bioreactor > Thiocyanate-remediating >... | reverse complement strand
GTTGATCTGATCCTCGTGCTGCAGGAACTCGACCACCGGCGCGCACACGGTGAACACCTGCGCCACGAGCTCGACGTCGCCGTGCTGCACCGCGGCCGCGTTGCCCACGAGGCCGCACGCTCCCTGGCGGCTCAGCATCGGCGTGTTGGGCATCACGCGCACCAGGCGCACATGTGCGCCGAGCGCCCCCTCGAATGTCGCCATGCCTGTGCCGGCGACGATCGACACCACGACCTTGCTCGCATCGACGCGCAACCGCGGCAGCACCGACGCCACCACCTGCGGCTTGACGCATACGATCACCAGCTCGCTGCTGTCGACCACATCTATCATAGGTGCGAGATCAGACTCGTGCAAGCGAGAGCGAGCACAACCTGCCTGCATCGAGCGAACCTTGGTTATCGTGCGTGAACCGCACACCGAGGCGCGTAAAGATCTCGGCTCGCGCATCGGTAACGTCCGATACAACCTACACGGCCTCAGTGGAGCACAACCACCATGTGAGCGAGTACGGGCGCCAGTGCGCCAGTGCGCCAGCGTGCGTACGAGGTTGCTTGGCGGCACCGAGTTACTCGACACGAGCCCCGCCACGATGGCCTGTGCACCATCGCGCCTGATTAGCCGACCGACCTCCCTCACTCACGGGCGAGCACAACCACACCGACCTCTGCCATGTTCCCGCCGCCGATGCAGCCAATCCGTTGCGCGCCAAGCGAGCGCCGTGCGGTGCTGGTAGCCATATGTGTGTGTGAGAGAGTGGTTGTTGATGTTGGTGGTTGATGAGAACGAGGCGATGATGCCTTGCTTGCTTGCTTTACCAATCACACACCAAGCCAAGCCAAGCCAAGCCAAGCCAAGCCAAGCCAAGCCAAGGCCACTCTCTCACTGGCTCGCTTGCCTAGTCGCCCTTCATCTTGGAGTTGAGCGCTGCTGCTGCCAGGTCCGGGAACACGATACAGCCCGTGGCCTTGAGCACCTGGATGTTGGCCTTCCACTTGCGGAACTCTTCGAGTCGCTTCTTGTAGCTCTCGATTGCTCGCTCGTAGTAGATCTGCGCGTCGTCGAGTCGGCGATTACTCACTCTATCTACGCCTGCACTTGCTGCGGCGCAGTGCATGACGACGTACTTGATAGCTCTCGGGAAAGTAGTGCGTCGTTGGGTCGGACATTTGAATCTTCATCTTGGCAATGTAGGAGTTGAGTAGCTTGATGCTCCGGCTGCATCGACGCGATCTCACGCATATCAGGCGCTGGCTCTCGAGACACACTGGCGCATTGTGTGGTGGCTCTCACGTACACGTCATCGATTCGTTTCTTGCGCAACTTTGGCGGACGGCCCACTTGTACAACGCGATCGAGAGGTCCATCGGGTGCCTCGATCGATGTCACCTGGGCGCGCGGCAAACGTGAGCCACTTCTCCTCATGCCGTCGCTCTTTCTCTCTTTCTCGTACCTGGAACGCCAATAGATAATGGAACACGAACCGCACGTCCTCGCACCAATGCAAGAACAGCCGGTAGAATGATTGATCGAGCAGCAGGTCCTCAATGATCAGGCTGCGTTGTGGCTGCGGAAAGATGCACAAGTGTCTGCTCATCATGTCCGTGCGAGCGCATCAGTCGCTACTCATCTCGCACGCTCCCGAGCTCCAGCGCCACATACCGATACAGCAATGTCAGAGTGCTGACGAGAACTTGATGGTGCTCCGAGGCAAGTAGCAGCGAGAGCGCCTGCAGCAGCAGCTCAAAGTTCGTGGTACTCGGCAGGTGGTGCAGCAGCAAGTCGCGCCGCATACACGTCAGCCACCCTCCGATCACCGATATCGTAACTGCGCCATTTCAGTCAGATGTGCATCGTTGGCCACAAGTGAGTTTGTGTGTGAGTTCGTGTGAGTTCGCCGTACATATACAGTCCTCTACAATATGTGCATTAGTTGCCTTGAGCGAAATCTCGATATAAATATTGAACAAATCGACGTTGTGCAGCAGAATCGTTGCGGTCTTCAATGCCAATGCATGAGCGAGTGAGTGAGTTGGTTCGTTCGTTCTTTCGTATCTCGAGCAATGTAGTTCGCGTACCTCGACGATTTTGTAGGGATAACGCGGAGCGCACTCCTTCATCTGCACCAAAAACGGGTGGATGATCTGATAGTAGCCCGGAACCAGCGCCCATTCGGTGGCGCTGCGCGTCAGATACACCGAGTGGCGCACGAACTCGCGCAGGAACAGCAGATAAAAGTCGCCGCGCAGCCGCAATCGCGCAGCCAAGGCCGAGCTCTCGGTCGCTCGCACGACGAGCTCCTCGAACTGCTCGATCTGCGGACTGTCGAGCACGCAGAAGCGCGTCAGCTGCGACAGGCCAAACTTCATGATGCAGAACACTTGCGTGTTGCGGCTCGACGACGGCGACAGCGGGTCCTTGACGCCCTTGCGTGCCATGTTGGCGATCGCAGCCTTGATATCGGGATACTTGCTGGCCGCCTCGTCCTCGTCGCTCACCGACCAGATGGCATCGAGCAGCCGCGGCGCCAGCAGGTCGAGGTAGAAGAAGTTGAACGCTTCATACCGGCACACGAGCACGATCTCTGAAAAGTAAGCGACTGCCATCGACATGCTCTCTCCCTCTCACGCGCGCGCGCGCGCCAATCAACGCACCGGTGACGCTGGCGGCAAAGACGATGGCGGCCGGAATGGTGCCGGCTCGACTGAGCTTCTTCGACACGTACTCCTGCACCGAGTACAGCAGCCGCCGATAGTCGAGCAGCTGGCGCAGTTCGCTATATGTACAACCGGGCGTCATGTCCTCCTCAAAGTCTGCGCGCGCGCGTTCCTGTCAGGCAAGCAAGCGAGCAAGCGAGCATCAGGGTGCAAGCACCGTACTGAAGACCGTCACATCGAATTCGCGTCTGTAACCACACACACACAACGCAGCGGCGCATTCACCGAGGAGCAAGTCGTATCAGGCCGCCGAACGAACGTGCTCCAATGTGCATGCAGGTCGGAGTGGTGGCTCGCGTACCGCTTCAAGATGCTCGTGATACACTGCGACAGCAGCGGATAGTGATCGGGCTTGACGCGATCGAGGAGGTTCAGAAAGTAGAAGCCACTGTAGATCGTGATCGCGATCGCGATCGTAATGGTTGTGTCGAGAGCGAGCGATGGCGCAGGGATGCCAGCGCGATGCACCAAGCAGCATCAGTCATGATATCGCGCACTGCAATGGCGATATGGCGATATGGCGACTATGACGCACCATCGCAGCAGATCAGCACGTCCAGCCTTGCGCTGCTGAGGTAGCTTGTAGATGAAGGCCTCGGGGAGGATGTAGGGAGCGATGGCCGAGATGGTTTCGATGGTCTCGACGTACGTGAGGCGCGTGTCGATGAGCTTGTGCACGAGCTTCTCGAACGCCACGCACCAGTACACGAAGCGTACTTCGTGGCGTCCGTCGTCGTCGTCATCGTCCGAACCATGCGCCTCATCGGCGCCATCGGCAGGCGAGCCGCCATTGCTCGAGCTGGAGCTGGAGCTGGAATTCGAGCCATCGCTCGTTGAGGTGGCAGTGGTGGTGTTGCTGCTCGAGGTGCTGGTGGTGCTCGTCGATGGCGGCGGCGCGGCAGCGTTCGATCGCGCGGCGACCGACACCAAGCTCGGTGGCGGCTGCTGTATCGGATATGTGAACGGCACCGTGGCATCTGCACGAGACTTTGGTGAAGAGGCCGACGCAGAAGCAGGTGTGGAGGCCGAGGCCGAGGCCGAGCTCGAGACAGCAGCAGCCGGAGGCGACGATGTGGCAGCCGCAGCAGGCGGCGACTGCGGCCGCGATGCTCGACTCATCGTGGCGTGCTGACTCTCAGTCGAGGAGGAGGAGAGGCAGGAGTGGACGCTGCTGTTGTCGATTGGTTGCGAGGAGCAGGGAGGGTGATAGCGGCGTCGCTATATCGAGCGAGCAGCGCGGGCGGGCGAGCGAGCAAGCAAGAGAGCGAGCGAGCGAGCCAACCTTCCTTCCTTCTCTCTCTGCGGAGAATCAGCGGAGTGGACGACATCTCTCTCTCTCTGTGTCTCTCTCACTCTCACGAGGACACTGAGTTGTAGCAACAAACCGCTCGTCTATTCATTCATTGATTGCTTGGCTCGTGGGTTGGCTGAGCAGCGAGGCATTCCGCCGCTGCTGGGTGCGCAGATTCAGACGCAGGCTTACTTGAGCAGCGGCATCGAGGTGCGGACGCCCTCGTCGATGTCATCCTCGCGCCACATCGACGTGATTGTCTTGAGCTGCGTGTAGAACTGCACGCCAGCCTGTGGGAGCGGCGAGCGCGGTTGCATCAGCGGGGGCAGTTTCTCAGGGCGACAGGAGACCGGCGACGTATGCGTGCGTACCTTGCCGTAGAAGTTGTGCGAGCCTGCAAACGAGCCACGCGAGCCGGTGAAGCTAAAGAACGGCAGCGGCACCGGGATCGGGAGGTTCAAGCCGACCTGTGCAAGCACGCGTACAGTGTAGTGTGAGAGAGGAGCGGGTTGGCGGCACACAGGCGCAAACGCAGACGCAAACGCACCTGACCGACATCGATCTCGTGCTGGAACTTGCGGGCAGCGGCGCCCGAGCGAGTGAACAGCGCACAGCCGTTGCCGTACATGTTCGAGTTGGTGATCTTGATGGCATCGTCGAGCGTCTCGGCCTCGAGGCAAACCAGCACCGGGCCAAAGATCTCCTCCCTATTGTGCGGGTGTGGTGAGTGGCGGTGCGCGGCGCAGCGGCGGCGGCTGCTGCAGCGTACTTGTAGCACGTCATGTCGGGAGTGACGCCCGTGAGGATGGTGGGGCCGACGAAGTTGCCGTTGGGGTACTTGGGCACCTTGACGCCACGGCCGTCGAGCTGCAGCTTGGCGCCCTCGTCGACACCCGACTGGATCAGCGCCTCGATGCGCGCCTTGGCCTTCTTGGAGACAACGGGACCGACGTCGGCGTCGGGCTCGTGGCCAGCGTTGACGACCAGCTTCTTGGCACGGGCCACCAACTCAGGGATCCTGAGAGAGCGAGCGAGTGAGCGAGGGGCTGACTGACAGACAGATAGCGCGCGATGAAGTGGCACGTACCACTTGCGGGCCTCGCCGACGAAGATAGCCGCCGAGAGAGCCATGCAACGTTGACCAGCGGCACCGAAGGCGGCACCGGTGAGAGCGTTCAGAGCCTGCAAGCGAGTCGCACGTTAAATCAGTAAGGCCGAGTGATGGTGGTGGTGGTGGTGGTGGTGGTGGTGGTGGTGGTGGTGGTGGTGGTGGTGGTGGTGGTGGCAGCGACGACGTACGTGCTCCTTGTTGGCGTCAGGCAGAATGGTGCCGTGGTTCTTGGCAGCCATGTTGGACTGCACGCGCTTGCCGTTGGCGCCACCGCGGCTGTAGATGTGCATGCCAGCCTGGTTGCTGCCGACGAACGAGATGGCCTTGATGGCGGGGTGGTCGCAGATGAAGTTCACGGCATCCTAGGATGAGACGAGCACGAACGAGCGAGCAAGCGAGTGAGCGCGCGTGCACGTGCAGCAAGAGCCTCGCCCCTCGCTCGGCGTGGCGCAGCTCAGACGGCTACGCACGTGGGTGCCGTGGATGATGTTCAGGCAGCCAGCGGGCACGCCGGCCTCCTTGGCGAGCTTCGCCAGCAACATCGGAGCTCCGGGATCGACCTCCGACGGCTTGAGGATGTACGAGTTTCCGGCGGCGATGGCGACCGGGAACATCTGCGACGCGAGCGAACGAGGCCTCCATTGAGTGACGCGCTCTCACACAAGACGACGACGACGAGGACGACGAGCGAAGCAGGCCGTACCCAGAGCGGGATCATGGCTGCACCGGCCGTTCAACAGCAGCAGCAGTAACACAAGACGAATTACGACAGCTCGCGCCGGTCAGTAGCAGCTCGCAGAGTGGGAGCGAGTACGGTTGTTCGTTGAGCATACCGGGGAAGTTGAAGGGAGCCACGCCAGCGCACACGCCGAGCGGCAGGCGGTAGCTGTAGCTGTCGACGTTCTTGCTGACGTTCTCGAGCGTCTCGCCCATCTGCAACGTGCCGATGGCGCACGAGTGCTCGACGACCTCTGCACGACGCCACGCCGTGGACAGTGAGCGCCACTGGGCATTGTCACACGTGGCACCGAGGCGCAGCACTGGCTCTCTGTCCCTCCTCGCCATCGCCATCGCCATCGCCATCGCCATCGCCATCGCCATCGCCATCGCCTTCGCCATCGCCTTCGCCATCTCCGAGGCACGAGCACGTACCGAGGCCGCGGAAGACGTCGCCGCGCGCGTCGACCAGCGTCTTGCCCTGCTCGGTGGTGATGGCCCTGGCGATCTCCTCGGTGTGCTTCTCGACGAGGTCGCGGAGTCGGAACATGACACGCGAGCGCGTCGAGACGGGGACCTCGCGCCACGTCTGTAACGAGGGTGGCGGCGTTGTGCAGTGAGCGATGAGCGATGGCACCGTGAGCGGGCTGGGGAGCGAGCGTACAGTGTAGGCGGCCGAGGCAGCGGCAGCGGCCTCGTTCATCTCCTCTTGCGTGGCCTGAGGAACCAAGCTGACGACCTCGTTGGTGGCCTGTGTGCGTGTGCGCGCGCCAGAAGCGCCGGAGAGAGGGAGTTAGCCGACGGAGGCAGCGTTAGCGAGCACAGCGCGTGCGTGCGCGCAAGATACCGGGTTGATGACCTCGATCCAGTTGTTGGTCTTGGAGTCACGGAACTCGCCATTGATGAGGAGCTTGACCTTCTCCTGTCGGTCAGCGGGTCGGCATGCCACAGGACACGAGGGCGGTGTCAGGAGCAGCGCGACATCGTTGGGAACTCGAGCGGAGGCAGGAACGTACCACGGCGAGCGGCGCCGAAGTGTGGAAGCGGCGAGCGCTCTGTGGGCGGGAGGCGCGGATTGGATCATCATTATTAGGATGGGTGACAAGGCAGCACTGACAAGACGCAAGCACGCGGCGGACGGCGTGGCCGACACGTACGGGGGCGTAGGTAGCGAGGCGAGCGAGACGCGAGAGCATGGCGACGAGAGCGGCGGCGACAGCAGCGGGCAACGAAGCAAGAACGATCGACCGCCAAGTCCCTCCTCTTCCCCTCTTCTCGTCCCCGCTCAACCAACCAACCTCAATTAAAACTACAACAACGAGGCAGCGGAGGCAACGGAGCGAGCGGCACTGCGTTGGCGTAACGCATGGGTTTGGTTGGTATTGAATAGCGATAGACAGCGGTGTGCGGCACCATTTACTTGGGAGCAGCCGAGCCCTTCAATACGACGCCCTCGAAGGTCTGCTCGAACCACTTGATGGCCTCTTCGCGCGACACGTGCTGCTTGTTGCCGATGACGGCCTTGCGCGCACGCCTCCACTTGATACGCTCTCCAGGGCGACCGAGCACGACGTAGAAGTCGAGACCGTAGATGCCGATCGAGGGATCGTACTTGAGGCCGAGATCGATGTGCTCCTCAATGCCGAAGCCGAAGTTGCCGGTCTTGCTGAAGTTCTCGTGCTTGAGCTCGTACTCCTTGACCTTGAGGCCCTTCTCGAGGATCTCGAGCGCCTTGGGGCCGCGGACCGTGCAGTGGACGGCGATCTTCTCGTTACGGCGGATACCGAAGGTACGCACAGTGTAACGAGCTGCACGCATCGAACGTAAACGAACGAACACACACCAAAGCGAGGCGAGGCGAGACGACAGCATGAACGTGGTGGCAACGAGGGGGAAGAAGGAGAGCAAAGGGCACGTTAGTGATGATGGTAAGGCGCTGTAGCGAGGGAGAGCAGCTTTGCTGGTTGGTTGGTTTGGCCTCTCTCTGCTATCGCGGAGCAGCAGGCTGGCTCTACTGCTACTACTTCTACCACTAGTGCTGCCGTTGCTGTTGCTGGCGTTGGCGTGGCGCAGTTGGTACGGCACGGCGAACATACCCTTGGAGTACACGGGCTCCTGTCCCGAGAGCGACTTGAGCACACGGGCAGCACGGGTGAGACGATCACCACTCTCGCCGACGCAAATGTTCAGGCAGAGCTTCTTGATGCGGAGAGCCCGCATGGGGTTCTCCTTCTTGGCTTGTGTCGTCTGAGGAGTGGCGGCAGCCTGTGTGTGCGGTTGTGGTTGGTTGGGAGGTGCATCAGAGCCAAAGTGCGTCGTGGTGAGCATAGGCGCGTCAGATCGGCCGCAAACACGCTCGACGCGCATCTAGTGGCACTAGCAACACGGATAGATGCGACGCGGGCCGGCGATGAGGCCGGCGATGGTCGATACACGATGGCGCGCGACGGCGTACCATCTCGTAAGCTGGTCGGTGGAGGAGGATGGAAAGAGGCTGCGGGCGATGGGGAGGCGCGTTTTTGGCGTAGAGCCCACGGGCCCACCGGGAGCCTTAATCCGACTTTGCCTCCGCGCCTCCGAGTGTCGTCTGCCACTCTTCTCTCTTCGTCTCCACCTCGCTCGCTCGTGCTGCCGCGCTTGGGGCCTTCGTGTCGCTCGTCGTTATCTCGTCTCTCGCGCTCGCTCTCTCACCGACGCTCTCTTCTCGACCCGCCCTTGACCATGGAGGCGATATTCTTTCAGAAGAAGATCGCTTGTACGTGCCTGAGGCCATGACTGCCGTGCCTCATCGGCGCGCGGGCGCGAATGTGCCATCTAACCGCAACCGCTCGCGCTGCCTCGCCGCGACAGGGAACCTCGAGGGCCTGCAGCGTGTGTTCGAGACACTCGCCAAGTCGCTCACCTCGGGTCTCGACCAGACACAGTTTCAGATGTTCCTCCGCCAAGTATGTAGCGTGTCTCACGCTCTCTCTCGCTCTCTCTCGCGGTCTCTCACACACCTGACGCCCAGATCGGCGCGCCGATGGCATTGTTTCGCGACTCGCTACTCGTGCAACGAGTGTTCCATGCCTTTTGTGAGACTGGCTCCAACCTGGTCTTCTGGGTCGAGCTCAAACAAGTGCTCACGGCGCTGTCGGGCACCGATCTCGAGCAGCAGCTGAAGGGTACGCGGCGCGGCGCGGCAACCCGACGATCCGCCTCTGGTACTCACGCGGCTTCGTGGTGCGCTCGCTCTTTGTGCCTGCTGATGTCGCGCAGTCGGATTCCGAATGTACAATGTCGATGGTCCGGGCATCAGCGAAGCGACGATGCGCAATCTGTTGCCTCGCGTGTGCAAGGCCATCTTCCGTACCACGAACAAACAAGTACGCCTCGCTTGCTCGCTTGCTTGCTCGCTCGCTCGAATCCTTTCTTTTGTGCTGTGCCAACGAAGATTGCATGTGCCGTTGCGTTCACGCAGCTCGATCGACCGTTCAACAGCCAGCAGAATCTCGACGAGTTCGTCGACAAGCTCTACGGCCGCATGCGAGCGCAGGGAGCCGAGCTGCTCGACTTTCGCGAGTACAAGAATCTCGCCCATGCCAACCAGACCATGTGCTCGCTCTTCACGATCGGCTGCTCACTGCCCGATGGAGCCGAGGCCGTTCCTGCCACTGCCACTGCTGTATCTTCGGCCCCGAGCAGCGGCAGCAGTGGCGCCACTGCAGCAGCTGGATCGCGCGCGTCTGCCGACGCTACCGTTCCTGCTCGCCGTCTCAGCAACGCCGAACCGGTTGCCAAGCCACCAGCCGCCGCCACCACCACCACCACTACGACGCCCACCAAAGGCACGGCGACGGGTGTCGGCCGCGGCGGTGGTGCCGCTGCCGCCACAAGAGGCTCTTCCGAGGCCGGACGAGGCCGCGGCGCAGCCTCGACCACCACGAGCACAACAACAACCACCACAACTGCTGCTGCTGCTGCTGGTGGTGCTTCGCGTGGTGGAAAGCTTGCTGGTGCGCCATCGGCTGGTGCTACGGGCCGAGGTGGCAGCGCCGTGGCTCCGACAGCGACTCGTCGGAGCGGTGGTGCCATTCCGCGGCCGGCTGTCGTCGAGCAACACGTGATCGAGGAGTACGAGGAATACGAGGAGATCGAGGTCGAGGAGGTGGTGCCGGTTCGCAAGATTGCTCGGCCGCGCTCTCGCAACAGCACGCCGATCAACGAGCTGACGACCTCGGACGAGGCGGACGACGACCACGGCGAGCTAGCAAGCAAGGAGGCCGAGCTACAGCTGCTGCGAGCGCAGAATCGCCGCCTCACCGAGCAAGTCACGACACTCACGATGGAGCTTCATGTGCGCGACGAGGAGCGCGCCAACGCCAAGGAGGCCGTCAGCGACCACGAGGAACGGGCTCAAAGGATGATCGCACGCATGAAGAAGTACAAGGTACGACGACGACGACGACCGCGACGACGACGAGCCGATGGTGTCGCCCATGTCGCGCGCGTGCGTGTGTGCTCACTGTGCGCTTGCGACCGCCGCCTATCCCCAGGAACTGTTGCACATGCAAAAGGCGCAGCTCGACGAGATCTCGGAAGCCAACCAGCAGCTGTCAAACCAAAACACCAAGCTCCAACGCCTCCTCAAGCAAGCGCGCGCCAAGGCGCAGCCCGACGGCGAGGCCTCGAGTGCGCAGCAGCTCGCCGACTACAAGGAGAAGAGCGAGCTCGAGGTCAACAACTACCATCGCTTGCTCATGTGGATGCTGCAGCTCGAGTCGAGTCTCCCGCGCCTCGCGACCTCGAGCGTCTCGGGCGCAGAAGAGGCCAACACCGCCACGGGCGCCTTCGCGGCCATGGGCTCCAAGAGCACCGACGGCGTGCCGGCGACGCCCGGCGGCGTGATGCGCATCGGAGAGCTGCAGAAGCAAGGCGACTTTGTCAAGTCGTGGAAGAAGCGCCTGTTCGTGCTGCGCGAGGACGGCCAGCTCTTGTACTTTAGCGAGGGCGACGTGCCGAAGCCGCGCGGCTCCATCGACGTCAACCGCGTCTCCAAGATCACCAAGGCCGAGCAAGACACCATGCTGCCCTTCAGCATAGCGCTCACGGCCGACGGCCGCGATTGGTTCCTCAACTTTGAGAGCCAGTCGCAGATGCAAGACTGGATCTCTGCCTTCAAGGCCATCAAGGCGCGTCGTGAGGAGCCAAAGCCGCGGCCGCGCTAGAACCCACACACGCACACACCGCTGCGCTGCTGTCTGTTGTCGCCGCACACACTTCGTACCACACCATGACCATACAGCAAGCACCGACCGCCATTATTTCTTTGTATCATATACAACCGATCCCATCTATGACGCGAGATATGCTCGAGTAACCTGCTCTCGTTGATGTCGTTGATCTGGTTGATCTCGTCGTTGATCTCGCGCACACACCACAGCGAACGGAAAGCTCAGCGGAAAGGTCGGCGACATTGCGCCTACAAAAAGCAGCCGCCACGTCGCGCGCACTCTCAGTCGCTCGCTCGCCTCGCTCCTCACGCACCTTGCCCCCGCTCTCCCCGTTCGACGTCGACCCACACCGCCGCTACTCGTTCTCGTTGCTCGTGGACCTGTTGTGCGTGCGAGCGAGCGTGCGTGCGAATTGGTAGGCTACCTGCACTCGCGGAACCATGGTGCACAGCAGCCCGACCTCGTGGTTGGTCGTGCTCGTCGTCGGTCTCGTGGCGCTCTCGGGTCTGCAGATCTACAATGGCTTCGTGCATCGCTCGCCGGGCTCGGTTGTCGACCGCAACCGCCTCTGCACCACCAACGATACCAAGCGGCCGTCGTACTGCGACATGAGCGGCCGCACCGGCACGCCGCAGTTCAAGAAGATCCTGTGGTTCGTCACCGACGGCTTGCCGGTTCGATACTCGACCTCGCTGCTCAACTACTTTTCTGACCACTCGGTCACGTACGTGATCGACGTCCCGGGAGCCAAGGTACCGTGTGCGCTCGTGTGTCTGTGATTGCGAGGCTTTCTTGTGTCTCGTCTCGCATCTGCCTGACTCGCGTCTGCAGTACTCGCATGCCATCTACACTTCATGGCTCACCGGCCAAGGAACCTACACCAATTACGAAGGGTGCGTTGCGTCTCGCTCTGCGATCCACGATACGACACATGACCACCCATCATCACTCGATTGGTTCTGAGCCACGCTCGTTGCTGCTGTTGCTGCAGTTCCGACATCCACGGCGACTCGCTGATCGAGCGAATGGCTGAAGCCGGAATGAACCTGCGCTACGTCGGGCCCGAGTGGTCGTTCCTCGCTCTGCTCGGCTCGCAGAACTACCAGCGCCTCTTCAAGACCATCGAGCTCCATCACGAGCCATTGGTACGCTCGCATATGTGCTCCCACGTTCGCGCCAGCTGAGGCACTGACCTGCGCGCGCGCGAGTGCTTCAGCACGAGCAATCGTTGCATATCTATCCGTTCTTCTTTGAGAACATGACGTCGATCGACCACTTCTACAACCATCTCTGGCCCGAGCTCGAGCGAACCAATCAGAGTCTCATCACACACTCTGGAATGTACGTTAACCTTGTCAACCTCCCCTCCCTCGGCGATCGCCGCTCTGACCTCCGAGAGTTCCGATATCCGAGTACAGCTTCGATCACTTCAGCCACGGCGTGTTCCGCAGTGGCAGCAACGAAACGCTGCTGAACGGATACTCGCTGCGAGCGCAGGAGGACCTCATGGCTCTCCGCTCGTTGGTCGACAACAATCCTGAGTATCTGCTGATTCTCTCGTCGGATCACGGAGTCGATGAGGTTCGTGCAGATCTCTCTCTCTCTCTCTCTCTCTGTCTCTTTGTGTGCTCTCGATGGTCGTGCTGACGAACGAGCTGGCAGATCACATCTCACGGCTACGTGCTACATGGATTCACGCGCGATGGAAACGAGGGATATCTCATGCTCTACAATCCGATGCTCGAACGTGCGTGTCGTCTCTCTCTCTCTCTCTCTCTCTCTCGCGGACGAGAGTTAGGTAGCAGGTTGCTTGCTTACTGATCGGTGTGGTGATCTGCAGCGTCGTACGAGAGACCGATCATCGATGTCACGGATGTATGCGCCACGATCGCCAAGTACCTCGAGAACGTCGACATTCCCTTCAACAACATTGGCATCACGCGTAGTTACTTTGGTATGTGAGTGCCAATCGACGAATGCTGCTGCGCTCTCTCTCTCTCTCTCTCACTCACTCTCTGACTGCGGCCCTCCAACAGGACCACGGGGCAAGCTCAAGCAAGTCAAAGCACTCAAGCAGAACCTCCACCAGTTGTCACAAACGGCCGAGTGGCGCGGAAAGCTCGATGCACGCATGAAGCTCGACATCCAGGCGCTACTGCACGAGCGGTACACGACTGGCGACGAGCAGCTGATCCACAAGCTGCTCACCACGGCCACTGAGCTCAAGGCCCTCATGTACGACACCATGGAGGCGCCGACCGATCGCGTCTTCACGTCGACCGCCGCCTTGTCGGCCTTGCTGCTCGTGGCCTTCCAGGTCTTCTTCGGCATCGGCAACCTGTTCTCGGTCGCGCGCCACCGACCGCTGCTGGCGATCGTCTACCTGGCCGTGTTCGCGTTCGTGCTCTTTGCGCCGCTCGGTCACCTGCTCTTCATGAGCACGCACTGGACGCGCGTCTTCCAGCAGGGCACCGTGTTCTACTTGCCGTCGCTATCGCTCGCCTTCGTGCAGATTGCGCTCCTGGCGCGCATCTGGAGCTTCGACTCGCTCTCTCGCACTCGCCGCAGCTCGCCGCTGTCGGCCGTGTGCTACACGGCCATCTCGATGCTGGTCATCAACGAGTCCATCAACTGGCTGCTGCTGGCGCTGTCGCTGCTGTTCCGCAGCCACTGGAAGTCGTGGTTCAGCTCGCTCACCGGCAGTCGCGAGTTGGTCTACCTGCTGGCGATGGTGCTGGCCTACGTGCAACTCTGGCCCTCGCGTCGCAGCGGCAGCCGCAACGCCGATGCCGCCGCACACACCACCACCTCTCAGTCGCGCACCTCGTTCTTGGTCGTGCTGCTGGTGGCGCTGTTGCTCCTGACCTACGAGTGGACCGTGTCGATCAACGAAGCCTACCTCGTGTTCGGCTTCCATGTGGCGTTCGCAGCCGCCTTCTTGATCGGCCTCCTCGGCGTCTTGAGCCACTTGTTCGTGCACCGCAGCGTGCAATCGGTCTCGGCCGGCTTCAGCTTGTTGCTGCTCGTGCTCTGGATGGACTCCAACACCGGCCGCCTGCTGCACCTCACCTGGAGCTCGCAGGGCCTCTTGCTGCTGTACCCAGTGTTCGAGCTGGTGCGCCTCGCCTCGACCATGCTGCACTCGCCGCCCGAGTCGCTGCGCCATGCGCAAGCAGAGCACCGTGAGTCGGCGCCGGCACCAGCCACCACCACCACCATCGCTGCTGACGACGACGGCGACAACAACAACAACAACGACGGCTCGGCGACCTCGCCACCGGCGGCGCTCGCATCGCCGAACGTCGAGCTGAGCCTGCGCATCGAGTCGCGCCTGCTGATCCTCGCCACCTTCATCTACATTGCCAACAGTACCTTCTACCACCTCGCCGTCAACATGGGCGACCGAGTCAGTTTGGACGTGCATCCATTCGTCGGTACGATGCTACGAGTGTAGTGCGCACGGCGGTACTTCGGCCACACGTTACTGACGTCGTTCATGGTGGCCGCGACCGCAGGACGCGTGGGAGTGCGTTCGTACGACGAGTATCCGACGCTCGCCGGCTTCTTCATGGTGTGGCACAAGTACGGCGTCTTCCTGTCGTTCGTGTTCGGCGCCGTCGCGGCCGCCACGCCGGCCACCGTCAACAATCTCTTCAACCTCCACCAGAGTCGCATCTCGCCCTTCTGCGCGCACGCGATGCAGCTGCTCGAGGCCGTGCCCAAGCACGTGCAGATGCGCTGGATCGCCAACCAGCCGCGTGCCGCCGAGAGCGGCACCGTGGTGCTGATCGTCACCAGCATCTTTTACGCCGCGGCCCTGACCGGCCACTGTTGGCTGTTGGCGGTCTATTCGCCCGAGCTAGCGCTCGAGGAGAGCGTCGTGTACAGCCTGCTGTGGGCCGCGCTGAGCGGCATCATGTTTGTATTGATTCTAATCTCGCGGCGCCTGAGCACGGCCGATGCGTCGAGCATCACGCGCCTACTCGAGAAGGAGCACGCGTTCGACTGAGAGACGCCTCGCGTTGCTTGTACTGTATTACGCCATCCATCCATCCATCCATCGATCGATCCATCGATCTATCTATCTATCTCTCCAATAGAGATCATCAAACCAGCACAACAACACGTGCGCACGTTCTCGTTCTCAGAGACACGCAATCGCTCGCTCGCTCTCACTCTTCAACTCGCCGACGACAGCGGAGCTGTCACATCGGCACCGCTCAGGATCTATCTATCTACATAACATGGCGGTGCTCACCAACGAATGCACGACCGTCTGGTCTGGTTGGCGCTCGTGGTCGCTCGGGCGCTACTTGTCAAAGAAGTGAATGTCGGCGTAGCGCAGCGTGCGAAAGAACTTGAGGGCGCCCCAATGCGACCGCTGGATATAGAACAGAAAGTCGAAGCCCTGCCAGTTGAAGTACCTATGCGACGCCGGCGGCCGTGCCGATAAGCAGAAGTGCATCGTGTCACGACGTGAGCGGTCGCACTCGCGCAATCTCGATCAATCGATCGTGCTGCTGCTGCTGCTGCTGCTGCGCTCGTCGTTGATTGCAGACGACGTACCACATGGCGACTGCTACGATCTGGTTGAAGAACACCACGTTCCAGATGCTGTCCGAATACACCGCCACCATGTGGCCACTGAGCCACAGCAGCAGGAACGACACCACCAAGTACGTGATGCCGATGCAGACGTCCTTGATGATGGTGCTGATGGCGAGGCGGAAGCGGTACTCGGCCACGTCGCGCAGCCGCTGCGCCAGCACCTGCTCGATCTCGGGCCGTCTGCGAGCCGCCGGCACTCGCAGATGCAGCGTCAGCGGGCGCAGGTAGCCCTTGACCTTCATGTGGTGCTTGATGCTCTCGAGCATGGTCTCGGACACGGCGCGCGTCTCGATCGGCTCCAGCAGATCGGTGCGCATGAAGGCCTCGCCGTAGTGCGACAGCGAGATGACGCACGTCGTGGCGCTCTTGTTGAGGAAGAACACCTTGCCGCCTTGCTGGTACGACACCGGAGCCACCGG
>Ga0209935_1003498_pt1 | contig 16080 bp, 13 predicted proteins | sample ThiBio_1000_plan_2_FD_183958 | JGI IMG/M metagenome (GOLD analysis project Ga0209935, IMG submission 183958) | Wastewater bioreactor microbial communities from Cape Town, South Africa - Thiocy_cont_1000_plan (SPAdes) | ecosystem: Engineered > Bioreactor > Thiocyanate-remediating >... | reverse complement strand
ATTATTTGTAAAAAATAATTTTTCGGTTGTATAACTTATCAATAGAACTAATAATTTGTATATTATATTTTTAAGAATATTTAACTTAACTAGGCTAAATATTCTTTCTATTATTTACTAATTCCATAATTATAAACATTGTCAATCGTAGAGTAAAAATAAGGAGTTTTAACTATTTTTAGTTAAAAGAAGTAAAGATTATCCCCCTTTGCGAAACTTCTTTGTAAAAGAATATAATTCAATTTTTGCTTTATAATAATTTGCGTAAGATGTATTGTAATATCTATTCTCTAAATATTAATATTTTCTCAGGTTTATTATTCGCTTTCATATTGTTTGTATTCTCTTCAAATAGAGAATCATCACCATATTTTTTAATAGTTGTTCTCTTCAAATAGAGAATCATCACCATATTTTTTAATAGTTGTTCTCTTCAAGTTAAAGAATAATTATCACCATATTTTTAATATTTGTTCTCTTCAAGTTAAAGAATAATTATCACCATATTTTTAATATTTGTTCTCTTCAAGTTAAAGAATAATTATCTGTTCATGTATATTATTTATATCTTCAAGTTTATTATTCTCAGAATATAAAGATAATTTATCACTCCTATTTCTAAATAACATTCTGAAAATGTAAAAGATAAATTATCGCTCCAAGTATCTTAATTGTATTCTCACGAAGTAAAAGATAAATTATCTCTACAGGTTTGTTAACTGTATTTTCATAAAGCAAAAGACAAATTATTTCTTCAGGTTTCATAATTCTCAGAAAGTAAAAGACAAATTATCTCTTCAGGTTTGTTAACCGTATTTTCATAAAGTAAAAGACAAATTATTTCTTCAGGTTTCTTAACCGTATTTTCATAAAGCAAAAGACAAATTATCTCTTCAGGTTTCATAATTGTATTCTAAGGAAGTAAAAGACAAATTATCTCTTCAGGTTTCATAATTGTATTCTAAGGAAGTAAAAGACAAATTATCTCTTAAGGTTTCATAATTGTATTCTCAGAAAGTAAAAGACAAATTATCTCTTCAGGTTTCATAATTGTATTCTCAGAAAGTAAAAGACAAATTATTTCTTCAGGTTTCATAATTGTATTCTCAGAAAGTAAAAGACAAATTATTTCTTCAGGTTTCTTAAGCGTATTATGAAATATAAAAGATAAATTAACTTCATATATCTTAAGCGTATTATGAAATATAAAAGATAAATTAACTTCATATTTCATATATCTTAAGCGTATTATGAAATATAAAAGATAAATTAACTTCATATTTCATATATCTTAACCGTATTATGAAATATAAAAGATAAATTAACTTCATATATCTTAAATTAATTCTAAATATTTTAAAGAATATTTATCTCTCTAGGTATCTTAAATTAATTCCCAATATTTTAAGAACATTTACCAGCTCCAGTATCTTAAATTAATTCTCAAAAATGTAAAAGAATATTATCTCTCCAAGTATCGCAACAGTATTCTCAAGATGCAAAAGAATAATTATCTCTTAGAGTTTTTTATGGTATTGTGCTCAAGTGTCCCATTATTTATTTTCAAGCATCTCCATATTTATCTTAATTGTTTTCTCTTCCAGTATTTTTATTTGTATCCAGAATATGTATGTAAAAGGATATTTATCTCTTCGAATATCTTGATAGTTATTTCTTAGAATAACAGTACATTATTTTATTCTCCAAGTATATTTGTATAATTATCTTTCAAGAAAATGAATCTGATTGTGTTGTTTTTAAGTATTTTACTCTCATGATATCGTACAATTATTATTTTGCTTATTGAGAACAAAAATCTGAAGATACAAATAAATCTCTTTAAATAACAGATTTATTATCTATTCAAGTATTTTGTGTTCTTAATATGTAATAGAGATAATTAAATAAAACATTTAATTAATCAAGTATGTAATAAATAATATTACTAATATTATTTATATAAAGATTCCTACAATAAATAATCCTTTATCCCATGCTTATTTTTAATCTATAATCATTATTGTTTATAATTATAGATTAAAAATAGGAAGTTTAACTAAAATAATTAAAAGAAGTAAAAATTATCCCCCTTTACAAAACTTATTTTCCAAAAAAAATAATTCAATTTTTATTTTCTTAATTTTCTCGTAAATATACAATAAAATATATCTTAATCTTATTGTTAGTCTAATCATATCTACACTATCTTAATCTATTCCAGATAAATAAAATAACATTTATCTATTTCAATATCTCAACCCCTTTCTGAATATATACAACTAGATTTTTTTCTCCTCATATCAAATTAGATTATCTTCAAGTTTCATAATAGTATTGTTTAAGTATCCTCATTTTATTGTTTATTATTCCGACATCTCGAGATTAATATTACTCTTAAGAGTAAACTTTCAAGGTTCTTAATTCTTAACTTATAAAATATTATTTTTATTCAGAATGTGTAAAATAATATATCTCTTCATATTTTTGAATTGTTATCTCTTCATACCTTTGAATTGTTATCTCTTCGAGTTACAGAATAATTATCTCTTCAGTATAAATATCTCTTCAGTATAAATATTGTGTTCTCAAAATATAAAATAATTATCTTCTTAAATATCCTAAAACGGATTCAAAACATAACAATATATCTTTAGTATTCTTATGTTAACCAAGATATAAACAATATTTATCTCTTCTATATTAATCGTTTTCTCGGGATATGGAATATCATTTATGTATTCAAATATTATCCAACATATAAACAATATTTATTTATTCAAAGTATCTTTATAGTTTTCAAACAATATTTATCTCTTCAAGTAATACAACTATTACCTCTCCAAGTATCTTTCTTATCTTGAAATATCATATTATATTATTTTCAAGAATTTAATCGTATTATCTTCAAGATATAAATATTTTCTCTTAAATGTTTAAATTGTGTTATTTGCTGATCTCTTCAAAAAATAATTATCTGTTGTAGTTTTTTATGGATATTACCTTCAAGTATCACAATTATCTTTTCAAATGAGTTAATAATTATCTCATCAAGCAATCGAAATCCTGAGTATCAAAAGAATTATATCATTGAATATTCATATGTTTTTCTCTTTAAACATTCCAATCATTTTCCCTTCAAGTATCCTAATCTTTGTTTCTTCACTTGTTCTCATCTTTTTTTAAATATCCTTATCGTTTTCTGATACAAAGAATAATATTCTCTTCAACTATATTATTTATGTTCTGAAGATTTAAACAATATCTTGTTCGTTCAAATTCCTTATTTATATTCTCTTTAAGTAAATATTATTTATCTCTAAGTATTTCAATCACGCAGTTCTCCAAGTTTTCAACTAAATATATCTTTAAGTATGTAAACTAATTTATATATGTAAATATTTAATTATATCTATTTTAAACTGTTAACTCATATAAAATATTTTCCATAGCTACTTGAATATTTCATTTTTGTAATATATGAATTTATATATAAATTCATATATTGTATTATATTACTTTAATTCTTTGAACTAGAATATAAATAATAGTTATATTAATATTTAATTAACTTATATTTCGTTGTAATAAGATTTTTTAATTCTTTGAAATATATATCAGAAAATAGTGTAAATTTAAAACCTGAACTACAATCATTAATAATATTAAATGAAAATTCTGCAACATTATTGTCAAATATAATGAGCGAATTAGATGTATTAATGTACTGTTCTCCATATGATTCATCATATAAGATTAAATTACCAATAATATATTCTCCTAAATATGTTAAAATTTCATTAGAGTTGTCTCCTACACATGTCATCGTCTCTATATCTGTATCTAATTGATTAACAGGTTGTATCAACATAACAATTTTATTAGAATATTTTAATGCATCTTGATAGAATTGAAGAGCTTGATTGATAGATGTTAGTAACATATTTTTATTAACACATTCCAAAAATAAAATAAATCATATCTATATTTATCTCCGTTACTTTTAACGTTAAAAAATTATGATTGGTTTTGATATAGACCGATAAACTTTAATGGTTCATGATTAATATAGCCCAACAAAATATTATTGTTAAGTAAAAATTAAATTTCTTAAATATTTTAATGTCTTTCCATATTGTAGGATTATTTATTTAGTTTTCTGATGGTTTTCTCTTCAAGTAATAAAATTATCATATGTCCAGTTGATAATAATTTCTCACGTATGTTATTTTAAGAACAAAATAACCCTGCATAACTATCACTCCAAGTAGTATGGTTATCTATTTTAATCTATTTATAATGGTTTAAATAGATTAATCTTAATTTATAATGGTTTGAATAGATTAATCTTAATTTATAGTTTAATCTTAATTTATAGTTTAATAATCACAGTCATTTTCTTAAAGTATTAAAACAACTTTAAATCGCTTTTTCTTCTAGAATTCAAATATTTTCTCATCCAAATATTATAATTGTTTTGTCATTTAGTATTCGAATATTTTCTCATCAAGTATTTTAATTATTTTCACATATTTTAAACGTTTTCTTTTCGGATAACATTATTATCTGATATATTATCTAAATAGTTTCCTTTTCAATTAACAGAATTATTATCAAGTTACATCACAATTATCTTTTCGTGTCGCAAAATATTTCTCTTTAGCTTTATTTATTATTTCTCTTCTAAGTATCTTTTTTGTTTCTCATATAATATTTTTCAAGTAAAAGAACAACAATAATTCTGGATATTTTAATGCTTTATTAATAAATTCGTTTATTTTACCGAGTTCTAGAATTCTACCCTCAATATCTAAGAATTATATTCTCTTTGAATATAATTACCGCACTTCAAGATGTAAAAAAAGGTTGATCTTTTCAAGTCTCTTAATTGTTTACCTATGTAAAAGATTTTTCATCCTTTCATATTCCTTAATCTCATTCTTTTTCAAGTATCTTAATTGTGTTCTCAAGATATAATAGATTCTTTATATCTTTGTATGTATTAATATTTTTCTTAAGCATATAATTGTACTCTTTTAAAATAGCATAATTATTTCTTGAAATATTTCTTATCACTTTCTCTTGAAGTATTTCTTATTGCTTTCTCTTGAAGTATTTCTTATCGCTTTCTCTTAAAGTATTCTTATTACTTTCTCTCGAAGTATCTTTGTCGTTTTCTCTTGAAGTATTCTTATTGCTTTCTCTTGAAGTATTCTTATTACTTTCTCTTGAAGTATTCTTATTACTTTCTCTTGAAGTATCTTTGTCGTTTTCTCTTACAATAACATTTCTTCAAGCAATAAAATATTTATATCTTATAATTTTCTTAATACTTTGTCTTATATGCTTAGATAATTATTATCCCTTTACATAATTATTTCTTAATTTGTATTACAGAATGTAAAAGATAATTTATCTATTCGAGTTTCTTGATCTTATTCATCGAATCCAAAAGATAATTTATCTATTCGAGTTTCTTGATCTTATTCATCGAATCCAAAAGATAAATTATCTCTAAGTATCTTATTATCAGAATATAAAAGATAATTTATCTCCTTCATATATCTTAATCTTATTCATGGAATCCAAAAAATAAATTATCTCCCCAAGTATCCTAATCTTATTCTTGAAATCCAAAAGATAATTTATCTTCCAAGTATCCTAATCTTATTCTTGAAATCCAAAAGATAATTTATCTTCCAAGTATCCTAATCTTATTCTTGAAATATAAAAGACAATTTATCTTCCAAGTATCCTAATCTTATTCTTGAAATATAAAAGACAATTTATCACTTCGAGTTTTTTAATTTTATTATCAGAATATAAGAGACAATTTATCCCTTCGAATTTCTTAATTTTATTATCAGAATATAAGAGTCAATTTATCCCGTCGAATTTCTTAATTCTATCCTCAAATATAAGAGACAATTTATCCCGTCGAATTTCTTAATTCTATCCTCAAATGTAAAAGACAATTTATCCCTTCAAGCTTCTTAATTTTATCATAATATAAAAGATAATTTATCTCTTCTAGCTTCTTAATTTTATTATCATAACGTAAAAGATAATTTATCTCTTCGGGCTTCTTAATTTTATTCCATAGGTGTAATATAATTATATTTACATATCTCAATCCTTTTCTTTTGATAACAAAATTATTATCTCTTTTTGCCAAAATAATTATCCATTCAAGTGACATAATTATTTCTGCAAGATATATTTATTATCTTTCAAACATCTCAATTGTTCTTTAATATCAAGAATAATATTGTTCATATATTCTATAATAATATTTTTCATATATTCTATAATAATAATAATATTATTATTATTATTATTATTATTATTATTATTATTATTATTATTATTATTATTAATATCAAGTATCTTAATTTTATTCACTTTGAGTATCTTAATATTCACTTAAGTTTCTCAATTGTGTTCTCTTCAAGTTTCTTGTCGCATTATTTACAAGTCTCATAACTATAACTTCATCTAAGATTATATTAACCAGTTTTCTCACTTCAGTATTTTAACTGTTTCCCTCTTCAAGTAATCAAATTATTCTTCGCGCTAATTTATATTTGAAATATTATTATTACATCAAGTGATTGAATTCCCAAGTGTGAAGATAATTATATAATTTAGTATTTCTATATTTTCTTTTCAAGTATAGTTATTGTATCTTGTTTAAACATACCAATCATTTTCTCTTCAAGTATTCAAATATTTTCTTTGATATTCCAATATTTCTTCAAGTATTGAAATGGTTTTTTGATGTGAAAAAAATTGTTCTTTTCGAATATATCGTTTACGTTTCTTATTCGTATTTAGTAAAAATAATATTATCAATAACTATTATAATATATTTGTCATCAATAAATTGCTCCAATCAAACAATTTATTATATCACATCTATCTATAGTTATTTTTTTGTGCATCTAAAACTCAATCTAACAAATATATTTGAATTAACAAATGAATTATTCATTTGTTAACATTTTTCTAACTGTTATTATTTCTGTTGATTTAGATTCGTGTTGTAACACATTTCGTCTAATTTTTCTTCACAATTTATTGTAGTTCTATATTCCTTAACTTCTTCTTCAAAACACGGCGCTAAATAGCTTTTTTCGTATACGCTGGTATAATCAGGCTGTTCTTCAACAGTGTTCTTCTCCAACCATTCATCCCACTCTATTTCGCTCATGCAAAGTTTTAATATTTTCAATTCTTTTTTTTTTTAATATTAATTATAATTGTATTTAATAAGTATTATCTTCAAGTATCATTTTTGATTATCATTTTTAATTATCTCCCATAATATAAAAGATAATCAATCTCTTCGAGTATTTTAATAGCATTACCATAATTCAATCGTATTATCTTCAAGTATTCAATCATATTATCTTCAAGTATTCAATCATATTATCTTCGAGTATTCAATCATATTCTCATAATATAAAATATAATCAATATCTTCAAGTATACAATCGTATTATCTTCAAGTATTCAATCGTATTATCTCCAAATATATAATTGTATTCTCTGAATTATATCTTAAAATAATATTCACCAAATTATATCTTAAAATAATATTCACCAAATACAAAGATAATTTATGTTTTAGTTTATCGTTATTATGAAATAATGTAAAAGATAATCAATCTCTCCAAAGTATCTTAATTCTATTCTATATATTATGTTTTCAAGTATTTTATTCTCTTCAAAATTTCTGGTTTCTTGACAGTATTCTTCAAGTTATTTTATTCTGTTATATTTAGATATATATTTAGATATATATTTAGATATTATTTCTTAGAATAAATAGCAAATATATTAATATTTATACAACCCTTGGAATTAATAAGGCTGCATATTCTGATTCTCTACCCACTGGTATTATATATCTTTCTAATATATTAGTAGCATTTAGAGGAATATTTGAATTAAATTCTGTGCCCACTTTTAGTAAATTTCTTTCAAAATTATCTGTATTACTTTGATTATTAATAGATTGTACTTGTGTAGATAAAGGAGAGTTTATAGTGTTAAATACAGTTAGACAAACTTTTTGTGTGTTTGTGTTGAAACATAATTGTTGGTGATTATTCATTTTATTTATATAAATATTTTATTTGTATATAATTTCGCATATTTTAAATATTACTATTCTATTTTTATTTTTAATACTATATTTTACTTTCTTCAACTGTACATAGTCCTACTATCTTAATTTTATTCTTTTCGAGCATCTTAATTTTATTCTTTTCAAGTATCTTAATTTTATTCTTTTTAAGTATCTTAATTTTATTCTTTAACTATTCTTAAGTATTATATACTTTGTTACAGTTTTTTAAATGTAATATATTTGTCCATATACAAAAGTAAGTTAATCGTATTCTCTTTAGATATTCTTAAATCTAAAATATATTTGCCCATATACAAAAGTAAGTTAATCGTATTTTGTTTAGATATTCTTAAAATGTAAAATATATTTATCTGTTCAAATATCTTAATTGGATTCTGGATACTCAAAAGAATATTTTTTCCAAGTTTCGGATAAACCAAGTCTCTTTGGAATCTCCAACTATCTTAATCGCTTTTTGAAAATGTAAAAGAATATTTATCTCTTCTAGTTTCTTATTTACATTCTTGAAGATGTGAAGGAATAGTTATTTCTTAAAATAACATAACTATTATCTATATAAGTTAAAACTTATTCCATTCAAGTTACTGAAATATTTCTTCAAGTTTTAATCTTTAATCTTAATTGTTTAACGTTCTAGTATAATATTAAAATATTATACTATTAAAATATTATACTATTAAAATATTATACTATTATAATATTATACTATTAAAATATTATAATATCAAAGTATTTATTTGTTTATCGATATACATAATAACAAGTATCTTTCCACGTATCTTAATCATTTTCCACTATCTTGATAATTTTCTCTTTATGTTTCTTAATTGTATTCTCAAAATGTAAAGATAATTTTTCTCTTCAAGTATCTCAATTGTATTCCCATAATATAAAAAATAATTTATCTTCAAGTTTCTTTATCATGTTCTCTTCAAGTATTGTTTCCTTATTCTCAATATAAAATATAATTTTTCTCCAAGTTTCTTTATCATGTTCTCTTCAAGTTTCTTTATCGTATTCTCAATATAAAATATAATTTTTCTCCAAGTTTCTTTATCATGTTCTCTTCAAGTATTGTTTCCTTATTCTCAAAATGCAAAAGATAATTTTTCTCTCCAAGTTTCTTAATCGTATTCTCAAAACGTTTCTTAATCGTATTCTCCTCAAGTCTTTAACCGTATTCTCTTCAAGTTTCTTAATCGTATTCTCAAAATATAAAAGATAATTTTTCCAAGTTTCTTAATCGTTTTCTCTTCAATTTTCTTTGCCGTATTCTCAAAATGTAACAGATAATTATTTCTTCAAGTTTCTTAATCGTATTCTCAAAATGTACAGGATAATTTCTCTTCAAGTCTCTTTATCGTATTCTCAAATGTAAAAGATATATTTTCTCTTCAAGTTTCTTTATCGTATTCTCAAAAACGTAAAAGATAGTTTTTTTCTTCAAGTTTCTTAATCGTATTCTTTTCAAGTCTCTTAATCGTATTCTCAAAATGTAAAAGATAATTTCTTCAAGTTTCTTAATCGTATTCTCTTCAAGTCTCTTAATCGTATTCTCTTCAAGTCTCTTAATCGTATTCTCAAAATGTAAAAGATAATTTCTTCAAGTCTCTTAATCGTATTCCCACAATGTAAAAGATAATTCCCCTTCAAGTCTCTTAATAGTATTCCCACAATGTGAAAGATAATTTTCTCTTTGGGTCTCTTAATCGTATTCTCTTCAAGTTTCTTAATCGTATTCTCAAAACGTTTCTTAATCGTATTCTCAAAACGTTTCTTAATCGTATTCCCTTCAAGTTTCTTAATCGTATTCTCAAAACGTTTCTTTATCGCATTCTCAAAAAGTTTCTTTATCACATTCTCAAAAAGTTAAAGATAATTTTTCTCTTTAAGTATCTTTCGTATTCTTTTCAAGTTCTTCCGCATTCTCAAAATGTAAAAGATAATTTTTCTCTTCAAATATCTTAATCTTAATTATATTCTCTCCAAGTTTCTTAATTATATTCTCTCCAAGTTTCTTAATCGTATTCTCAAAAGTAAAAATAGTTTATTTCTTCAACTATCTTTATCTCTTCAAATTTCTTAATTGTATTCTTCCAATCTTTTAATCCTATTCTCAAAATGCAAAAGATAATTTTTATCTTAAAGTATATTAATCGTTTTATCTTAAAGTTTCTTAATCTTGTTGTATATAAGTTTTTATTATCTTGAAGTATATTAATCGTTTTATCTTAAAGTTTCTTAATCTTGTTGTGTAAGTTTTTATTATCTTGAACTAAAATTATATAATTAATTTTAGCGGTTTAATAGTATTAATAAAAAAGTTAAAATTGAATTTTTTATTTTTTGTAAAATAAGTTTTGCAAAGGGGATAACTGTACTTCTTTTATCTATTTTTAGATAAACTCCCAGATTTTAGGTTAAAATCTAATATACTTAATTAATAGTATATTAGATTTAACAAAATGTTTTTTGAAATTTTGTTAAATAAAATTATATACATTGTAAGAAACTATAATCAATAAAAAGATAAAATTTATCTAAACGATCGATAAATTTTAAGCAAGTGATAAATTTTATCTCAGCGACCGATAAATCTTATTTTAGCGATTGATAAATATTTATTGAAGGGAAAATTAGTAAAACAAAAATTTTCGATAGCAATAATTTTATAGAATTAATAAATATACTTGATTATTAATATATAGATATATAATGTTAGTATATAGCAAAATATACTGAATATAAATCTTATATAAATATGGAAAAACAACATATATAAAAAAGTATTTATATGTTATCAAAGCATATTTATATATAAATTTTATATTCAGTATATTTATTGTTTTTAACAATGATAGAAACAAATGAAAGTAATAATAAAATAGATAAAAATATAATAAAACAAAATAGCGTGGATCAAAAATAAAGTATTAAAATGTTTGAAGAGAATACAATTATTTAAGTGAAGGATATAATTAAGGGACTTTAATTAGTAATTGCTGAAGTGGAGATGGTGGAATTTTAGAGCGAAAATTTACTATAACGCTTTGGTAAGTTGTTTATAAGGTTATAGTATGTGTTGTTTTATTATTCTATATTTGAGGTATTTTATTTTTTATCTTATATTCATACATAATACAATAAAATATTTACAGAAAACATAAATTTCCGGAAGACGATAATATTTTATATAGACGATGAATTAATGGAAGACGATAATATTTTATATAGACGATGAATTAATGTAAGACGATAATATTTTATATAGACGATGAATTAATGTAAGAGGATAATATTTTATATAGACGATGAATTAATGTAAGACGATAATATTTTATATAGACGATGAATTAATGGAAACGGTAAAATTACGGAAGAGGTGATATTTTATGGGAGGAAAAATTTGCAAAATGGAAATTTTTTGCAAACAACATTTTATAGAACTAATAAATATATTTGATTATAAACATATTTATCTCTTAAAATATATTAAATCTGTTCTCTTCACTATATTATTTGTATTCTCTTTAACTATTTTAATTGTATTTCAAGTAATTTATATTACATAAATATTATCTCTTAAAGTAATGAAATTATTGTGTCTTCAATTAATGTAATTTTTATCTCTAAGTAATCTTTCAACTAACATAATTTTTATCTCTTCAGAATATTAATATTTATATTTATGTTATTAATAAGTTGTTTCAATTGAAACAATTTATTAGATATTAAAGTATTACACATTGATAGTGTAATAAACTAGTTAAATAATTTAATAACCATAAGATTCATAATCTACCAAATCATATGTTATAGATGGAAATATATCAATAAAACTATTTTTGAGTTCATCAGGATTTTCCATCTTCCACTTTAAGTATAGTTTTTTTGTCAAAGTTTCTAAATGTTCCTGGTATTCTTTTTTGTATTTTTCGTTTTTAAGCTCATATGGATCAAGACCTATTCTTACTGCACCTGTAACAAGATCGTCTACTGAATATGATTCAATGCACAAAGGAACATTTTCCTTTTGTTCAAGAATTTTTTCTAGCTCTTGTCTTTCAATTGATTGAGGTTCATATTCGAACATATGTTGTCTAATTTTATATGTACCAATAGAGTTTTTTAATTGTTCGAAAGTAGTCATTTTTAACTATTTTTTAATCTTTCTTTTTTTCAGTTTAAAAAATTCCGATCTGATTTTAGTAGAACTCGTTTTGAGTATATAATATTTTCTTTTCAAGTATCCTTATCGGATTTTTGTGCAAAGATTATCAATCTCTTCAAGCATAATATTTGTATCCTTATCGTTTTCTTATCCATATACCTTAAATGTTTTCTCTTCAAGTAACATTCTTAACTATATTCTGTTCAACTATCTTAATTGTATTCCCTTAAAAATTTCTTAATTGTGAATCGCTTTTTCGAATAAGATATTCTTGACAAGTAACGGATAAATTATCTGTTCAAGTTTCTGAATATTTATCACTTCGGCAAGAAGAATATTTTTCTCTCCGAATTACCCTAATTATAATATTGATAAATATCATAGATAAATATTATAGTCCTTTCAAGTTATATAATATTATATCCATAAAATAATATTATGTCCATAAAATAATGTTATGTCCATATAATATTATTTTACGCATATGTAATTAGTATCTTAATCGTTATGTTAAAATAATGTTATTGAGATAATAATATTATATGCATATGTAATTAGTATCTTAATCGTTATGTTAAAATAATATTATTGAGATAATAATATTATATGCATATGTAATTAGTATCTTAATCGTTGTGTTAAAATAATGTTATTGAGATAATATGTAAATAAAAGGTTCTTTTACCTAAAAAGGTAAAAGAAGTACAGTTCTCTCGTTTGAAAACTTCTTTTTCAAAAAGATAAAATTTCAATTTTATTATTTTATAGTTTATCGATAAATTATCCCATTCACAGAAATTATGCATAATTTTTAAAATAAAGATAAAATATTCGGATTCTTGAAGAGTTAAATATTCTAGTGTTAAATAGAAGAGTATCTAAATACTTTGTGAAATAATTATCTAAATACTTAATATAATTCAATATAATTTAATTTAATATATTTAATGATTATTTGTATACTTGATTATATTATTATTGTATTATCTAATCTTTATTCAAATATATGATAATATCATAATAATAGTTCAAAACTTTTATTTTTCGAATAATGTACAACTTGCTTTTGGGACATTATATAAATTATAAATTCATATACTTTAATTCGTTGTTTATGCATAATTTATTTCCTATGGTATCATAATCGTATTCTTTATGTAATAGATAATTTATTTCTTATGGTATTATAATTGTATTTTTTATGCAACAGATAACTTATTTCTTATGGTATCATAATTGTATTCTTATGGTATCATAATTGTATTCTTATGGTATCATAATCGTATTCTTATGGTATCATAATTGCATTCTTATGGTATTATAATTGTATTCTTATGGTATTATAATTGTATTTTTTATGTAACAGATGATTTATTTATATGATATCATAATTGTATTCTTTATGTAACAGATGATTTATTTATATGATATCATAATTGTATTCTTTATGTAACAGATAATTTATTTCTTATTAATCCATCAACTATCCTTGCAAGTATCGGAATATTTATCTCCCCAAGTATTTTCATCAATTATTTTCTCCAGAAAATATTAATTATATTTGGAAGATGTAAAAGAATATTTATCTCTCCAAGTATATTATTTGTTTTGTGAAGATGTAAAAGAATATTTATCTCTCCAAGTATGTTATTTGTTTTGTGAAAATGTAAAAGAATATTTGTTTCTCCAAATATCTTAATATTTATCTTTCCACTTATATTTTAAGTATTATATTTGAGTTATGTTCAGTTATAGTATATAAATTATATTAAGTAAAAAGATAAAAATTGAAATTTTATTTTTTTGAAAAGAAGATTTCAAACGGGAGAACTGTACTTCTTTTACCTTTTTTTAGGTAAAAGAACCTTTTATTTACTTATTATCTTAATAACATACTTATTATATCAAGAACACAACAAACTTACAATACTTTTCACAATGTTGAATAACATTCGAATACATAAAGAGGTAAATCTATGGAAACTTAAAGGAAAACAAATAATATACTTGATGAAAATATTGTAAGACTCGAAGAGATTATTGTTTTACTTAAACCTAACATTATTCGAATGCTTGAAGAAATAAATCTTATTTTACTTTGTACAATATAAAATATACTTTGTGAAATAAATGTTCTTTAACGTGTTTGATAATATAATTACATAGTCTAGAGGGTAAAATGTAGATATTTTTCACAAAATAATATATATAAATAGATATATGCTCTTTTACTTGTTTAGAACACAATTAAAGATAAGAATTTGAAGATTGGAAGATTGGAAGACTTGAAGAGAATACAATTAGGGATACTTGGAGAGATAAGAATTTGAAGATTGGAAGATTGGAAGACTTGAAGAGAATACAATTAGGGATACTTGGAGAGATAAGAATTGGAAAACTTGAAGGGATAAGAATTCAAAAACCTCAAGGGATAAGAATTCAAAAACCTCAAGAGATAAGAATTCAAAAACCTCAAGAGATGAGAATTCAAAAACCTCAAGAGATAAATATTGGGATACTTGAAGAAATAAGAATTGGAAAACCTCAAGAGATAAATATTAGGATACTAGAAGGAGTAAGTAGAATTATCGAGTTAAGAATATTTTATCAAGAATAAGGATATTTTGTATAGAACACTATCATAATTATATTGTTGATGCAAAAGATAATTTAATTTTTATCATATAAATATTTGTATCTAACATTATTATCTCTTCATGTTCTAGAATTATTATATATTCAAGCATCTTATTCTTATTCTTATTCTTATTTTGTTCAAGAATAGTGTTTATAAATGATATAATTATCATATGGTGCAAAAGATAATTTATTTTTATGGCATTATAATTGTATTCTTGCTATAACTGATAATATATCTATTCTAGCCTAATAATATTTACTCAAATGAAAGAATAATTTATCTTGTTGACTATTATTTGTATTTTGGGAAGTAAAGAATAATTTATCTCAAGTCTTAGAATATTTTCTTTGAGTTTTAGAATAACAATCTCTTAGAGCAACACAATATTTTCCAGGTTTCAATGAAACTAAGTCCCTTTTTATCTTTCAGTTACTTAATTGTATTTTGATACATAATAGATAAATGTTATAGTATTTATATTTATGGATAAAATAATGTTATTGATACAATAAATCAACAAAGGTTATTTTACCTAAAAAGGGTAAAAGAAGTACAGTTCTCTCGTTTGAAAACTTCTTTTTCAAAAGATAAAAATTGAATTTTTATTATTTTATAAGTTAAACTATTCCTTAATAGATAATAGAATTACAATGTTGAATAAAATATGGACAGATAAATATTATTATACTTTCCCGTAAAACAAATAATATACTTGGGATAATAATTCGAAGAGATGAAGACATAAATATTATTATACTTTTCAGCAAAACAAGTAATATAAAGAGATAATTATTCTTTTACTTGTTGCTAATACAATTAAGAAATATAAAGAGTTAAATACTGTTTTACATATTTAATACACTTGAAGTGATAAATAGTATCCTAAATATCATTAATATAAATAATATAATTGAAGATTTTATATTACTTTTATAGAGTAAGTAATATAATAGGAACATATATATTCTATTATTTGTCCAGTATGTTATTAATAAACATCAAGAAAAAAATTAGAAATACTTGAAGGAATAATAATACACAAAGAAATAATAAAACTCAAATAAATATTCGAATGCTTTAGGAGATAATTATGATAGTTGAAGATATAAAGATTCAAAT
>Ga0209935_1003494_pt1 | contig 16101 bp, 24 predicted proteins | sample ThiBio_1000_plan_2_FD_183958 | JGI IMG/M metagenome (GOLD analysis project Ga0209935, IMG submission 183958) | Wastewater bioreactor microbial communities from Cape Town, South Africa - Thiocy_cont_1000_plan (SPAdes) | ecosystem: Engineered > Bioreactor > Thiocyanate-remediating >... | reverse complement strand
ATTGTCAGAAATGCGTGAAGTTTTTTTGAGGATATGGATAGTACCTTTTTAATGCCGATGACTTCCTCAGCCTTTTCAAGTGCCCTGATGATATTGTTTTTGTCCCGCCAAAACCCTATGGGGACGTTCTTCCTCCCCGCACCTATGAATCTGGCTATGTCCCAAGGATATTCGGGATAGTTGCTCTTCAATAGATCCTCGAGGGAGATAAAGTACCGCCACAATCCCCTGCCTCCTAGTTTGTCCAGTTCGTGCCGAGAGATGTTGTACCAATCAGAAAGCTGAAGTGGCACAAAGGTTAGGTTAATCTCCCTCAAGTACGCATACGGCTTACCTCTCGAATGTTTAATCTTTGCGCTGCATCTTCCAAAAAGGTTTTTTGGTTGGCCGGTTCTCCCCAATACCCTCTTGGTACTCGAGGATTGTCTGTAAATCGAGGCGTCTGCCAGCTGTACTCAGGGTACACGCCTCGCAGCAATTCCTCCATTGTGCCATAGTAATTGAATAGAAGCTTGCCTCCTTGATCAGAAAATTCCTTTTTCGTGATTGTGTACCAATCAGGCAACTAAATGTAGGACGGTGATGAGTCGTCATTCGATACATGTTGCATCTTTACATGTTTAATATTTAACGATTTACCGATATCTTCTACCAGTGTTCTTCGATTTTTGATGTCAAGCCAATACATCTGTGCTGATCGTAGCGGGGTTGCGAATTGAGTCTCCGACCACTCAAATTGCGGATAGATTGTTCGTAACATTGTGGATAGAGAAGGATAGGCACTCAGTAAAGAGCGGCCACCCTCTTGTCTCTCTATTTCTGCTGGAGCGACAGAATACCAATCTGCCAACTGGGGGGAATAGATTAATATCTCCCTTTTGTCAGCTCGAGATATTCATACCCGTTTCACTCCTAAGGATTTCCCCATGGCATCTAAGAGCTTCCTTTGCTCAGCAAGAACGCCATTTGCAGCTAATGACAAAAAAACAATGTTATTCTTCAATAGCAAAGCCAAATATATCATACGCAGGTCATCGACACCTGTAGCAACATAGCGCAAGGATAATGGTGTTATGCGTGGTGTTGGTAGGTGCCGGGATGGTCCTGTTGTAAGTGCCCGCCTCATCTCTCCCGTACAGCTGCTTGCTTTGGCGCTTCCAGGAAAAGGCTGAGAGACAGGCGGAAGAAGGTAACGCAAAGTTTATTGGGTTTGTTGGGTAAGAGTGGCCGAGGGTTGATCATCCTCCAAGAAGAACATGCTTCCGATCGCTCGCTTGAAACTTCCTCCATAAAAATTCAACAACGCCGCTCCGCCCTGATGAAGTACCAGGTTATAAGCAGGAGACAAGCACTCACCCAGTAAAAGGTATACCTGTTTGGCAAGCACCTGGCTCCGTGTTACTTGAGTCCAACTCTCGGGGTCCTTGGGGTCAATGCCCACCTCCGCAGCCAAATCCAAGAAAAACTGTTTGCGGTTCCTCTGCTGCTGCCAGAATCCTTTGGTCATATTGGGAGCTGAAATGCAGAGAGGATATTTAGAGGAACCAGACCAGTCAGCATAGGGGAAGGAATATATATTACTCTTGAACTCTGCGTCTTTCAACTCAGAAAATGTGCTTGCCAATGCTGTGTTGAGGCATCCATTGTGGCTACTAAGAATCGTTTGCCCTCCCTAATATAGGTAGACAATAAAATGAGCGCATGCATCTTTCACTTTTGCTTTCAGACAACTGGTCACAACCTCTTTAGCTAGTATATCCTTATTGCCTATGGTAGCCCAGTTGGTGGGTACATATGGATCGAATCCTACTTGATCAGCAAACTCGCAGAAGAACTTGCGTCTGTTTTCTTGATTCTGCCAGAACCCTTTTGGCCGTTTAGGATCTGTGTGAGCGGTTAAGCACGCTCCTATTCTAACAAGTAGTACCTTTCGCGAACGATTGAAAGTCTTCAAAGGTAGCCTTGAGGGCGGCAGCCAGGCTGCCATTGTAGTTCTTTAAAATTGTGCCACCTCCCTTTGGTTATATAAATTATATAGAAATTATTTAGGAGAACAAGTTGTACTATATACGCACCCGCTGAGCTATTTGCTTGTTTGTTACACTCTTCCATTTCTCAATATCGAGGGCGTCGAAGCCCAACTCGGCTGCCACCGTACGGAAGAACTCTCGTCTGTTCTCTGCATACAGCCAATAGCCATTAGGTTTATTTCGTGTGCTGGGAATTCTCTTTGGTAATCCTATAGAAAAGTTAAGAGGTAAAACATAATGTTTGTGGACAGGGCACAGTTACCTGACATTCTGGGCTGTTGATCTTTCCAGCTTTCAACCACATCCTCCCAGGCCAAGTCCGACCGCACCCGAAAGAGCGCAGGCAGCTTGGGTTTCTTGCTTCCTATCATGTATCCCCTGTGTTTGAAACTGACGATATCCCCTGGCCGGGGTTTCCACCGCTGCACAAATTCTGTTGTGCCTGGTACTGCAACAAAGGTAACTCCGTTTGGCCTACCGATGATGGTTAATCAACAGGTTGTGATTGAAAGATGTCTTACAATGTACATTCCCACTGATGCGGTCCCACCTCTCGCACAATTTTAGCCTCGGCATCTCTGAATTTCTAGTATGTGATAGATGTGAACAATAGTAATCAAGAGAGAGTCAAACCTTGTGTTTCAAATAACTGGATGATCGTCCAGGCTCATATGAAGCCTGAGGATCCCGAAGAATGATTCCTTCACCCCCACCATCAATGATATCCTGAAACAGGGTATCGAAATGTGCTGTGTCGATGCATTTGTGATAGGGGGCCAACGAGAGCTGCGGGTATTCCTTTTCTGCTAACCTCTTTTCTGTTGAAAATGTTAAAACAAAGAATCTCGTTGAAATGGGGGGAGGGGAAACCAACCTAACACATGGTACCGTTCTTCGTATGTGCCGGTCTGATTAGGTACATCAAATACCATGTATTTGAATTTTTTCCAGTCGATTCTATCCATCTCTAATCTTTTTGAGATCTTGGCCGCTTCTGAGAAGTGCTCGCGACCAAACCTATGTATTAGAAACTGTGTAAGTGTTGAACTCATTATTCAAGCTTGCATACCATAGTTCTCCATCTAAAAAAGTATCTTCGGGCATGGAATCTACAATGTGTTGGGGTATTTCCAGCTTGTTTCCAAAACGCGAGAAGAAAGCATGCTTCAGTGGATTCCAAAACCCTCGAATGCCATCATATTTTTCGAACAGCCACCTACGCGGGGCAAAAGTTAAAAAAATGATGAGTAAAATCGCTATAGCGAGCTCACTTACCATCCTGTTGGATCTGTTTGCACTCCGGTCAAAAAACAAGCTGTCATGGGTTCACCCACATCCACAATATGCGGCTTCTTCAATCGATCAAGGAAGTGCGGAGGAATGTCAAGCGGTATTGGGGCAGCTGAGGCTTTGACGTTCGGTAGTATGTCAGGGCGTTCTTGTTGGATCGTTGCCAGCAAACTATATTGCGCGCACAGAGAATTGTAAGTGATTATCAACAGGAATGAGAATTCGCTACCTTTCTCTCTTGCCGTCCCACCAACATGGTACAAGGATGAGCGTTATGCCTTTCTCTTTCGCTAAACGGAGTTTTATTTCGTCCCGCGCTTTGTAGTCTTCTAATGGCTTGTATGAATACTCTGCACTTGTGTAATGATGAATATCCTGAATAAACAAATACAACATTAAGACGGCTGAGAGGGAGGCGTTGTCAAAACATACCTGATATTCGAAGGCAATGTCCAAGGCAGGTATGAAGATGTCTAACTCAAGGTAGTTCCCTGTGCTAGGATTGATGATTCCCGCTTCCTTGCGTACGTTCGTTTTTATTTCTACTGTTGCCTGGTTCGTCTAAACAGGGAGATCATGAGCGACGCGTTATAAGAGAAAAGCAAGAGGAGATTACTGGATCATCAAAGAAAGACGCGACAGCTCTTTCGAGTCTCTTTTGTTGTCCGTACCGCCCTCGAAGAAGGTAGGCATGTTCCCATTTATGATCAGGATACTTTTGACTCAAGAGTGCAATCAACTGCAGTTTCGAAAAGTGGCTTGGAAATCCGGCTTCCTGGAGCTCTGTCAAGGTAACTGAATACCAATCTTCGACCTGACAAGCGATTAATAACCATCATTAAATAAAAGAGAACTGTACCTGTTTAATTCCGAGCCTTGCAGTTGCGACATCGAGCGCCTTCATCAAATTTTGATTCTCTTTCCAGAATCCCTTAGGAGTGGTGCCATCCTCCACAAATCGATCAACCTCCCAGCTAAATTCGGGGTAGATACGGCTTAATGCTTCCGATATCGATTGGTAATAACAAAATAAGGTCCCTCCTCCAGCAGCCTCTACCTCTCTTCGAGAGATTCTGTACCAATCAGAGAGCTTAACACCAGAAAGCAAATAAATTTCGAATTAGATCTCAGCCAGAGGACACTCTATGAGAAGATTACCTGTGAGACGCGTAACTGTTTGCCCAGATTATCAAGATATGTTCTTTGATTGCTCACATCTCGCCAATAACCCTTTGGCTTTCGTGCAGTGGAAAGAAGGCGGCGATGAGATGGAAGCTTTGCGACCCAAAGGGGCCAACACACAGGACATCGTCGCATGTCCGCTTCTTTCCCAAATTCTACGAAACTGAAGTAAATGCCGGGCACAACATAAGAACCAGCATGTGCTTGGTTAAAGTTGCTATTTACAATGGCACAAGTGATAGAAGTTGTCTTTTCGCCTTTGGAAGGTGGAGTAGAATACGGCATGACATTCTTCCCAGCTGTCTTGTTGTAAATGCATGAGGCTCTCCCGCATGTCATTTCCTGCTGTGAAGTCCACAATGCGCTGCGTCTCTGCGAGTTGAATACCGAATTCGATCCACCGCAAAGAATGATAGAGTGTCTTCTTGCCCTTGTAGGTGTCCCATGTGGGGTCTTTCCGCTCAAATTGACTCTTCACCCTTTCGATATGCAGGTCCACGTCTTTTGCAAATGAGTTGTACAGCCGTGGAAGGTCAAAAGGCGACGGCAACACGAAATCCGTTATTGTCTCACGCCATACATTCTCCTTTGGGAAGAAAGGGCACTAATTCCCAAGGAAGTAAGTTGTAAAGTGGGAGGGTGAATGCAATAAGGAGCTCACATGCTACCTGAAATATGAAGGGCACGTATTCGTCGAGAAGAAACTGAAATGTAGATGGCGTGAATATACTGGCTTGAAAGATCTCAGTTTTTATGACATCACTCTTATGACCTGCGACAAGTGAGGGGCAGTTGTGGTTGCTTGAAAGGTTGTACCTTTTATCTTGTTCTCCATTTCTTCGGTGCGCTTTATCCATCCAAACTCAAATAGCCAGCTTAGATCCCTCCAAGTCCTGTTTGGGGATTCCTCTTTCATAACCACTACTAGATCCCAATCTGACCCTGCATTGCCTTAGAACAGGAATTAGTGACGGCAACAAAGGGGGGGGGGGTTTAGGTAAAGTTTAGCAACTATTTCCATAAACTCGTGAGCCCCCGCTGTACACATTAAGGAGTGTGGCTATGTCCTCTGGTGTCGTAAGACCCAGAAACCGTTCTAGCGCGGAACAATCAAACGCAACAGCTTCTCCCTCTCCCGTCCTCTCCATCAAAGCACACGATTTTCTTCGAACTCTTGCAAAAATACAAAGCTGTACGATTTTATTCATACCAAACCCTCTGCCTCTCTTAATACCCCTTGCCTGATTGTTTCAGTAAGGGCTCCATGCCAGTGAATCGCTTACTAAGCCGTTTTTCCTTTCGAGTCAGCTTCTTTTCGGGAGTTTTCAGACCGAGTTCCTCACCACCCCATCGGACCCACAGTGTTCCGCTGAGGGTGCCTGCGGGTGTGCCCTTGTCTAATAGCTCCACAGTAAAGTCAATGGGCTCACTGTTCCCTTTCTTACAAAATTCACGCAATGACAACACCCCTTGACCTGTGTGCATGGGAAACAGAAGAGTAAGAACTAATGTGTGTGTAGATTAAGGAAGGATACCCAATTCTTCGATGGAGGAGATGCTGTGATGATCGCGGACAGCGATGTAGAGATGTTGTCTTTTCAAATATCGTCTGTTGTGGAGGTAGGGTTCGATGACCGGCACATCCTCATTCGGCCATCTTGGGTCAGCCGTCTGAACCGAGCGAGTTAATATCGATATTGGCATAACCAATTATTGATACCTTAAATTGCACACCAGTCTTCCCTGGAGCATCCAAAAAGGAGGCGGAGAAAACAACAATGGGATTGGGTATCCTCTCGTGTTTTTTGTTCTCCTCCAGATCTTTGGCCGAAGACGAATCCAATTTGTCCTTGCTGCGTCTGGTCGATTCCTTTTCGATCTTCTTCATATTTTCGCGTCGCATCTCCTTGCCTTCCTCCTGCGTGGACGCCTCTTTCTTTTCGTCCACCACTATTGCGGAGAATTCCGAGAAGCTCTTGCTGGCTGTCCTCTTCATCACGGGTCTCTCCAAAGGTTTGAACGAGCGCTTGCTGCTGTCTGAAGAGTCCGTCCCTCCCATAGAGGCCTTCAGCTCCGGCAACGGAGTATCGGTGTGGCTTCGCGGTCGGCGGGTGATGGTCTCCGTGTGCGGGCGAGGTGGGATGAAGTCCTCCCTCCTCTCCCTCTCGGGACTATCTGTGATCCTTTTCATCTGCTTTTTGTCCTTCTTGCTTCCTTTGCGATTTACCTTGACATTGACTAATGTGTCCGAGTCGAACATCGTTGATGACATGTAATCCGAATCCTCTCGCTGACTCTCCGAGTCTTCTGCGTTGCTGGGCATATCGTCGCCGGTGTCCATATCCTCCTCGCTGAGACTCCACCCTCTCTTTTCCTTCATCGTCTTCATCGTTTTCAGCTTCGACTCCTTTAAATCCCGCTTTAGCTCCTTCATCTCTTTCTTTCTTTCCTGTTTCTCTTTCTTTTTTTCTTCTTTCTGTTCTTTTTTGGTCATCTTCCGCCATTTTTTGTGTCTCCCGATGTTTGTGCCATGTAAGTTGGTGATTGTTATTGTACATTTCTCTTCGGGTTCTTCGAAAGGGAACGATGGCAACAGGGTCTCCATCACAAAGCTGGCGGATATGGGTGAATGATCACTTTAAAAGGAGGAAATGTTATGTTAGATTATCTTTTTTTGGTGAAATGTTTTCGCACCTGGTAGTGATGTCATCGTGAGATTGATAAGAATTTATTTCTACATGCGTATCAGGTAGGGACCGCCACAGAATCCTATCTGTAAAGGAAGGTATCCTCATTTTCTGTTGTGGTAAATGGATGAGAAAAGTATGTGGAAGAACAATGGTATTCATATACATACCTCAATAGAATATTCTCGGTCGCCACGATTATATCGATAGGTTGGTGGGAAGCCGAGAGTGCCTTCCTGAAACCCTCTGAATACTTTGCCAAGCTCCTTTTGTGCCCGAAGTTGGTCATTTTGATACAACTGAATTAAATAAGTAAATAAGTCAAATATGCTGTGTGCTATATGCTTACCTTATCCCAAGCCTTCTCCTTTATTAGGTCGATGACTTGCTCCCGGTCCAGATCGATTCGGTAGTTCAGGTCTCCGAAATAGAATAGATGATGGAACTGATTATGAAGATCCCCGGCGTAACTGCCCAATCTGGGCGCTAGCCCTCGCAGGAGACTGTGGAAGTTTTTGTTCCGCGCATCAACCATATCCTGATGAGCGGCCATGTGCGCACCGATGAAACACAGAGGCGTCTCGTTAAATAAAAATGACACTCCTGTTGTTGAGTTTGTAAGAGGAAAGGAAGAGCAGATAAAAGCACATTACCTATGCCTCCTTTGTTCCCCACCACATTCGCTATTCCTGTAGCCGCCGTTCCGTTCTGATAAGGAAAAGGTAAGGCAACAGACCCGCAAAGCAGAGAGAGAGAGAGAGTACCTCAATACTGGATATTTTATAATAGTGTTCTCTGCGCACCATGATTATCAATCTTATGGACAGCAAAGATAAACCCGCCATTTTGATGTATGCAGGGCCTAGATGGGATTGAATACAGCCAAACCAATCTCCTTCACACGAGGAGTTCCCCAGTCTAGGTGGATATCTACATTCCTGTTTTTCACACATGAAACGATTATTCTCCAATTACAAAATAACAAAATGAAACAAGAGCTATTACCTGCACAGCAATCGCATAGATGTCGTATCTGTCTCGCGGAATCCAGGATGCAAGGGATGATGGCGGCGCAGCGTCCCCTAGGAGAAAAATATCCATAAGACGAAATGGCCAACTGCCAGCTGAGACTTTACCCAAATTCCAATTGCCAATAAATATGTCTATACATTCCGTTCTCTTGAAGCGATGCCGTTGTAAATCGATCACCTGTTATGAACGGGGCTCGTTTGTAAGTTACGAGCTAACGTAGGTACATGTATTTAGAGTCTCAAGTCAACGTACCGGATATTTAGCGAAACAGGTAGCCACATAAATCAATTCACGGTCTGCGCTCGTCTTGAAAAGGTATTTTTCTCGCTTCTCTTTCACCTTCCAGAGCAGCGATAACTTTGTCTTCACCGTGTGAGACTTAGTGATCTGCAACAAATTGTCAAGCGAAAACGCTTGCTCCCTTTTCGCAGTACAAAATGTCACCTTCCGCTGTGTTTTTTTTGGGGGTGAGGGGGAAGGTGTGATGTCAGTTATGCCAAATATCCTCATATACACTCACCTCCAACAGATCGATGGCTATCGCTGTCTTGACACTGTTTTTACGTTTTCGAACCTTCAGGGCTTCGAAAACATAGTTTGTCTTCGCGTTCAATTCCTTCAGGATGTTGGTGTAGTCCTCTTCGGAGAAAGAGGTCTCACCTCCACCAACAGCAAAGCTCGGCCCATAAATCGTAGGTGACAGTGATAGACTGTGAGACTCCGCCGCTGCACTTCGTGGTGAAGATAGGATAGGGGTAGAAGACAAAAACCGAGGAGAGACATCTCTTCTCGGTTCAACGGCTTCTTCTTCCGTTATCTCGCAGAGCGGTATTGCCCTGGGCTTCACAATCATCCAGCTGCCGGAAGGGGAGTCTTGTATTTCTAGAGTGATGGCTCTCGTCTGCACTTTCTCCTGTGAGGAATCCGGCGATGAGGGCACAGAGGACCTTCGCTGGCTGCCAATCCCCAATGCTTTATCCGCTGAGCTGCTTCGGGTGAATTCCGTTGACATCAATTCATCGAGTGCTACGTTTTCGGTATGCGTCCGCAAGTCCGCAGGATCGACTGTTATGCTCACAGGAAGTCCCACCTGCTCTTGGTCCTGGTCCTCCTCCATCTGTAATACGGTATGTGCGTACGCAGAGAAATCGCCGGTCTTGCGATGGGCTCGTATTGCCGACCGACTCAACCTGCTCTTGTTGGCAGATGGGGAGAGCAATCCTGCTCTGGTCTCGAATGGACCCGTCGAGGCAAACCGCTTGGATGGGTCAGGAGGCATCGTAGCCCCTGGATCCTTCTTCTTTTTGAATTTTTTCACCTTGGGCACCTTGAAGTGCTTCTTGGGTGACGGAACGGGACTCGCGATAAGCTTATCCCTCGATATCTTCACGTTGACCACACCAGAGGAGGATGCTGTGACCCCTTCCTCGGATGCTCGCCGCCGGAGGTCCGGGGAGACTGCGGGAGGGGAGGTGACTCTCCTCTGCGGAGATCTGCTGCTGCTTTCGAAAGCTTTGCCATCATCCAGCGAAGGCGATCGCGTCGCCGGCGGGGCGAGTTGCTGTGTGACGGAATCCGTATTCTGTGGCGCCTCGAGCGACTTTCGTCGCAGAGCGCGCACGCCTTCCTTAAGCTGCGAAGCACTTGCAGTTGGGCTGGTAGTGGGTGTTGTGCCCTTGGTGATGGTATCGCCGCCTCCGGGCGGCGGAGAGCCCCGTAGCAACGACGAATCGGATTTCATAGCAAGCGATCGTTCAACGAATAAACGTCGACTGAGATCAGCTCGCAAGGTGGCCGGGGATACCGCAGGAGAGGAGGAGGGTTCATCGCTGCTGCTTTTTGCGGTGGGGAGGGGTGACCGCATCGCTCTGCTCATCAGAGGGGATGTGCTGCCGGGAGAAGGAGATGCGAGCGACAGCGAGGGATTCTCTGTAGGCGATAACGGCAAGGGCGGCGAGGGAGATAAAGCGCGCAAGGGTGGATCGGTTCCTGCCACTCCAGGGTCCGGCGTTACGATGTTATTTCGTTGAGGAAGTGTGGGCGAATGGGATCTCTTGGCATCTGATCCGCCCCGTTTTCGAGCCTCGAGCTCTTCCTCTCCCGGTTCGAGTACTGGGGAAAAAGACAAGTGTAAGATATTCACCTTCCTCCTCAAACCAGAAACTAGGTAGAACTACACTATACCTTTTACTGCGGTTGGATTCTTTTTATCCAAAGAGGGTAACGCATCGCCCGCATTTTTGATCTATAATATATTGCCGAATGTGTTTAGGGATTAAGCAGATGTTTGCGCACGTACCTTCTTCTTGAGGTCTCTGATGGAGGGTAGGCGTACTTCGGTGGTCTCGTGAGCTTGCTGAAAGAAGTTGTATCGTGCCTTGAGGAAGGTGACCAAGAAGTTACTGATATCCACCGCCGACTGCGCCAACGTTTCTTGCAATTGAATGCCTGTCTTAACTTGCTCCTGCATTAACTCCTCTTTCAATTTGTCTCGCGCTGCTTCAGCCTAAAGGATGTATTAAAAACAATATAGAGGGTGGTGGGAGTTATCATGTGGTGTCAACCTCTGCCAGTTTAGCTAGATTGACTTGTCCCTTTTTTGTATTGATACGCTTCACTTTTTCTACTGAAGCATCATAGCTTGCTCTAATCTTGTTGTACTTTTTCTTCATTTCCTAGAGGAGCATTAAAAATGAGAACAGCCAGCTCTGTTGAAGGAGACTACCTTGGCGATATCATAGTCGTGATTTAGGAACATCGCCTTCGTCCTAGTCATAGCAGAGATTTTCTCATTCTAATGTAAATGTTGTTTGAATTCGAGTTGTCTTTGTTGAACGCCAACAAATTACCATCTGATTAAAGAAATCTTCTAGCTGGCAAAGGAGCTCTCCCGATAGAATCAAGATGGATCCTAAGTCGAGGGAGAAAAAAATAATTGTAAACAATAACGACCAGTCAAAATTGTTATCTCGGACCTAATTCAGCTTCATGTTGGCTGCTATACTGGGTGCCTTGTAACAGGAACGTCTCGCCTAACACTCGAGCGTGATTCATTGTCTCTGGGGAAGTAACCCGTTTAATTGAAATATACTGATGCTTCGATCAAAGGTGCTTACTCTGGCTACTGCGAGCGAATCTCGAAAGCTTCTCATTCACATCTGTGATAAAAGCGCTTGTTGCTTTGACTCGCTATGATGAAGGATGAAGAGGGTATGTAAAAGAGAGAGGAAAGTTTAACGAACTAACTCCAATACGTACAGTTAGATGTTGTTTCACAACAGTAGTGGAACTGCCCTTCCTCGACATCTTTTTCTCAACGCGATCAATCTCCGCATTGATCTTCCATCCAAGCTTCTTTTTCGCTTGTTCCATTCTACAACCCTCACACCTAAAGGCCTGCGGTCTTGTAGTTGATACTGAAAAGCTCCGCCAACCTCACTCCCATCGAGAAGCCGCTCGATCAGCCCGTTATGTTAGGACGCAAAGCCAGGCTGCCTTTTCTCTGTTTTCGGTGTTATGGTGGACAGAAGAAGCAATTTGAATATTTTGGTTTTAAAGGTCGGAGACTCTTCACAGGGGGAGAGTCTGAGTGTGTGGAATTTAGAAACTGTTTCCTCGCGTGTGCACCAGAACACTGGTTGATGAAATCCTTTTGTTTGGCGCAAGCAAGCTAACCAGACAGCGCTTGAACAACAAGCAGAGGCAATTCGTGCGCCACTTGTTTCCCAGAATTGCACGCCTTGAAGGCGAGGTAACAAATGGCAGACCGTCTGACGCAGTTGCAGGACCAAGTGAACATTCTGGCGGAAAGATTTTCTACTTACACCGGTGTCCTGCAACGCGATGCTCCTGCGACAGCTCTAGAGGATGGCGCGTCGTTGCATGTACGACCCCCACCCAACGGTGCGGCACCGCCACCGCAAACTACCGAAACTATTGTTGCTGCAGCAGTTGATATGGCGCAAAACGTAGCCGACAATGTACGGGTGATTGATGAGTTGATAGATTCCTTACCAGGTTGAAATAGTCTAACTTAGCTATTACAAGCAACTTTAAAAATTTTAATCCATCTTTTGCCTTTAGGAATTAAGTCTACAAAACCAGAACAATTAGCAACATTAAACAAATTGGAAGCTGAAAATCAACAATTGACGCAGGAATTGCGGCATACACTTGATGTATCAGGTGACCACCTGAATAATTTTGCAAAAAAAGTGTTAATCTACTCCTACAGCTGCGTCTCTGGCGCTGGTGCGTGAAGCTCTGCATGAAATTTACATGGATCGGTTGCAATCACAAGGGATTTCTCTTCCCAATTGATGAGACATTATTATTTATTGCACAGATGTACATACAAAAACTGTGTTTTTATCTTTCGTGGTTCCTATTTCGTTACTTTGTGTGGCACATCGCGTTCTGGCGGAACGCAGGACAGTCTAGCCTTCCAGGAAGAGCCTGTCGCAGAGTAGTACTTGATGGAGGAGCACAAGGCCATCGGAGTCTTGGACGTTCCGTATCTGCGGCCGACGATGTTGGGCTTCATGAGCGACGACGAGGTGGTGGATGATGACATTTACACCAACAAGATTGGTGGATACCCTGTATGTGGTAAACCACAAAAATTAGTTTGTGGATCCTGTTCTAATCCCTAAATTCTGTACATTACAGCTCTGGTTGGGGGATCCAATTTCTGAACAAGAGTTGAAATGCAGCATTTGTGACAGAAAATTAGTGTTGATATTGCAAATCGCGGCGCCCCTGCCGCAATTGCCTGATGAGAGAAGCATTTTCTTGTTCTCGTGCATCAACAGACAATGCGGAGCCGCTGAAACTGGAGGAGCAAAGAGGTATGAAGTGAATTTTGATTTATCATAAGAGATATTTTGTTTAATCTCAATTTCGTTCAATTAGTTGGAAAGCTTTCCGAGTGCATAAGCAGTGTCTTCCCGCGGAAAGGGAAGAAGGTAGCATTGCCAGCACAGCGGATTCCAAAGTCATGGGGAGCAGCGACAGCTCGTGGGGAGCAGATGCAGATGATTGGGGCACGGGAGGGGATTGGGCAACTGCAAAGGAGGTAGATTTTGAAAAGCTCTTGGAACAGAAAGAAGCTGCAACACAAGGTACCCTTCTCCTTGCACTTGTGTGTTGTTGATGTTTATATTTCTTCTCTCAACAGGAAAGGGTAAAAGCGAGAAAGTGGAGAAAACCACACAAACAAAAGCAAAGCTACAAAGAGAGGGTGAGCGGCCATTCTATGTTCCGTACTATATGGACATCGAAGAGGAGGACGAAGGCAAGGAGCTGCCTGTATCTCAGCGAGTAAAAGAGTTGGCTGAAAAATACAAAGAGGAAGCTGCGGGGGGTGGAGCTGATTGGAATGAGGAATTCGAACAGACAGGTGACAAAATATTCATGCGCTTTCAGGAAACACTTAGACGCAATCCGAATCAGATTTTGCGGTAAGAGTTACATCTCCTGTTGCGAGAGAGAGAGAAGTATGTACTAATGCGCCTCTGTGCTAATTATTTAGGTATTGTTTTGGAGGATTTCCTCTCTGGATGTCAAGCGCAACACCTGAGGAAGTACCTCGGTGTGAACGGTGTGGTCAGGAGAGGGTTTTTGAGCTTCAGGTGTTATCTACGTTGATATATCTTCTCGATGACAAGCGGCGTCGGAGCATCCAGAAACAAAAAAAGCGGGCAAAGAACAGAGGAGGAAGAGGGAAGAAAGGCGGTGGCAGTGAAACAGTGCCACCAACAACAGATGCGGAGGATGGGGTGCTCAAACCACCGGTTGTTGATGGGGAGGAAGAAGGCTTAGAATTTGGTACCTTGGTCCTCTATTCTTGCAGAAACAATTGCGGTGAACCGGGCGCAGCTTACCCCGAATATGTTTTCATTCAACCTGCCTTGTAATTATTTCCCAAATTTCCAATAAAAGACGGCATTCATCACGAAACCTCTCGTGTTTGTTGGATGTTTGTGAGACGCAGGACCACGTCGCTGGCTTTTGGTATTCCAAAGTTCAAGGCAGGTCGTAGCTACGTACTTCTCCAAGTACCGACGGTTGGTCCGGCACCGCCGTTGTATGATATCCCAGAAAGTCATACCCTTCGGAAGGTAATAAGCGAAGCTGACGAGAACCAGAAGAAAATCCTTCACGGCAAGCCCGGAATAGAACGCCGTTCAGTTATTGATTTCTTTCGACTGAAGTTGGGATACTCGTCAAACGCGATAGAGGGAAACAAGTTGTCAGAAGCTGAAGTGCTAGAATTCATTCTTTACGGTATTTTTCCTTGTTGGCTGTGGTTCCTCTGAGTGAGTCGTTGATAGAATTCTGCAGGCACAACAGCTTGTGGAAAGACGCTGCGTGACCACCTTGATGTTGAAGCCCATGATAAGGCAGTTCAATATCTCTTTGAAACTCAAAGAATAGAGAAGCGCCACTTACCTCGAATGTCTTCTCTGACTTACACCGCATCGTACAACCAGCTTCAGTTTCGGTAGGTCCTTGAAAGTCAGCGGGAGCTGTTGTTGTTCACACTGTCTACTAGCCGGGAGAGCCCGCACCAGGAGAATATAAAAAGGAGGCTAACTTTGCCATGCGAGTGGATACAGAGCGGGAAGGGCGCGTAGTCTTTCAGTTCGTCCACCCGCATGATGTTCAAGACCAAACAGAGGAACTCATAAAGTGGATTGGGCAACATGAAAAGCAGGTACAATTCCCTCCCATGCAAAGGTAATGCTTACAAGAAAACAGGTGCATCCTGTCCAGCTGGCCGCGGTGGGACTCTACAATTTTGTCCGAATCAATCCTTTTCCAGTTGGCAATGGCCGAGTTGGAAGATTGTTAATGAATCTGATCTTCTTGCGGAATAACTTCTATCCTTGAGCCCAGCGAAAGGCAACATTACCTGTCCTCCTTACATCAAGCTGACAAAGGCAATCTACTTCCATTTGCTGAATTCATTGGTTCCTCTCTATTGAACACTCAACATTGGGAGGATTTGTAAAATAAGAGTTGTCGGTTCACCAAATCTTTCCGTTCTTTACCTTCCACAGCAGGACTTTCATTCAAATGGCGCCCGCCAGTGCGGTGCGTCTACTGCAAGAGAGCTTGCTTCAACCCCGTAAAGAATTGCGATTTAAATTGCCAATCGAGTTTATCAAACAAAATCAAAAGTACCCGCGCAGCAAGACATCATCGTGAGGGAAGGCGAAAACTTTGCATACAAACAACTAGGATAAAGCAAGCCAAATGATTTGTTCGACGCATAACAGTAACAACCTCTTCTTGCTTGTGTGCTGGTGTCTTTTTGGCCTGGTGTTGCTTCTGGTAGTACCCTTTGGTGAAGCAACGAGTAATCCCGCTCACCCCGACTTCCAACTTTACTGCAACATTACCGGCCATTTTGGAGGAGCGTGCAATCCAACAGCGGTGTTTGTAAGCCCAACGCTCCACCGACTCTTCCTTTTGATCTTTAATCTTGTGTATCGCTTTGACACCCCCGTCGATGCTTCATTTCCTGCCGACCCTCCGCCCCCAACGGTGTCTTTTGGTTCTCCCGCCGTGAATTTCAATGCCCCCCATGCTTTGTGGGTGGATCACAGCGGCACGCTGTGGGTTTCTGATAGTGGGAACAACAGAATTTTATGGTGGGACAACGCGGAAACCCAAACGGTGAGCGGGTTACCCCCAAACGGTGCGTTGGGCCAATCCAGTATTACTTCGATATCTGCTGGGGGTGGCCAAGCGGGTCTCAATTATACCTGGGGTATCTATCGCGACGACACCGGCGGCCAAAATCTTCTGTGGGTATGTGACACTCAAAATTACAGGTATGTTTTGGCCTAAGTTTTCTCTTTTTCATTGCTCAACCT
>Ga0209935_1003490_pt1 | contig 16114 bp, 27 predicted proteins | sample ThiBio_1000_plan_2_FD_183958 | JGI IMG/M metagenome (GOLD analysis project Ga0209935, IMG submission 183958) | Wastewater bioreactor microbial communities from Cape Town, South Africa - Thiocy_cont_1000_plan (SPAdes) | ecosystem: Engineered > Bioreactor > Thiocyanate-remediating >... | reverse complement strand
TGGAGAGGCTTGTGGATGAAGTTCTGCATGCCATTCATCTTGGGGTTGATGCGGTGATAATAAAAGGAGGCCTCCATCACCGAAACAGGATTGGCCAGATCTCCCCTATCCGATGACTCTCGAAGGAAGTTTTGGGCTATCTCCGCAAATATGGAAAACTGTCTGTCCCGCAGGAGACCCATGGAGCTCTAGAAATAGTATTTGTTGCGTTAAAAAAACATTTTCTTCTTTGAAAAATGAATTTCTATTTGTTACTTACATCTTCTGGTGCCTAGATATTTGATTGAAAGAAAAAATAAAAAGAATTAGTGGAAAAATGAAAAAATACATAAAATTTGGTCATTGTTTACTTACCCGTTTGGCTAATTCTTCTCGTATCGCTTGCGCGAAAGCAGCTCTATGTTGTTCTTCCTTGAACATCTCAGCAATCTTCTGTAGTTCCTCTTCGCTAGGTAACTCTTCTTCCTCTTTCTCCTTCTCTCGCTGAGCCTGTGCCTCGGCCACCTCCGGCAGTGGGGTGCGAGAGGGTGTCGGTGCCGCTGTGGCCCTTCGGAGTTTCGTTTCCTTCGAAGGCGCCAATAGGGCTTTCACCTTTTGCACCAACCAATCGGAGTTCATGATTGTTGCGGGCTGCGCGAGGGGGGTTGCTGACGTGGAAGGCGAAGAAGACATAGCGGGAACTATGGGTGAGTCCCTGCCTCCCCCACCATCGGACCCTGCATCCTCCCCTCTATGCAGTATCGAGGTGGCACTTCTTTGCTTTGGGGTGGTAACTCCTTCCTGCTCGCCTCCATCTTTCTTTTTAAGCTTATCTTTATCTTTCTTCTTTCCTTTTTTGCCTTTCTTTCCCTTCGATTTGGCCTTCTTGTGTTTACCTTTAGTTATTGTTGTTGAGGAGGTGGGTGTGGAAGGTTCCTCAGAGGAGTGCTTGCTGTCTTCATCCCCAGGTTCGGTGGAGGTGTCCGTATCTGACACCCCTGCCTTGGGCTGGTCGTCAGTGGCATCATCTTCAGTTGAACCAGAGGAGTCCTCATGATGCTTGGGGGAGGAAGCCGGGCCATCCGCCTCGGGTTCGCTTACAACAATCTGATTTTTTTCGATGAATTACGAAAAAGTTGATGAGAGGGAAAGAGGGGCTTCTTACAGTAAGCAGGGAAGGCTCAGTGTCCTTCTTCTTCATAGGTATGTTAGTGCTTTTCCTTTTCTTCTTCGGTTGAGACAAATAAGCTTCTATCGGCGAACCTATCAACGGGAACGATCGATACTTGTACTTGACTGGACCGGAAAGGGAGAATATTAAGACGGCCGGGGGGGGAATTAAATTTCTTGTTACCTGGTGGTTCGGCAACAGCGGGTAGCGCCAATTTGGTGACCATCGGAGGTGGGTTCTCCACTTTAAGGACGTCCAAGTCGAGTTTATCGATGTCGTATATTTGCTTGTCGATCAGATCGTCAAAGGGGTTACTAAAAGACCTGCTATGGGTCTCCAAGAAATTCGAAAACATTTGTGTCTCCAAAAATGCTTCAAACCAATCCTAATAGAACAAAAGATAAGTAACAAGAGAGAGAGAGAGAGAGAGAGAGTAATATTATGTACCTGAGAGTATTGTTTGCTGTTGAGGAAGAGACGTTTGTTGAATACTACCATGGGCTCGGGGAAGACTCGCAGATAGGATAAATAGTTGCGGTAGTCTCTGAATACCGAAACGAAGAAGAGCAAGAACGCGGCCCTGATGGACTGATCATATGACCCCGTTCGCAAAGCGGAGATACTCCACTTGTCCATGTTGTTGCTGTTGGGGGTGGTGGCTTTAGAGGATCTGGAGGCAAGGAAGAAGGAATCGAGGGTGTAGAGGTCGTTATGTAACAGTTTGCGCAGGAATCCGAAGAGCTGAGAGTACTGGGGTTCGGGCAGGCGGGATTGTTTGATGGTCTCCGGCATTATTATCTTATTCTGATCCAAATCCACTATCACCACCTATTATTATATTGTGTGTGAGTTGTTTATTGTGTTGCTGTTGCTGTTGTTGTTGTGTGGGGGGGGGGGATTACCTCTGCGGTGAGCGGATGGTGTGGCTCAAAATGATAATAAGAGGTATGGGCTCCCATGATGAATGGGGTTGGGGATCCCATGAATTCTAATAGACACTCGGGCAGGATTGGCACATACACCTGGTGCCACTTGAACGGGAAGAGAAGACTAACGACCGACTCGGCGATGTAGGTGAGCAGGGTGTATTGATCGGATACAAACAACACCCTCTGCTCGGTCAACACACACCAGAATAGCTGGCAGATGTTGCTGACATCCAATACCTCAAACAGATAATGAAGAGGTATCTGATATTGAGAGTCAAAGGGCATAAAAGATGAGTGAGAGAGAGAGCAAGAGAGAACGAGAGAGAGCGAGAGAGAGAGAAGTAAAGAAAAAGGATACATCTCCTCTAGTAGGGAGGCGATCAGAGGCTCTCTGAGAAAGTTCGAGGATCTGATCTTCGATGCAGAGGTGGATGGATTCGTTGGGGCGCGGGAGGCGGATGGAATCCATCAGCTGCTCGATGTAGCTATATATGGTGCGCTCCGATGTGGACGCGTAGAGGGTATACAACTCGCACAACCAGTCGCGAAAGAAAGTCGAGAAGGAATGGCGCGAGATTATACAGATGGCTTTGGGTATGTAGATTGCTTTTGGGGGAGGATCCATCGAGGATCTGCGCGGGCGCGTTGTCGCTGAGTCACCTAGAGGCACACTGCCAAGCGAGGTGCTGCATAATCCACCGGTCTCACCAATCGAGGAGTGAGACATAGTGCCTTCCCATTTGCCTAGTTGTCTGGCGAAATCTGGTTCCACCCTTTCATAGAAAATCAGGGAATAGCCATAGAGGTGATCCCCGTTTTCAGCAGTAAGTACCGACGGAAAGTAGAGAGGAGGGGAAGGCGTGGCTCTAAACTGCACGCCCTTTGGAAAACAAAACTGCAGTCCAAGTATTAATTTGATTAACAAGGGGTGAATTTTGTTAATACCATCCAAACCGGTGGTGGCAGATCCACATCAAGACGCTCAGTCGCTGGATAGCGAGCCAATACCGCGGCTTTGTAACTTGTATCAAACGACGACTGACGGACCGCTATTTGGGATCGCGGGTAAAACCAGAATTAATACTCCAATTGAAAGCAGAACGAGATAGAATTTTTGGCGCACTCACTCGAACGGGGCAGTATGTGCAACTGTTCAGTTTGCTCATATGGTTCTAAAGGCTTATCTTTTGCGATGCCGCACACAACGAAGTAATGCGCGAGCCGTTTCTTTTCCAACTTGATTCTGGGGCTCTCTTTGGGAGATTGCATCTTCGCTTCACGGCACACGCTGGGAGATACAAATCACCGCGTTATATTGTACAACAACGTCGTAGCCCCTTCGCTTCTTCCAAGGCAAGTTGGCCAACAACACGACCGCTAAAAAGGCTGGCCGATTCTTTATCCCTCTCTCTTTTTACGTTTAAAAAGCACTGATCAAAACTCCGAAACACCGTGCACCTTTCGTCAGGTAATAGTGCACCTTTGTCTACAGCGCTTCTGCACACAGATCCTGAAGGGTTGCCTCTTGTCTATCAGTGCGAGCACAGTATTCTTGCGGGGTGAGAGGCAATCGCGGTTACCATCCAATCTGTTGTCTGTATTTGCGGGCGAGATTGAAAAGCTCTGTTCTCTTCCAAGAAATCCGGGCAGCACTTGTCTTGTTGTGCGAGGCGGAAGATGTGGCGGGGCGGAAGTCGCAACCCACAGGATGATATCGACAGGGTGTACAGCAAGATGGCTTTCGAATCGTCCTTACGGTTCGTCAATGGGGTTGGAGAGAAGTGCTTTGATTCGTGCGTCAACGATTTCAGCACAACAATTCTTACCAGCGATGAGGAATTGTGTATCACCCGATGTTCGCGGAAGTTCACATCTTTCAGTCAACGATTTCAAAGACAATGGGCTGGGGAATTCGACGAATACGTAGCACGGAGACGAAGTAATGGCTAGAGATAATTATTGTTTATTGTCACAATAATTTTTGTCCAAAGCGCATTTTTCCTATCCAACTCTGTCTAGGGCTTCTGCACTATTCCAAGAGCAACCAAAGATCTCGCCATTTCGACAATAGTTTGCCTGATGGGAGTGAGTTCTATGCCGAGCTCCTTCTGCACCTTGCTGTTGTCCATCTTAAGCAGAGGAGGCAAGGGAGACGCGAGTTTGTCGGGAAGGGGATAGTCCTTGAACTCCTCATCTTCCGCCAACCAGCGGGCCCACTGGAAGTGGGGGATGGTGGTATTCGAACTGCAGAGGTATCGCCCCGAGGCATCTTTCTTCTCCATCGCCGCGATGTGGGCACGTGCGACGTCTCGAACGTCCACGCACCCGAACGAGACAGGAGGGGCACCAGCTTCCTTGTAAGCGCCGGTCAGGAAGGCCTTCACGGTCTTGATGCTTGTGGCGTCTGTAGTATTTTGGGGGGGTGTGATGTGAGATTCAACAGCGGGCACTCTTGTTATACTAACCTGTCCTGCTGGAGACAGGTGGGCCAAGAACGAAGCTAGGCAAGACGGTGACAACATCCATCTTACCGCCTTGAGCTTGGTGTTCCTTGATAAAATTCCAAGCTGGTTGGAGAGATACATAGGATTACTACATATTCAGTATGAAGGCGAAGTTTTCTTACCAGCTTCCTCAGCCATTCTCTTGCTGAATCTGTAGGGATTCAGATCTTGTTTCGAATGATGAGTACAATAAGAAAAAAAAAAAGAGCAGAGTACCCAGTCTTGAGTCAAGGTTCCAGTCGGCCTCAGAGTAGGCCTTTCCTTCAACAAGAGTCTCACCAACGACGGCCGCAACAGAGGATGTGACGACAACGCGCTTGACAGTGCCAGCCTTTGCAGCGGCGCGGAGAACATTCAGAGTTCCATTCACAGCGGGATCTTATTGAAATCTAAGATTCGTGCAGCTCAAAGAAATCTCTTACCAACAAGGTCCTTTTGTGGGTCAGGGACAGCGATCTGGAATGGAGACGCAGTGTGCAGGACATAATCGACTCCTGTATAGCTGATAGTTATCACCAGGAACGATATCCCTTGGCAAGATAGGTACCTTCCAAACCCTGGTCAAAGGATCCGTCAGCCAGCAAGTCAGCCTCGAAGAGCTCGAGCTTTGGGAACACTTCCTTCAAATGGCGTGTCTTTGTTTCGTCATGCACATTGCGGACCGAACCCTTGACGCGGTAACCTTTCGCCAGGAGCTGCTTGATTACTTCCCCAGCAATGTAACCTGAAGCACCAGTAACTGCCACAGTTACCTTTGATGCGTCCCCTTCCATGGCTGAGTTTCTGGGGAAAAGAACAAGACCTCAGCGCCGGAACAAACAGAAGCACGCAACCGGAACAGGCAGCGGAAATGGAACAGATGTTGCCGCGACACCACAGGGTCGTGTTTGTTTTGGGTACGCCTTGCTGTCTCACAGTGTTTACTGAAGCACACATCCAAAAGGGTATGCTGGGGTTGGGAAGGGCACCCAATGCGCACGATTATGTGAGGCCAACGCGAAGTTTGTGCATTTGTCCGTCGGCGATCTGCTGCGCAAGGAAATGGATAGAGGAGGGCCTCTTTCAGAGGAAATCAGGCACAGTATCAACACAGGACAGCTAATACCTAAGGAGGTTGCTGCTCTCATTTGAATCGTCTAATTACGCACAGGTCAGCATTTCCTTGTTAAAAGAAGCCATCGAAAGTCACAGCGTACCTCCTGTCTTCCTCATAGATGGATTTCCAAGCTCCTGCGATCGAATGGAAGCCTGGAATCAAATGGTTACGTTCGCCACACGTATATACATATGGCTGAACATTGGTATTTAGATGGGAGAATGCGAGTGTGTGCTTTACCTCTCCTGCTCGTTGGATGTTCTTAGGGAAAGACTAATCAAACGAGGTATTAGAATATGCTGCATGCAATTAGAGATTAACATGGAATTGAGGCAGGGCTGATGATACGGCAGAGCTCATAGAGAAAAGAAATAAGACATTCACAGACAACATACTACCTGTTGTAGAATGCTATCGCAAACTTGGCAAAGTATTTGAGGTACGGGACTACTCTCCCCCTACCACACAGTTAACTGTCTGCGTAGATCGACTGTGATGCAGGGATTGAGACCGTATACCAGCGGGTAAAAGCAGCAGTGGCACACCTTACATAATACATAACATCGCTCTGGTCTTAGATTGAAGCGAGATAGGATAGAGACCTCAATCGGCAAACTTATGTACTTTAATGTATGTAACATGATTATGTATTAAAATGAGCTACCTAAACTAGTTCCTTGTCTCCGTCTTTAGCTTAGGTGGCCTCAGCATTGTTGTGCGCTTGCGTTTTGTAGCTCCTCCGCTTTTCTTGGCACCAGGACCAGCTGTTGTAAGGTGACAGAGTGTTAAATAACTGATACGGAAAAAAAATAAAGTACCCTTTTGATGTTCTCTCCAACTACTCACGCGTTCTTCTCGCCCTTCTTCCCATTTCTTCTGGAACTCAGCTTCCTGTTTCATCTTTTCAACTTTCTCTTGGTCCTCCTCTCTCTTTCGTTTTTTGTTGGCCACTTCGAGGTCGATTGCTCTTCTCCTTCGGTCATCCAGCTCGACGAACACTTTACACGTCATGTACTGAATCAACGCTTCATATCTATCTGGATCTTTACCCTTCAAGACAATTTCGCGAGGATACTCCACTTTGCCGGACCCCTTCTTTCTGCCGATTCTCCTTTTATATTCTTTTTTCTTTATCTTTAAGTCGTCATCAACCCTTTTAGTTGCCTCTTCAATCACCTGCCGAACAAAGGCTACTTCTGAGGGATCCTGTAGCGTTTTGTAGGCCTTGTTTAAGAGCTCAAACGCTTTCTTAGCGTGCAGGTTGCCTTCGTTTTTGTCTGGATGCACGTATCGAGAAATCAGGCGGTATTGCTTTCGCACATCTTCATCTGTTGCTGTGGAAGGAAGCGACAGGATAGCGTATGGATTGAGATCTATATACGGACGCAAAATACGTTCGATATATCTACAAACAAAAACTTGGTTAGAAGTTGAAAAATACTGTTCTGTTTTACATACGGATCGTTTTCTGATTTGCTTGCCGGGGTAGTTGGGGGTGCGGGGGTTACATCAGGAGCAGGCGCATCAGGGGGAGGTGCGGGCGTTGTAGTTGGAGGTGGCGGAGGAGGCGGACGTGCTTCCATCGCGATTCTTGCTTCGCTGCGCAAAGGCACAGACTTTTTTCTTTCTGGGAAGCGAAGTTCCTTTCCCGCGCAGAACAGACAACATGGAGCAAGAGGAAGAGTTATCGCCCATGCTAAAGTTTGCCCAACAAATGCAAAACGAAACTGTAAGTAGCATTTGGGGGAGGCTTCAGCAAGGGTTTGTGCTCTTGGAGGGCAGGGCACTATCAACCAGCGCGTGGATTGAGCTCTACAAGTTTGTATTGACGTTTGATTTGGATAATTTGATTAACCTCAACTCCGTGCAGTCTTGTACATTTTTTCTACTCTTGTGATAAAAATGAAGGAACTGGAGAACGAATGGTGATCACAATTTTGTTCAATTCTGGTTCCGGACATAGCTAACATCATCGTACAGGAACTCTACCTGCTAGTTGTAAATTTTATAGAGGGTCTTTGTCGATTACATCGACAACAGGTACGTTACCGCATCAAAGCCTACGAAAAGCTCATGGAAATGCAAGTTGGATATGATTACAGATGATAGGGTGCTTCTGAGTGAATATGTAAAACGGTGGCAGCACTTTGCGGGCACAGCAAAGGGTATTCGTGGGATTTGTTCGTACATGGTATTTCAATTCCTTTGCCATTCACAAACTAAGCTCTCACCAAGCAAAGATTCTTCCTTCCCGCCATCAAGCAACCAAGCATATTTTTGGTGAGTGTTGACATAGCTGATAGCAATCCATCCATTGACCTTACTGACCTTGTGAACAGCTTGCTCAAATGAAATGGAGGGCGATATGCTTCGTGGGGCTCGAGCACAGGTTGTTTGATCAACTACTCATTTTGGTGGAGGAGCACAGAAGAGCTAACGAACCCAGTGTTGATGATATTCTAGCCGGGCTGGCCCATTCGTTCGGTACTGAAACACGTCCCGACCATCGGCTGCTCATCGTTCTTTCCTCCAGCAAACTTAGCTGTTTGTGAGCGTACTGAGCAGCGGCTTCATGATAAAAAGCAGGTATTGTAAGTTATATTTAGGTGAGGCATTGGGATTCAATATCCTCATTCATATAGGATGCTCTAGCAGAGCAGCACATGAGAAGTCTGTTGGTTCAGATTAAAGATGTACCCAAAACACATGATAGAGAAGAAGGTAAACGCTCTACGTGTTATTTTACTAGAGATAGCTAAGATATAATCGATTTACAGATAAAAGGATGCTCTTTATCATGTTATCCCGATTGCCAGACGACACGCTTGTGAACGAATACATACACCAACAGGAAATGGAAGACCGAGCGAGTGCTCGGCGGTCATAGCATTAGTGCTAATACATGACAGGGATGCTGAAAGATTTTTATTTATTTGTATATTCGGCCTGCTGCCTCTTTGAGGAGTGAACATATATCAATAAATAGTAAGACCAGAGCCAGTCAAAAATGCCAACCTCAAATTTGCGCTCACTGTCCCGCTTGTTGTTGCATTTGCCGTTCCTGGATGCCATTCAAGACCTTTCCTACTCTCCCCTGGACTTCAAAGTATTTCTTCACGCAGCGATCGGTGCAGCTTCCTTCACCTTCTGTGACATCAGAATCGTTGAATCTTGTGACACATTTATTCCAGCAGCTATTCACCATCCTAAAAATTGAGCGCTGTGAATTATAGTTTAGAAAACGCGGGACGCGCACCTATTATACATGTCCTGAGTCATCGCCATTTCTCTTCTTGTGATTTCGAACATCTCCGCTTGGGAGAGCTCCTTGCCAGCCATGGCCTTTTGCAACGACAGGAGGGACATGGTGCCTTCTTGCTGCAACAAACGCTTGCTTTTCTTGGAACGGGACGCACAACATGTGGCGACGAGGAGCAATTGGCCTCTCCCCCACAGCGAACTTGCAGGGTCGGTTGCTGTCGCGATTGCCGCTTTACCACAGCACCACGCTACCACTTGCCTCACTTCCTACCCACTTTTTCTTCAAGAGATCGACGGCCTACAACCCGGTTTCTGTCGAGAAGAAATGGAGACAGATCTGGAAGGGCCAAGAGGACAATGAGAGCGATAAACATCAAGGAGATGCACAACCAAAAGTAAGGAAGCTTCTGTGCTCATGATCCATGCTAAATCTAGGTGCACCTAGGAGAAGTCTTTTGTGTTGTCAATGTTTCCGTACCCCTCTGGTCAGCTGCACATGGGCCATGTGCGTGTGTACACAATCAGTGATTGTATTGCCAGATATGAGCGAATGAAAGGAAAGGATGTACTGCATCCCATGGGCTGGGATGCATTTGGATTGCCTGCAGAGAATGCGGCCATTGAGAGAGGTATCCAGCCGCATACTTGGACATACGCGAACATTGACACAATGCGAGAGCAGATGTTAAAGCTGGGATTAAAGTTTGATTGGAACAAGGTACAAATTTGATGTTACTCACATATCTGGTACGATTTAAACAAATCTATAGGAAATTTTCACTTGTAATCCAGATTACTACAAATGGACTCAATGGCTGTTTCTTCAACTGCACAAAGCAGGCTTGGCGTATCAAAAAGAATGTAAGATCGGTTGCAAATCTTCTTTTGTTTAGAGGGCACTCATCTTGGTCATGATAGCCTACGTGAACTGGGATCCTGTTGATCAAACTGTTCTGGCTAATGAGCAAGTTGATAAGGAAGGCAAGTCTTGGCGCTCGGGAGCGAAAGTGGAACAGAAGGAGATGAAACAATGGTTCTTCAAGCTGACTCACTTCGCAGAGGTATGTACTTACATCAGCCCTCCCCCACATTGTTAACCTCAAAACTGTGAATAGGATTTGATCAAGGATTTGAGTACCCTTCCGAAATGGCCAGAGAAGGTTAAACTTATGCAGGAGAATTGGATGGGACGTTCACAGGGAGCGTTCCTAGACTTTCGGTTGGAAGCTAAAGAAAACGTGAGTAGATAAGCTTTTTATCCTTTTAACCTCGCAGCAGGTCGGGATAGAGAATGTTAGAGTCTTTACCACACGAGTCGACACTTTGTTTGGGGTAACTTTTGTAGTGGTGGCAACAGAGCATCCTCTGGTATCAGGACTACTAGCAGCCAACTCGAAGGTTTTGAATCCCACCGATAAAGAGACCCTTCAAGCAACCGTGAAGGATATCACGAATACTAGATCTAAGGATAAACAGGATGCCAATAGACCAAAGAAAGGTAAATAACAAATACCCTATCAAGCAAAGCAATAATTGATTATCTATCTATCTAAAAGGACACCCGCTGGGAGTCAATGTGATACATCCCATCACGAACGAAAGGATACCGGTATATGTGGCAGACTATGTAGTAATGGACTATGGCACAGGGGCAGCCATGGGAGTTCCCGCTCACGATGAGCGTATGTATAAATCTATTTTTTTTTTCGGACCACCATTATTTGATTTCTTATGATTTATTTATTTTAGGGGACTTTGAATTTGCAACAGCTTATGGAATTCCGATCAAGGAGGTCATAGATCCGATTGCATCCGTACCGGCAAAGGATGTGGTGAAGGGGACGGAGGTGTATTGTGGCGAAGGGGTGCTCATCAACAGTGGAGATTTTACGGGTCTCACTACACAAGAGGCCAAGAAGAAGATAACTGACTGGGCAGCACACCACTCTTGTGGCGGCCATCAAGTGAACTTCAAGGTGAGAGATTGGCTTGTCTCTCGGCAGAGGTAATGTCGGTGTGGTGTGGCGTGGTGTGGCGTGGTGTGGTTGTATTTAACACGCACTTGTATACTAGGTACTGGGGTACACCCATCCCAATGGTGTATTGTGAGGGTAAAGAGGGTGAATCAGGGTGTGGACTGGTTCCAGTGCCGGAGGAGCAATTGCCTGTCATATTGCCGCATGACATTCACATCTCTGCAAAGGGAGGATCTCCTTTGGCCCGCCATACACACTGGCTGCACACTACCTGTCCATGGTATTGCCTCTTCTTTTTAAATGCTCTTTTTTCTCTAAGAGTCTCTCTATTCATTTTCTAGTTGTGGAGGTGCTGCGAAGAGAGAGACCGACACCATGGACACCTTTGTGGATTCCTCCTGGTATTTCTTGCGATACCCTGATGCGAAAAATCCAAAACGGTACATATATATAGAATAATAATAATACATCTAAGGTGTCTCTGACTGTAAAAATAACAAACAGGATTGTAGCAAAGGTGGCCGCAGACAGGTGGATGCCTATGGATATTTATATTGGGGGGATCGAACATGCCATATTGCATTTGTTGTACAGCAGATTTATCACTAAATTCCTTCATTCTCAGGTTGGTGTCCAAACAAAAAAAAAAAACAACATGGCTCTACCCCCTCCTCACAAAGTTATTTGGTTACTCACACAACTTAAAGGGTTACATCAGTTGCAAAGAACCGTTCCCTGCCCTGTTGACACAAGGCCTTGTTACGGGAAAGACCTTCAAGGTACCACATATGACTTAGCATAATGCTTCCGTTTATTTTTGTAAATACCCTTTTTAGGACGCAGAAACAGGCGAATTTATCAACCCAAAGTACATAGATTTCAAAGGTCTATTTTTATCCTCAAACTGTTTTTATTTTTTGTTTTTTTCGATCTATTTACATCTTCCTTGTCAGATGGGAAGCCATTTGATACTCGCCATTCCAAAGAGGTGGTGGTTGCCTATGAGAAGATGTCGAAATCAAAATACAATGGCGTGGATCCTAACGTGAGTATCTCAAGCAAGAAGGATTTTATTTGAAACTGATGTTATATTCTTCCATAGCAAATTGTGGCACAATGGGGTGCCGACACTGCGAGACTCTATGTACTCTTCAAGGCACCCCCTCAGCTGGAGTTGCAGTGGGATGAGGCAGGTGTGGTGGGACAGTATAGATGGTTGAATAGGATATGGACTATGATGGATGGACTACTCAAGTTGGAAAGGAAAAAAGAACGCGAAGCTTATTTTTCGAAAAATAACGGGAGAGACGAGAACGAGGAAAGGGAAGATCAAGGGACCCAAAGTGAGAAGGAACGAGAAACGGAGAACGAAAAGGAAACCGATAGCGAAAAAGAAAATGCCACGTCATCATCGGCTTCTTCTAAGGACATGCTGAGGGCGATTCATGATGCCATAGCGAATGTCACGCAGGACCTCAACGGACCTGCCTACACATTCAACACCGCTGTAGCAGAGTTGATGTCGTTGTCCAACCGCATCAAACTCAGCCAAGATATCAACGATGACCGCTCAAAGGTATGCTGTGCCTATGACCACACAGCACGACAACAATATAACTCACTCTCTCACACACCTACAGCTCAATTATATGGCGTTGCGCGTGTTGGTGTTGATGTTGGCTCCCATTGCCCCTCACATATCTGCCGAGATGTGGAGCAAGCTGGTGACATGCAGAACATTGATACAAAATATCGAGGAGGATCCGCGATTCGCCCGATCCAACCTTGTAGGCTGGATGGGAGATTCAGGGTGTGACGATGTGTTGAAGCAGCGATGGCCGATACCCGACGAGGAATTTAGAAAGAAAGAGGAGATCGTTGTGGCGGTACAGGTTGGGGGCAAGATGAGAGGGACGATCACAGTTGCGGCTGAGTTGAAAGAAGACGCAGCCGCCTTGGAACGGTTAGCCAGGGATTCTCCCATAGGACTGAAGTTCGTGGCTGGTAAGAAGGTCAAGAAGGTGATTGTGCCAACTAAGGTGCAACAACCTGTTGTCAACTTCGTGCTTGAACAATAAGTACAAATAGGGTTTATTGCTTGGGTACAATTATTTTGTGGTTGGTTTTATCCCTGTTCCTCTTTTAGCTTCTTTTCTCGTATGTTATCGATATCCACTGTGCTGGCTCGTCCGCCCTTCTTTTCTTTCTCCTCCTTTCCTCTTCCTGCGCTTTCTTCTGTTGCAGCGCCCGATTTCATTTTGAGGGGCTTCCGCCAAGGAAGTATCGTCCAAGACTTGCCCTTCCCTCCAAACTCTGGTGTGATAACAGCTTCGGCTAATCCTAAAAGTTTAGGATTAGCTAAATGAACATCTAGAGAAGTTGATAGGTACCTGCTACATCATACCAAGGGGTCGCGTTGGTGCATGCTTTGTACCAGTTATTTATTTCGATGAGATCATTAGAAGCTATCCAATACTCCAAATATTTATCTTTCGCTATGAATTCAAATATGGTATTAATTAATAATATGACTGGAGAGACGACAAGGAGAAAAAAGATATATGCCTGTTAGCTTGAAACAAAATTGCCTCTTTTTGGTTGGCTGCCATACTATAGGGAATTCGCTACCCACTGAAGTCTCCAGCAGAAGTACTTCCTCCTTACTGCAACATGTTAAACGAATCAGAAATTCAATCAATAAAAGTGCATGGCCATACCTGAATGCTTTCTTATTGTGTACAACATAATCCTTCAGATCCGACTCGTTGGGAGAGCCAGCACTCCACTGCTCGACTGCAGACATTATCTTCTGTTCCTTCACTTCATCCTTATTGATTTGTGTGACGTATTCAATCTGATAATTGTTCAAGTAGCAAACTTGCAATGGCGTTAACTCCTAGAGTTGTTTGTTTTCATAGGCATGCTGATTATTGGAGGGGAAGGGTGGGTTTACTTTACTTTTTCATTCTTATAATAGGCCAAGAAATTCTGTCGGAGGATGAAAAATCGTCTCTTCCATTTCGTTACATAGGGATCTCCTGTTTATCATGATTGAGTGGTGAATGAATGAATGAGAACAAGTTGTGCAAGGAGCTCTTTACCTCCTTGGTTAAAGAGCTTGATCGATTTTTTGAAGAGATATCCCGATCGCGTGCTGTGTTGAAGAAAGGACTCCGCACTAGCATGAACCCAATTTATTAATGTGTTTAATTTTAGGGAGAGAAGGGAGGGAGGGGAGGAGAATACTGCTACTCACCTCAAGTCTCGAAGCACAGCAGCGGCTAGGATGTCGGATGGCAGCTGAGTGGAAAGGTGTTTCATCTTCTGGAGGAGAAAGTGCTGCTTCATCTGCTCTTGCCCACTCAACTGGTTCAATCTCTCCCGCTTGAATTTGTCTTCGAGAATCTTGAATTTGAGATCGAGACTTTCCTTATCTGATACCATCTCCTCCACAAATGAATTAAAAGTCTAAAGAAATTTGTGGTGTGAGGGATTGGTTGCGAGAGTTGTATCATTGAGTGAGGATTGGTTGTTTGTTTAATAGATTACCTCGCAAAGCTTGAGGGCTTCGTTGCGGGAGGCGAGGATATCCTGCGCTATTTTGGTGGTGCGTTCCAATTGGGCTTTGAGTCTTGCGATCTCTTCCTGAGGGTCGTTGATGGGTGCTGGAAGACTTGTCTCTTCTGGCGCCATTGGCGGAGGTGGTGCTTCCTCTTCCTAGAAATTGCAGCAACATTCAAGTTAGCCAAAATTCCATTCAAGAAGGGAGGATGATGGGCAGGGATGCTATGCCTGATGTTGTTGCTGAGGCGGTTCTTCAGCCGGTCTGGGAGGAGAGAGTGGGGGAATGTCTTCAAGAGTCTTCTGCGATAGCTCTTGATAAAGTTGTTTCAGGTGCTTATAGTCCTGTTCTTTGTTCTTTGTGCGATCTAATGGCCAATCATATATTAAAATATATGATAGGAAAAAAAAAAAACAAAAATATGAGGGGGAAGGAGGGAATACCATGAAACACTTTGGTGATATGCTTTTCTGAATTGTGTCGTATGATAATCCGCGCGGCGTTCATTGCAGATAATTTCTATGAGGTGGATATGTAAAACAAATAGTGGTATCCCTTTATTTACCTTTTTGCCTTGGAGGATGTCATCTCCTTCCTTTAAAGGAAGAGGTATGAGAATGAGCAAACATTCTTGGCCAGTACCTCAGGTTTGGTAGACAAGAAGGGATGGGACATCAGTTCACCTACCGTCGGGCGGCTATTAGGATCCTTGTGGAGGCATTTAAGAAGAAAATCTTTCAATTCCTATTTTTTTTTAAAAAAAAGAGATTCTTGTAAATATAAGTTAAAAATTGGGAGTACATAAATACGTACAGGAGAAGCTTCATTGGGTATTGGCGCTGAGTCGGCATTGGTAATTTTATAGAGTGCCGTAAGCGGGCCTCGGTCCCAGTAAGGCGGATGACCCGTCAACAGCTCTATCACAGTTATGCTAAGAAGGATAATTTAGTTAATTTTTAAGATAGATAGATAAACTACCCAGTGCTCCATATATCAGATGATATGGTCTGCCCTTCTAATGCGATCACCTCCGGAGCCACTGGTGAATACATAGTAAGGTAAATATGCGCGTAGGGAAGAGAGGCAGTAAGTACTTACTCCAGAATGGTGTTCCCGCCAAACTGAAAGTGGGCACAGTAAATTGGTTATTGAAGAGCAAAGAGGTTGTTTGGGGAGGGAGGAGGGAGAGAAGAGAACCTGAATCGTTTCTCATTAACATTAAGATGAACGCTGCTACCAAAATCTATTCGGGATAAATTTAGAATCAGGTTGCGACTTTAATATTCATTAAGTTAACCTGCTAACTTCACTCTCCCCGATTTAGTGATCAAAATATTTGACCTGAATAAGATAGGGGGACAATTACATACAATACATAGGTAGCGAGTGAGTTATACCCTTTGATATCCCTGTGTGCTACTCCTTGTCCATGAAGATAATTTAAACCATCCAAAATCTGGTGGCGAAGAAAGAAAGGTAAACCGCGGGTTGCGCGAGAGAGAGAGAGAGAGAGAGAGAGAGAGAGAGAGAGGTGAGAGCAAACCTGCACAAGATAGGTAGCAATGAGATGTTCTGGAAACACTCCAAATTTGCTGTATGGTTAAATTTTGGTTAGCACTAGGAGAGTGGACGTGTT
>Ga0209935_1003488_pt1 | contig 16126 bp, 30 predicted proteins | sample ThiBio_1000_plan_2_FD_183958 | JGI IMG/M metagenome (GOLD analysis project Ga0209935, IMG submission 183958) | Wastewater bioreactor microbial communities from Cape Town, South Africa - Thiocy_cont_1000_plan (SPAdes) | ecosystem: Engineered > Bioreactor > Thiocyanate-remediating >... | reverse complement strand
AATCAATCAATCAATCAATCAATCAATCAATCAATCAATCAATCAATCAATCAATCAATCAATCAATCAATCAATCAATCAATCAATCAATCAATCAATCAATCAATCAATCAATCAATCAATCAATTCAGGAGAATATCAATGAGCCCATCGTCATGATGAGCGAGAGACAAAGAGAGAGAGACGGCAGTGAGATCATGTCGAATGCAGCACAAGCAACGACGGATGCAACTGTGGATGCACACAACGAGAGAGAGAGAGAGAGAGAGAGAGAGACGATACCATTCGGTCGAGATACTGTCGAACGAACATCTGTCAGTCACTGAGGTACAAATCAGACAGCAATCTGTTCGTGGATACGACAGGGGTCGCAATCGATCGTATGCTATCGGTATCGAGCAAATCATGGCAATCGAATCAATCAAGATCGCCAGAACGTGAGCCAACGAGTGAGACTGGTGCACACTTCAAATCACTGGATTGATTGGTGCCACAACGATGACGATGACGAACCCTTTTGAAGAGAACGAATGAATCGGTCATCATGTCGTTCGGTGATGATGTCGATCATGATTGGTGATGATGTCAATGATGATGTCGGTGATTGATGTTCGATGATGGAGCATCAATCAAATGGTTCGAGCGATTCATGTGAGTCACTCGATCAATCAAGGTGTACCGTGCGAGAGAAAGGGATTGAGCAAGAATCCGCGTACGTCTCCTGCTCATGTGGAGTCGATCATTCGATGGTTGGAGTTTGAGAGAGAGAGAGAGAGAGAGAGACAGGTTCATATGTGCACACACACACACACACACGCATTGAAGGTGCATCATTTGATGTGATCATATCAATATCCACAATGACAAACCAAACAAACGAACAAGATCTCATTGAATGACGAACCTCCTGCCGTGTCCCAGAGTCCCAGTGAGACAGATTGATCGCGATATTGCACTTCAGCAGTGTAGTCTGATGCACAAGTATTCCAACAGTGATTGTGTGTGAGGATACCAAGATAAACTGATGTTGATGATGATGCTGCCAATCGAGATGCCACTGCGTGATTGGATTGGTTTGTGTTGATCGTCACGCACTCTCGAACACCTGCATCGGTCATATGCATCAATGAGTGAGTGAGTGAGTGAGATTGGCATGTTGGTGAGTGACATTCATGGGTTGGAGGGCCCTTCCTTTCAACGAGCTGGAATGGTTGTGAGTGCAGAAGCGACACTCCATTGGTTGGAGGAGGAGGATGTGGTATCTCTCTCTCTCTCTGTCTCTCGTCGAATCATGTCTCATCATACCGAGGGAATGTAATCAAAGGGGAACGTTCGATGCACATATCGAATCACCAAACAAGTCTTGCCTGGATCGTTGGCAACCATCACAGAGGCATCAAGCAATCAATCAATCAATGAGCGACAGGCTCAATCGTGCATCGTGTGGAGGAGCACCAGCACTTGGGAACGCGATGCTCACCTGTTGCTGCGTCTCCGACAATAACAACCTTCAATAGGGGCTCCATTGCAAGAGGCGAGGCCAATACACACACAACGAGAGCGGAGAGCAGAGAGACACCAACAACACAACGAGAGCAGCAGCAGCAGCGCGAGCGAGAGGAGCAACAACACAATCAATCGATCGATCGAGAGATCAACCACAACACCCAACCAACCAACCAAACCAACCAAACCAACAAACCAACCAACCAACCAACCAACCAACCAAACCAACCAACCAAACCAACCAACCAACCAAACCAACCAACCAACCAACCAACCAACCAACCAACCAACCAACCAACCAACCAACCAACCAACCAACCAACCAACCAACCAACCAACCAACCAACCAACCAATCAACCAATCAACCAAGCAACCACAACAACCCAACCAACCAACCAACCAACGCAACCAATCATGATCCTCGATGTCTCTCTTGGTTCAATGGTTCATTCAATTGAGATTGACTTGATTCGATCTTGATCTTGATGATGATACAAATGATATTGATCTTGATGTTGATGGTACCTCATTCATTCATTCATTCATTCGATATCGTGAATTGAAGAGAGAGATCGATGATTGCCCCGATTCATGAGATGATGCACTTCTTCTTGTGTCGATAGCCTGATTGGAATGCAAGAGACGCATCGATGGCTGCATCGAGCACTGCATCGACTCCTTGACCTGTGAGTGCCGAGCATTCGACGACTCGGAATGCTCTGACCTTGTTGCCGAGCTGCTGTGCCTCCAAGAATGTCACAGGCTGCTGCCCTCGTTGTGCAAGTTGCTCGATCGCCTCGAGGTCGTCTCGGAGATCGGCCTTCGTTTGGACGATGATGAATGGAACTCCTTGAGGTTCGCACTCGATCAATGTGAGTGGCTTGGTGGCTCAAAACTCAAATGAGGGCGGGGGCAAGCAAGAGCACCGAGACACACATACCTGGGCTTTGGTGGGTGATCTCACGAATCCTTGGTCCGTCAATCAATCAATCAATCAATCAATCAATCAATCAATCAATCAATCAATCAATCAATCAATCAATCAATCAATCAATCAATCAATCAATCAATCAATCAATCAATCAATCAATCAATCAATCAATCAATTCAAGAGAATATCAATGAGCCCATCGTCATGATGAGTGTGACAAAGTCAGTAGAGAGATGGCAGTGAGATCATGTCGAATGCAGCACAAGCAACGACGGATGCAACTGTGGATGCATACAACGATTTTTAGACAGAGAGAGATACGATACCATCTGGCCGTGACATTGTCGAACGAGCGTCTGTCATGCACCGAGGTACAAATCAGAAAGCAATCTGATATTCTATGATTCGACAGCTCTCTCCGTCGTTCGAACTCGGTATCTATCGGTATCGAGCAAATCATGGCAATCGAATCAATCAAGATCGCCAGAGATACAGGTTCATATGCACACACACACACACACACACACACACACGCATTGAAGGTGCATCATTTGATGATCATATCAATATCCACAAAGCCAAACCAAACAAACGAACAAGATCTCGTTCAATAACGCACGTGCTACCGTGTCCCAGAGTCCCAGTGAGACAGATTGATCGCGATATTGCACTTCAGCATTGTAGTCTGATGCACAAGTATTCCAACAGTGATTGTGTGTGTGAGGATACCAAGATAAACTGATGTTGATGATGATGATGCCAATCGAGATGCCACTGCGTGATTGGATTGGTTTGTGTTGATCGTCACGCACCGTCGAACGTCTGCATCGGTCATATGCATCAATGAGTGAGTGAGTGAGTGAGTGAGTGAGTGAGTGAGTGAGTGAGTGAGTGAGTGAGTGAGTGAGTGAGTGAGTGAGTGAGTGAGTGAGTGAGTGACAGAGATTGGCATGTTGGTGAGTGACATTCATGGGTTGGAGGGCCCTTCCTTTCAACGAGCTGGAATGGTTGTGAGTGCAGAAGCGACACTGCATTGGTTGGAAGAGGAGGATGTGGTATCTCTCTCTGTCGCTCGTCGAATCATGTCTCATCATACCGAGGGAATGTAATCAAAGGGGAACGTTTGATGCACATATCGAATCAACAAACAAGTCTTGCCTGGATCGTTGGCAACCATCACAGAGGCATCAAGCAATCAATCAATCAATGAGCGAGAGACGGACAGGCTCAATCGTGCATCGTGTGTGTGGAGCACCAGCACTTGGGAACGCGATACTCACCTACTTTTGCGTCTCCGACAATAACCACCTTCAATTGAGGGAGTGCCATTGCAAGAGGCGAGGCCAATACACACACGACGAGAGCAGAGAGCAGAGAGACACCAACAACACAACGAGAGCAGCAGCAGCAGCGAAGGATAGGAGAGGGATTAAGGGGCAGCGAGTACCCCGCGGCGTTGTTGGATGGGGAGGCGTCTCTCTCTCGATCTCTCTCGTTCATTCCTTCTCTCTCTCTCTCGCCACCAACCAACACATCCTCGCCATCTAGCTATCTATCCAACTCTCTTACTCCCCCTGCGTCTCTGACTCGGAGGTAGTAGAGGTTGCGTGTTGCGTGTTGCGGGTCTTGGTGTCAGTGTATTATCATCTTCGTCTTGCCTTCTCTTCTCGTATCTGCAGTGCTTCTCTCTCGCTCTCTCGGTGTCTCTCGAGCTCGTGACTCGTCTCTCGTCGTATGATGAGCGGTGAGCCGAGAGCGCGACCTCCTCGCGAAGGGTCACTTCGCGGCACTGCCACTGGCGGCACTCCTGGTGGGGCACCAGCAAGTCCTTCGGCTGCTACTGCTGCTTCTGCCAGTAGCGGTGCTGCTGCTGGTGGCAGTGGCCCGGCGAAAGCAGCTGGCGCCGCGCATCGCATCGAACTCGCGTCCGATGGCGAGCTTCCGATGCCACCGCGACCTGCACGCAGCGGCACCATCGGCAGTACGGCGAGCCCCGAGTCCCACCAACAGCAGCAGCAGCACCATCACCCCCACCACCAACAGCATCACCGACCGAAACCTCGCGGCTTTCCATCGGAGCGCGGTCCCGGGAGCCCGTCGGGCAGCAAAGGAGCTCCAGGTGCTGGCGGTGCTGGCGTGGCTCGTCCGCCGTCCGAGCGCTCGAACACCAACGCGCCGCCGCCGTCTGCGCACGATCGTGATGGCATCGCCAAGCCATCGATCGTCGCCGTGGCTGCGTCGCCACCCACTGCCGGAGTCAAGCCGCACGCCACCAAGCCGCACGGCAAGCTCAATGGCGGTCCTCCTCGCGCACGACCTCAGTTCCCGTCGGAGCGCGACGCATCGAACGCTGCCTCCGTCGCTGCTGCTGCTGCCGCTGCCGGTACAACGACCGCCGCTGCTGCCCCTCCTGCTGCTGCACCAATGGCGGCACCATCGAGTGGTGCGCCACGGCCATCACTCGCCGAGGCCTCGAGCGCCAGCTCGGCGGTATTCACGTCAGCGCCGCTGCTGCCGTCGCTTCCGAGTGCAGCAGCAGCGTCGTCGGCGGCGGCGTCCTCAGCCGGCCAAGTCTCTGCAACCTCATCGCCATCGGTCTCATCGACGCTGCTGGCGTCATCCGGAGGTGCCGTGACAGCAACCTCGTCGCCGTCCACTGCGTCGTCAGTGTCGTTGATCTCGTCAGCGCCTTCGTCGTCGGCGTGCAAGTCCGACCAGCCACCGCCGCGGCCGCCCAAGGTCACCGACGCACCGAGCGACCGCAACTACTCGACGCTCCCCAACCGCACCAAGGCCAAGGGCCTGTCGCGCGACGACCTCTCGCTCCCGTCGCCGTCGAAGCGGCCAGCTGTCGTGACTCCCGTGGCGCCATTGCAGCTCGGCTCGGCGAGTCTGCGCGGCGGCGCACTCCGCGCGCTGCCGCCTCCCGCCGGCGCCGCATCGCCGTCGTCCACGGTTCCTGCTGGAGTCTCGACGCCTCCGTCGTCAGCACAGCGACCCGGCAAGCGCCAGATCGCGCGAGCGAAGCAACCGGGAGTGGCGCGGCCGCACGCTGCGACGCTTGGCCGCAACATCAATGTCGCGGCTCTGGAGCTCAACGCTACTGCTGAACCGAGTCTGAGTGCGAGTGCGTCGTCGTCGTCAGCGCTGACCAATGCCACTCTCGCTACGTCGCCAGTGACAGCACCCACGACGCCAGTGCAAGGCAGCGGCAGCAGCTCATCGCTCGATGGCTCGAGTGAGCTGGACGGCGCCGGCTCGCCACACGCAACCTCGCCTGTGCACGAGTCGGACGCCATCGAGCACTCGCTCGGCAAGAGCGCCACGCTCCGAGGCGTACCAGGAGAGCGCGCCATAGCGCCCAAGCCTCCGCAACGCGCCTTCTCGCCGCCTCGATCTGGGCCTGGCGCCTCGCCGAATCCCGTTGTGGCCAGCAGCGCGGTGGTGGCAGCGATTGCCGCGAGCGCCTCGTCGTCGAGCAACGAAGCGCGCGCCAAGTCGCCTCCGCTCTCGTTGCGCGGCATCCCGGGCTTGATTCGCACCAAGTCTCCGCCGCAGGTCATACGAACCAAGGGCGCCAAGTCGCCACCGAGCAAGCGCAAGGACAAGGACAAGGACAAGGACCGCGACAAGGATAAGGACCGTGACAAGGACAAGGACAAGGACCGCGACAAGGACGACAAGGAGGAGAAGGAGCAGCTGCTCATGTCGCCGCGCAACCTGTTGCAGATGGCGTCCGATCATCTCAAGTACGTGTGAGTGTGCGTGCGTACGGGTGCGAAGCGCCGAGTAGCGTTGTTGACTCGTTTCTACAGGAGCAAGGGCAAGATCGAGCGCTCGGGTGAGACATCCAGCAATAGCAACAGCGGCAGCAGCAGCCACCTCTCGTCGGCGACTCACGTTCCTCCAGCGTCGATTCTTCCACCAGCGCCGCCGCCACCAGCCGATGCCGCTCCATTCCCCGAAGCGTGTCTCGTTAATCTCTCCCGCGTACGTGCGCGTTCCTTCGCTCACCACTCACCAAGCTGGCGTGCTGACATTGTTTGGGGGCTAGCTCATGTTGTACAACCTGAACGTACCGTTGGCAATCGCCGATGCGTGTACTAGCGACGAATTGAAGGGCGTCGCCGATGACTTATTCTTCATCTTTACGGCCAATCGCAACGAACAATCTCTGATCCACAAAGCACTCCAGCGTGAAGTCAAACAAACGAGTATGTGCTCGTCTCATTCACTCACTCACACTACTCACTACTCACTGCGCCAACACACACACACACCCCATCACTACAGCACAAGCGGCCACGTTGTTTCGTAACAACAGCATCGCCACGGCGTTGTTGAGCATGTATTTCAAGAAACGCGCCACTGGCTTCCTGCAGAGCCTCCTGAAAGGCGCGCTGGTTTCGTTGAGCGAGCGCAGCACGGCGCTCGAGGTCGACCCACTTCGCGCCGATGCGTCGGTCAACATTGAGGAGAATCGGCGCCTGCTGATCGGCGTCGTGCAAGCGCTGCTGGACGAGATCTTTAACAGCGTACAGACCTTTCCGAGTTCGCTCAAGATGGTGCTGCAAGAGCTGCAGTTCATGGTCAAAGAGCGCTTCCCCGAGATGGAGTACGAGATTGTCGGTGGCTTCTTCTTTTTGCGCTTCTTGTGCCCGGCCATTGTGGCACCCGAGAGTTACGGCATTTTGATCGGTACGCCACGACTCGGGTGATCGTGCTGCTGCTGCTGTTGTCTTCGAGCTCGCAGAACTCACGACGTAACTCGCTGCGTGCACAGACATGAAGGCACACACACGACGGTCGTTGATTCTCGTCACTAAGGTGCTGCAGAATCTCTCGAACAACGTGCTGTTTGGCGGCAAGGAGGAGTACATGGTGCCGTTCAACGACATTATCGTCAAGAACCGAGACAAGATGCACGCGTTCCTCGAGCAAATTGCCAAGGCCACGTCGCACGGCTCGTACTACGCACCGCGAGCCAAGCGCGACCGCGGCGAGCCCATCATGCCCGAGGTCAAGAATGCTGCGTTGGCACGCATTCTCGCCATCTTGATTCTACGCAAAGAGGGAGCCTTGTGTCATTTACGTGAGTCGAACACGGTATGTTCGTTGACGAGCTCAAGTCGTGCTGCTGCTGCTGCTGCTGCCGCTGGTGATGCCGTCACTCACCTGTGGTTGTTGCTGCTGCTCACATACAGCCCGACGTTTGCGACACGGTACTGAACCTCATCCATGCAGCCGATCCGGCGACGCGCGATCGCTCAGGCTCGTTCGAACTCGCCACCATTCCGAGCCCACGCGCTGGTGGCGACGACGCAACTCCCGGCTCGCCGGGTGGCACACGCGTGGCACGCCAAGCGGCGACGACTACGCCTAGCGACGACGTGACCGTGCTGCGACGGCTGCTGATGGCCGAGGAGCGCGCACGTGTTGCGGCCGAGGAGAAGTGTGCGACACTCACACGGCGCCTCGAGGAGGAAGAGTCGACACGCAAGGAGCTGCAGCAGCTATTGCTGTCGCTGTCGTCGAGCATCGACCAGCAAGTCGAGCGCAAGGTGCGCGCTCTCGCCGAGAAGATCCAAGCCGGTGAGATGACGATCGAGAGCTTCTTGGCACCGCAGTAGTAGAGACAGGAGACCACATTATTTATATGCGAGTGAGAGCTTGATGATTTATGTGTGAGTGTGAGTGTTTGTGTGACGATACGGTGGTCGCTGAGATGCTGTCACTGATGATGCTAATTATTACAACTACAACTACGACAAGAACAGAGCGAGGGCGCATTCATTCGTTTGTTTGTTTGCTTGCTCGCATGTGTGCGGTATCGGTGTGCGAGTTCGATGAGTAGCGACGACTGCGTCTCCACGATACTCCTTTGTGGTTCGTGGCGCACTCGCGCAGGTCTATCGACCGATGCCGAACCACGCCTCACGATACCGTCGGTCGTCGAACGTGTCAACAACTCCCACCTCGCGGTGCCGGCACTCGAGCGACCTCCTCGTGCCGAGCTGCGACGTGTCATGTCTCACGGCAGCGTCGAATCCTGGATCGCCCTCGAGGCGATGTGGCAGTACTGTCTCGGCCAGGTCGCTGGCGGCGACCGCGGGCTCCGTAGCGTCGTGGCATCGATGCCGAGTGGCGTCTCGTTGTCACACATGCAGAAGGCCGAGCAGATCATGTTCGAGTGCTTCGAGCTCGATCGCCTGTGTCTGCAGTTCGGAGGCACGCTGGCAGCGGCTGGCGCCGCCCCACAGAGGTGGCAGAGTGACTGGAGATCGGTGACGATGCTGGTGGTCGATTGTGGACACGAGAGTGTGCGAGCGGTGCCGATCGTGGACGGCGTCGAGCAGCGCACCAAGGTCGGATGCCTGCAGGCTGGCGGGTGCGACATCACCGACGCAATGATGCGCGCCCTGGCGCTGCGAGGGCACTCGTTCTGCACGACGGCCGACCGCGCACTCGTCGAACCAATCAAGCATCAAGTGGCGTATGTGGCTGTCGATCCCGCACACGAACGGCAGGGCACGAACTGCTCGGCTACTTGCGAGGTTCGCACTTCGACACACAGCTGCGACGACATTGGCTCGGTCACGCTCGAGCACGAGCGATTCGAATGCTGCGAATGCTTGTTCGGCGCTAATGATGCAGCGGGCTCGATGGGCTCGCAGTCGCTCACCGACTTGATTCGCAAGACGATCTCTAGCGTCCAGCCAAACGAACGAACGCTCGCAGACCTCTACGGCAACGTGGTGCTGGTCGGTGGCACGGCGAACTTGCCTGGCCTCGCTGCTCGGCTCCAACGAGAGCTCGAGCTGCAAGCGCCACCGAACATCGAGGTGCAGTGTCGTGGAATCGAGCAGCCACACTTGGCCGAGTGGCGTGGCAGCTTGATGAGCGCTGCCGATGCCACCAACATGTTCTGGACCAGCAAGGAGAGCTACGACGAGGCTGGCGCCACAGGATCGATCTGGTACCCACGACGGCAGTTCTGATGCCACGAACGAGTCAACGAGTAGATAGTGTAAACTTGTGTGTGTGTGTGTGTATGTATGTGAATGTGTGACGGTAACAACAAACGCAATCAAACAATACGTTACGAGAGTGGTGTGTGAGAGTGGTGTGTGTGAAGTTGGATTGGTTAGCGAGGCCTCACTCGCGCTTGCAGTGCTCGGCAATGAATGCCAGCTCCTCGCGCAGGTTGTCCATGCGGAAGGCCTCGCGACAATCGGGAATGTTGGTGCGGTTGATGTCGTTGCGAGTGACGTCGAACTTCCAGTAGTTGTGGCCGAGCCACGCGACCTTGAGATCGTGCTCGAAGCCCGACTGCAGCACGCTGTTTCGCGCCACCTCCGAGAGATCGGCCGACGAGAGCTTCCAGACCGAGCGCGCGACCGAGTACTCCTCGATGATGGCCTCCTTGCTAAAGTGGAACTGCAACGGATCGTCGGTCGAGAGGGTGACGTTGAGGCCGCGCGCAAAGAAGGTCGGGAATGGGTTGCGGCTAATGTTGAGGAACAGCGCGTTGTTCGACAAGGGCGACATGCCCAATCCGATCTGCGTCAAGTAGTAACTGCCCGCAGTATCGAGTCAGGCCACGAATGAGTGAGCGAGTCAGGCGCCACATACATGTACTCGAGCGCAGGAGCCTTGCGCAGGTTGATGCCGTGATTGATGCTCTGCGCACACATGAAGCTCGATGCCAGATGCGTAGGATCGCCAGCCTCGCCCGAGTGTGGACGAAACGAGAGCATGCTCATGCCTCGAGCTTGACGCATGCAGTTGAGCTGGTACAGGTTGGCGTAGAGGTAGTACGAGTAGTAGGTGTAGGGCGGGTTCTTGGGCGAGTCCCATTGATGAGGTCGTGGCATTCTACGGTCGAACGAGTGGAGCCAGTGAGTCAGGCAGCCGCCAGTGAGTCAGTCATATGGTCGTGACATACGCCTGATACAATCGACCCTCTGGGCGACTCTCGTCATCGACACAATCGAAGCCAACAATGTAGTCGAGCAGCTTGGCGAGCTTGGGGTTGCTCGATGGATCATGCGTGACTCGAAACAAGGGATCAAAGATGTCTAGCGACCACGTCAGTCAGCGGGTGAGTGAGTCAGTGAGTGAGTGAATCGATGGATTCGTCGTGTGTGTGGCAATGACGCACTGCTCAGCAAGTCGCCAAAGGTCTCGATGCCAGGCTCGTTGGAGGCCTTGTAGACGTCGAACAAGCGCGGCACCTGGATCAACCACCGCACGTGCGGCGAGAAGAGCGTGTTGTCGATGAGCCAGCTCGCCAGTTGGTCCCACTCTTGCTCCGAGCGACCGTAGATCGAGATGCGATACTCGGCGTATTGGTACTTGGAGTCCTCGAGATCGGCGCACACCTCGCGCGTCAACTCAGCAAAGTATCGGCCCTTGATCATGTTGTTGGTCTTGAGGAAGATCTCTCGCAGGCGACTCTGGCCACACGGGTTGTACTTGAGGTTGAAGCGATCGAATCGATGGAAGGTTCGATTGTCCGCCTACCAGAGAGAGAGAGTCAGAGAGAGAGAGAGAGTGAGCGAATCATCGTGCATTGAACTCGAGCGAACGAGCTACATACATGCATATCCAGCGTGTCAATGCTCAAGTCGTACGCCGTCAGGTGCAAGCTCTCGAACACCTCCTTGAGCGTGAGGTTGCGGCCATCTCGAAAGATGACGACCTCCTGTTGGTCGAGCACAGCGGCACATTCATTGTACACATGAGTGAGTGCGTGCACGTGAGTGCTCATTGTGGCAGCATCCGACCGACCGAGCAAACGAACGAACGAACAAGCGAACGAACGAATGAATGAATCCACCAGGCGGTAACACGTACATCAGGGTTGTGCCGCAGCTTGTGCTTGATGAAGCGCAACAGATGCTTGCTGTTCATGCAGGAGCTGTGATGTACGTGCACGTCGACCTTGCGAATGTTGTAAAAGTCGCGATGTGGCACGGCCTTTTGCGCCTGTGCTTCGCGAGCTTCGTTCTGGATCGAGTACAACGAGAACTTGGATTCGAGCAGCTTGAGGCGTTGGAAGCAGAAGGACTTGGAGGGCCCGTACGACACGATGTGCATCAGGCGATCGAGGTCGACAATGTACTCGGAGAAGGTCGGCATCGCGAACTTGGGTTGCTGCGCCTCCTTGGCTGTGTGTGAGTGATTGATTGATTGATTGATTGATTGAGTGTGTGAGTGCGCCAGTGAGTGAGTGAGTGAGTAGCAGCAGCAGCATGACGAGCGAGCGACGTGATCGAGGTCGAGGAGGTCGTACCAGCCTGGTCGGCGTAGACGAACCACACGCCCTCGATCGGATGGCGCTCGACGATCATGTCCGACGGCCCAAGGAAGGTCTCCTGCTCGAGAGGCACCAATGGTCTTCGCACCAACGGCGACGAGCCGAGCGATGCCTCGGGCGAGTCGGGCGAGTAGGGATTGGGCGCGTTGATGTTGAGCTTGGGGTTGAGGAAGTTGGTCGGCGGCGCGTTCATGCGGAAGGCGCCGTAGACGTTGTCGGGCACGAAGAGATACTTGGTGCGCAGCTGCAGCGCCTCGGTCACGAGCTTGCACACCTCGATCGTCTCGGGAGATACCACGGGATCCCCTGTGTGAGCGTGAGATCGAGAGTGATATCGAGCGCGAGAGCGAGATCGAGAGCGCTCACGATCGAGGTACCTGGCACCTGGGTGAGCACGACCTTGTTGTACAGGAAGCGCGAGGCATCGTGCGAGATATCTTCGTGCGGCGTCGGACTGGCGCTCAACTGAGCGCGCATGGCATCGCGCGATTCACGTAGATCGCGATACTTGAGCGCCGGGCCGGTGCACGAGATGGGCGGCGTCGAGGTGTCGTCGTTCGGCGCGTATATCATCAGGCCGTCGAGCTCGAGGTTCGGTCCTCCTGTTCCGCCATCAAAGTGGAGCGTGATGTTCGGTGAGGAGTGATTGCGGTGGTGAGTCGACATCTGGTGGATGGGGTGAGCGAGAGCGAGAGAGCGAGGTTGTGTGGATTGAATGGCAGCACGTGGGTGTGTGCTGGTGCTGTGATGGTGGCGCGGGCGATGAGCGAATGGATCGTTCATTCGCTCTCCATCGCTCTATCATCAACATCTATCCAACCACAAGCATCACCGTCGAGCAGAGTCTCTCACTCTCACTCTCGCTACAGGCCTCGCGACTGCCGACGCGTTTGAGACGAGCGGCTCGCGATGCTGGTGGGCAGCGGAGGCAGCGTAGGCGGCGGCGCGGAGCAGGAGTGCTCGCTCGTGAACTTCTACACGTACCGCGTGAACACGGACTTTGCGGCCGCCGACGAGAGCTCCATCCTGCCGGTCGTCAAGCACGATGTCGTACTCGCATTAGGTAGGTCCATGTGTCCCTCCTGCTGACCCGCGAGGAGACAGCGAAGGGAGAGAGAGAGGCTGGGGAGTCGTTGCTGATCGAGCGAGCGCGCAGAGCCGTCGCTGGTGCCTGGCGTGTGGGTGCTGGCGCAGGAGGCCCGCCCTCCGTACCGCATCGGCTACGTGCCGTCAGACTACCTCGACAAGACCAACCGCAAGCCCATTCGACTGGTTCGTTCGATATCCATCCATCCACTCGCATCCACCCTCCAAGCCGCTGCCAACTATAACCCAATCGATCTCGATCAATCTCGATCGATATCTGATGCTTCGCTGTCGCTATGCGGCGTGTCTGTGGTCGGGTTTGGTGTGTGTTCGGTGCGTGTTTGGGGGAGCAGAAGGGCTTCCACACGCCGAACCAACGAGGCGGCGGCAAGAAGCACTCGGCGGCGCTGTCGGTGAGGCGATTGTTCACGTCGAGCGCGAGCTCGTCGACGACGTCGGCCGCCGTGCAGCGAGCCAGCGCCGCGCACACGTCGTTCGACACCGTGCAGTGGGCCGACGCTCTCGCGTTGTTCCGCGCTCGAAAGTATCACTTGGCGATCGCGAGCTTCTTGGTACGTTATTGCACGAGCGAGTGCGAGCGAGCGAGTGAGAGTATCATATGGTTGAATGCATCACAAGTTCCGATGTGTCAATGCTGCTGCCGACAATGAGCACCTCGCCGATGGCAATCACGATCATGATCGTGCTGATGGACACGTGGATCATGGCGATTGATTGATTGATTGGTTCGGGTTGGTTGGTTGGTTGATTCGTTGCGGAACAGACGATGCGCGAGGGGCTGACGTCAGCGAAGGCCTTCTACAACGTTGGCTCGTGCTACCACCAACTCGGCAAGCTCACGACCGCCGTACGATGATCGCCGCTGATACCGCGGATGGGGGTGATGGTGGCGCAACGCTGATCGGCATGGTGATGCGCTCGCGGCAGTTGTTCTACTACACACAAGCACTGGCGCACGATCGATATCTCGTGGTCGCGTACTTTGCGCGAGGAGCGTGCTACTACCAGGCGCGCGACTTCTTCCAGGCCTCGCTCGAGTACTCGAGCGCCTTGATGGTGCGCGCCACACCCGCCGCAATGCACGCCCTCGTACCATGCCACTCAATCGCTCCCCCTGCGTGCGCGAACATGTGTGTAGGCCATGGGATACAGCAAGTTCATCGACTACCACTCGATGGGCCTCAAGTTCATTCTGTCGCGCGAGCAGCTGCTCTTCAATCGCGCTCTCTCGTTCGCGGCCTTGAAGCTGTATCGCTTTGCGTGCGACGATCTCGCGCAGGCTCTCAAGGTCTCGAACTGTGCCGCCACCAAGATCCAGGCCAACAAGGTGCGAGCAAATGGCGGCGCGTCGTGTGTGCTCGCGAACTCACTCACTCGCCATTGCGATACAGCTGCTGCGCGAGCTGCTGCCGCTCAAGAACGACGACGCGTTGATACAAGGCAAGTTCGCGACCGTGCGACGGAAGCACTCGAGCTCGACCTCCTCGTGTCTGTCGTCGAGTTCGGGCGCCGCCGGCGATCGCTCGAGCGTCACGCTCTCGGAGGACATGGACGAGAGCCCGTCGGTGTCGCGCAGCAACTCGGTCACCGACGAGAGCTCGCTCTCGGGCGGCGAGCCGCTCTCGCGCACGGCCTCGTTCGGCGTCTCAGACTGCGAGGTACCGAGCTCGAGCGGCGCCGAGGACTCGGACACGCTGAGCGAGAGCGATGTACCGCTGCCGTCGTCCTCGCCATCGTCGTCGTCCTCGCCGCCAGCGCCATCGCTCGACGAGGCCGAGCAGGCGTTCCTCGAGTCGTTCGGCGTCAACTCATGGGAGGCCGGGCTCGACGCGCGCAAGACCAAGGAACTGCGCCGGGCCACGTCGGGCTTCCTGCGAGAGCGCGCCTCGATCGCACTCCCTCGCTCGCTGCCTCCGGGCGCAGGCGAGAATGCCGTGCGCCAGCAACAGCAGTTCCAGAACCAAGACCGCGAGCGTTCGCGAGCCTTCGTATCGGCACCGATCGTGCCGCCGAAGCCGGTCGTCGCGCCCAAGCCAGTGCTTCCGCCAAAGCCGGTCGTTGCGCCCAAGCCGCTCGTGCCGCCCAAGCCCAAGGCCGCCGCCTCGACCGCATCGCCATCCCCGTCTGCCACCAGTGCGCCCGCAGCGCCCGAGACGGCGCTTGCCTTCTCGATCGAACAAGCGATGCAGCCGTCACCCACACCGCCACCTCGCAAGCCTCGCGTACGTGCTTCGCTACTGCTGTTGCTCACACTCTTTCTGACGCGTGCTCGTACTCGCTGCAGCGCAACATCGTCAAGATGGCGTATCGAATGTCGTCGCGTGCCAACCACCTCGCAGCACTTCAGCAGCAAATGATGGAGGAGCGTGCTGCTGGCAAGCTCGATGCCGAGGCGTTCGCGGCGGCGCAAGCGACGCTCCTATCGGCCGAGGCAGAGGCCGAAGCAGAGGCCGTCGCCGAGAGCACGCTGGAATGGAACGGCGACGAGGACGAGCTGGAGTTCGATCTCGTGATCGAGGAGGAGATGGTCGAGGAGCTGACGTGCGAGTGAGAGAGTGCTCGCAACCACAGTCGTGTAGAGTATTGCAGAGGTTATGCATGTGTGTGTTTGTTTGGCTTGGTTTAGCTGGTTGTCCAGTCATATCCATCTATCCATCCAAGATCTGGTTTCATTTGTTATTCGTATTCTCATATCTAATCAGCATAATCATCATCATGATTGAGCGCTGCGTTTCATTTGTGTATGAGATATCGAGCTCGCGAGGGTACGAAGAACGAATGGAGATTTATCTATTGTCTATTATTGCGGTAGTGAATGAACGAAGGAATGAAGGAATGTGTACGAGTTGTTCGTGTTGCTACAATCTGGGGAGATCATATCGCACGCAGGCACGCAGGGAGCGAGCGCCGACTTACGTTCGACGTGCTCGCTTGCTGCGTCGAATGTTGGTCGTGTTAGGCTCGTCGTCAGCGTCCTCGTCATCCGCTTCTGCGTCGTCGTCGCCGTCATCATCTCGCCTGCGCTTGGTGCCGCGCTTGGTCGGTTTGGCTTCTTCCTCCTCGTCGTGTTCGTCGTCTGACCCATCGGAGGCGGCTTCTTCTTGTTCCTCCTCCTCTTCCTCTTCTTCATCGGAAGATACGTCAGAGGGTTGCTCGGAGTGATCGCTCTCGGCGGCATCCGAGAGCTGCGTCTCTTCGTCCTCGATCGGATCCTCAGCATCGGGAGCTGCGTGTTCCTCGTGCTCCTCGTTCTCGTTCTCGT
>Ga0209935_1003485_pt1 | contig 16133 bp, 32 predicted proteins | sample ThiBio_1000_plan_2_FD_183958 | JGI IMG/M metagenome (GOLD analysis project Ga0209935, IMG submission 183958) | Wastewater bioreactor microbial communities from Cape Town, South Africa - Thiocy_cont_1000_plan (SPAdes) | ecosystem: Engineered > Bioreactor > Thiocyanate-remediating >... | reverse complement strand
GACCCGTATCGCCGACCTCACTGTACTATACGAACAACAGCTCGCCGAGAAGGACAGCTTGATCGCTTTCCTTCAGTCGCAACTTGGGCAGCATCGTTGAGCTACGTAGTAGTAGCAATCTCGATCAGTCAGTCCCTCTCAGCTAATGTCATTCAACCATCCATCCTTATCTGTCTATCTGCCTGTCTGTCTGTCTATCTATTACTGCTTGGCACACTCGACTACGACTCGAGAGGAGCACTTCCATCACGCTCACTATGCCTACCAACCAACCATTCCGTACATTCGTCCTTTGCCGCTCCCTTCTGCACATATAAAGCATCATCTCTCTATGCATCATCTCACCTTGACGCCATCGCTCACTCGCTCGTTCCACCTACTCACCCTTTACTCTTTGGTCGATATACAACTACACCACTGCTCGAGGAGGCATCACCTTCTCGGCATCGGCTACACAAGCAAACAGCCGCTGGTAGTCCTCGAGTTGCGAAATCTTCACGCCGCACTCGCTCATGGCCTTGGCGAACTCCTGCACGTCCAGGTACAGCTGCACTAATATCTTGTCGTCGTCCGACATGGCGCCAGGAGTCGAGGCCGATGCCGTTGGCGCCTTGGTCATCTTGCGCAGTAGAGAGCTCTGCTTTTGCACCGTACTGAGAAGCTCCTGCGTCAAGGCAGCGAATCTACAACGAACGAACGAGCGAACGAGCAAAGGGAGTAAGAACGCGACGCTCTCTGGCGCCCAGGCATTCTCTTGCGCATACCGCTGCGTGAGGGCGATACAAATTGTGGTCGCCCAATGTTGCTTAGTTGCTGGCTTGATGAGCTTCATGATGGCTGCCTGCTCGTTGTCCTTGCCGTCAAGAAAGTCCTTGAGCGGCTTGACGACGGTCTTGACGTAGTGTGAAGCCTTGGTTGGGCTGTAGACGAGTGTAGGCATGAGAAGCGTGCGTTCTTGGAGCGGGCTCATCGAGACACGATACGCACCATTCTTTGTTGGTCATTCGGTACGTCTGCATGATGCCACGCACGTGGTTCAGACCCCCCGAGCACTGTTCCGAGATGCGGTGGCAGATGGCGTCGCCCAACGGCGCAATGGCCGTGATGATCGGATTGGTGTCCGAGTTGCGAAAGGTCGCCTGCAGGTTCGCCAGCAGCTCAGCCGGCATCGTGCTCAGCACCTGAGACACCCGATACGCGTACACCTCCTCGAGCTGCAACACACACGCACGCAGACAACATCAGGCTGCTGTGTGGAGGGCTGCCTCTGTCTCGCTTGATTGCGATCAGCCATCATACGTACATCGGAGAGCAGTTTCTCAAGGTCGAACACGAGCAGCACGTATTGGTCTGCTGCGAGCCAGTCGGCCCAGGATACGTCGCTCGATTGCTCTTGTGAGGCGGTCTTGGTTGGTATCGCGGATGCAGCTGAAGCCGCGGTGCTTGTTGTGGAGGTGGCAGTAGTGGTAGATGACGACGATGAGGCAGCAGAGTTGGACGACGAGCTTGTCGCTTGGTCTGCTGAAGCGGCACCTTGGGTGCCACTGGTGAGTTGCAGACGCGTAACTCCCGCGCGAATCCAGTTGGTATAGCGCGAGAGCAACTGCAGCGACAGCTTGAAGAACGACGCTGCCAGAGGCAGCAGGAAGGTCTCGTCCTCGTAGCAGCGGAATAGACACTCCCACAAGACTTGAGTCGGTGGTAGCATGAACGATGTCGAAGGCTCTTCGCGTCGTGCCAGCGTGTGCTTGATTGACAGCGAGCTCTCGAGCTTCTTGGCAATCTCTTGGAACCTGCAGGGCGATCATCATCAAAGCGGTCACGTACTGCAGCGATACATGCACACACAGACACGCGGCACAACTCGCTCGCAGCTCGAGACGTACTTGAGACCAAAGTAGACTGGCAGATTCCATCGGCGCTGGAACTCGGAATAGGCCGGGTGTGCTCGTAGTGCTTGAAGCTCGCTCTTGGAAGCACACAGCTCCTCGATCGATGCAATGAAACGCAAGGTGCTTTGGTAGTTGGAATGGAACATGTGTGGAATGCCGGGTGCAAAGATGATGGTGATATTGGTCTGCACGAGACGCGAGGGCACTCGCCCCGTGTGAGTTGATGATGCCCTTGATGCCCTGGATTCCACTCTGATGCGTGGTGTGGTTGGTTCGGTACCTGGATCGCATGTGTGATGGCTGGGAAGATGGAGTTCGACAGAAAGTCGAAGCCTTGCCCGCGAAGCGACCGCTGCGCGAGTTGGAGCACGATGCTGCAGCCATCCTTCACGAACGTGACGATCTCGGCGTAGATGCCGTCGAGCCCTTTGCACGAGCCGCGCGTGCCGGCCTCGAGTCGCTCCTGCGTGACGCACTTGGCGAGGAACGGGTCGACAAAGTGCGAGCGGAAGATCGCCTCGGCCTCCTTGCAGCGATCGATCGCAGCGTAGGTTCGCAAGCTGCACGGCGCTCGGGCACGTGAGTTGCGTCTCATCCATCAAGGTCGCTTGGTTCTCGTACCAGTTCGACACAATGTCGATCTGCCGCGACGTGATGCCATCGTTGAACAGAGCCTCCAATCCCTCCTGCACGATACGCTCGACCACTTGGATTCGCTGCGCCACGGATTGATTGGTGGCGTGTGTACACAGACACGACACGTAGGTTGGCATCAGATACGCAGTCGATCGTGAGCTTGATCGATCCAGTGATTGGCGTACGTGTGACAGCGCCTGCACCAAGGGCAGGTGCTTCCCTCGCGACACGTAGTACTTGAGCTGGTTGAAGTCGTTGGCCACTCGCTGGATCAGGTTGCTGCTCTCCTCGTCGCGACGAACCAGCAGCTTCGGAACCGAGTGCTTGTCCTGCTCGCAGTGTCAAGGTTGGCACAGACTCACATCGCATCGCATCGCATCGCATCGCATCGCATCGCATCGCATCGCATCGCATCGTTGCCATCTGTGCGTTTGAGTACGGACCTCGCTTGAATCGCTATCGAGCTGCAGCAGCTTCTCGATCTTGCCCAGTGTGTCGTGCACGTTGATCAACAGGTGGAGCCATTGCTTCTTCTGCTCGATCTCCTTGCGCTATTGGTGCCCCCAATCAACGAGCCGTGAGTAAACGACCCGGAGCAATCGATCGATCGATCGCCACATGACGTACGACTGCAATCGCCTGCTCGAGTTGCAAGCGAGCCTGTTCGACATCGGCGTGTACGCTTGCGACCTCGTTGCGGAGCTGCAGCAGCGGTTGGCGCAAGGCCTCGATCGTCTGCGAGCACGCACGTCAGCATGGCGCATCTCGCTCGCTCACACTGGTACGCGAGGTTGTGAGATACCTTATCGATGCCCGCGAGGTTGGCAGACAGGTTCACAAAGTCGGCGTAGTCCTTGTTGATCAGCTCGACCAGCTCGCTCTCGAGCGTCGTGCGGTATTGCTTGAGGTCCGCCAGCACCTGCGCGTACACGAGGCGCTCCGGTAAGCTCGTGCGAGCTGCATCCCTTCTCTCTCTCTCACACAAACATGTCGCCGACACGCACCGACTCGAGCGGTACGCGGCGTCGACAATCAGCAATGAAGAGATCGACGTCGAAGTTGGGTCGATTGAGCGCGTCCTTGCTGAAGCACAGCGGCTGGAACGACGACGACCACGAGCTCTTGCGAGCATCACGCAAGGCGCCGGCGCCATCGCCCACTGCACCATCATGATGAAGCTCGCCGTTCTCGGTCGTTGCAAGTAGCACCGGTGGCGTAGCCCCGTTGGTGTCCATCATGAGAGAGACCCGAGCACCCGCACCAACACGAGCAGCAGCGAGGAGGAGAGGGCCACCGAGCGAATGACGTGGAGCACCTCCCAGACCCGCACTCCAACCCTGACCCGCTCTCCAAGTCCAGACCAGGCCCACTCTTGACCCTGCGCCATTCTCTGGCTCTACTATTGGAGTCTCACTAGCACGCGAGAGAGAGAGAGATTTCTGGACACTCGGGATATATTCGACATTGGCTCGGGTATGGCTATGGGCGCGCGAGGCCTCACCAAAACGACAGCATTTGATTCAGTAGCCGTGAGGCTTGGTCTGGAATGCGCACGGCGGCAATGTGGGCGAAGAGCTCGTCGCCCGTGATGTCGGACGGCAGGTTGGTCAGCAGCGACAGGCAGCCTTCGAACGTGCTGGCGAGCAGTTGCGCCGACAGCATGCGCAGGATTCCGAGTGCCGCTACGATGATGAAGATCTCGCCCTCGAGCACGAATGAGTCCCATACGCGCGATGCCACCTCGAGCGGCAGCGACTTGCAAAAGATTGTCAGCAGCCAGTCGGGCAGGTAGATGTCGGCTCCGATCTGCAGCACGGTGAAGTGGCGGTGCACCTCCGGGAGCGCGTTACCGAGCATACGCTCAAAGAACCGCACAAAGTGCAGAATCTATGCTCACATGAGGCGCCGAGGTTCTCGCACACGTGAGTGCCGAATTCGCGCGTGTGGTGTGCAGGACGACACGAGTTGCTCGATCGATCACGTACATGGCGCACATCAAGCTTGAACAGTGAACGGAAGAACCGCCTCTCGGTAAGGTTGCAGAAGGCGATCCACGTTTGCTCGGCGTCCATGCGCAGCAGCAGCATGGCCGTAATGTACGACATTCCTTGCACCTGGGGGGCATTGATTGGCTTGGCGGTGAGCTTGGATATCCTCGCCACGCTGCGCGCCACACCGTACATAGCCAATATCCGGCCGGTAGATATCGAACGCCGCCAGCACGTTCTGCATCGGCTGGTGGTTCGGACCGCCACGGCCGAACATGCCCGTCTGTCCGAAGGTTCGCGGCAAGTCGGTATCGAGCACCATCATGTTCTTGGCGTGCTTGTCCTCGCGCGAGCCGGGTGCCAGCTCGCGACTCTCGGCCATCTGCCGGTAGTCCTTTGCGATCGCGATCAGCTGTTCGAATTGTTGTGAGGTCAACTGCGCACGGCACGATCGAGTCAGCCGATGAGTGAGTGCCTCGCATCACGCGAGAACTGCAAGCACCAGACGCATTCGAACCTGCAACTGGTTGCCGATCGCGATGCGCCAGACCTCGCGGCGCACTTCATCCGGAATGCCGATGCGAGCAAGCTCCTTGGCACGAGCTGCCGTTCGACGCGAGCCCCACTTGGGCAGCACCTCGTTGTTCCAAATCGACTTGAGCTTGTCCTCTCGAATCGTACGCTTGTCGGTTGGGGTATTGGGCCTGCATAGTTACAGTGAGCGATACACGATGATGAACCAACCAAGCCAGAGAGTCTCTAGCGTACTTGAATGCCAGCTTCTTCTTGATGGCGGCGATCCACGACGAAGCTCTGTAGAGGCACCAAGAGTGTGTCAGCAAGCTGTGCAACCAACCAACCGGCGCAGACTTTGAGAGCACTCGCCGTACTCAGCTGCAGCCGACGGGTTGCTGGTGACTTCCGGCTTTGGCGCCGTTTCAGGCGCTGCACTTGAGCTCATCTGCGAGCTGTGCGCTCGAGCAATTCGCATTCGGCGCTGCGGCGAATCGGGGTTGCCGTAGTCCTCGAAGATGAGCGTCGTTTGGAGGCTCGGATTGCTGTCGAGCTCGTCTCCGTCCAAGTCAAGGTCGTTGGCGCGAAGCACCAGCTGGTCGTCGTCAGACTCCTTCGAGTACTCGGCATCGAGCGTCGCGAGCATTTCGTCAAGGCTGCCGCCTTCATCAAACTCGTTCGACAGCGACTCGAGAAGACACTTGGTCTCCAGCAGGCGCTACAGTTCGAACATCATCATTACCACCACCACCATCGTCAGGCACTGGCACGTGGTTGCGTGGGAGAGAGTTACGAGCGAATGGCGTACAGCGTTGAACTGCGTGAGTTTTTGGTTGATATCGGCCGTGGGATCGGCGTGCAACGACTGCAGTGCCAGCAACTTGGATTCGGCATCGAACTCCTGTTCCGTATGAGCTGTGCACCACACGAAACGCCATGGAGCTCTCACTTAGGCGCTGCAGGCAACCGAAGCTGAAGCTGTACGTGTCGCAGGGGGTAAGGTACCTTCGCTCGTGACGAGCACGGTGCTCCACCAGCCACACGCAACGGTGTTGGCCGGCTTTCCCAGCATGCCCTCGACGAGCTTGGGCTCGGAGCAGTTACTCGTGTCGCCATGGCCCAGCTGGCCACTGGTGCCCTGGCCCCATGTGTAGACGTCGCCTTGGTCTGCAGCCGCCAGAAAGCGGCGTATGAGTGGCGCCTGGAATTACCGAGCACGAGGAACAACGCAGCCAGTCGAGCGCGTACCCGTGATGGCCGCCGTGTGGAAGCCACCGCACGCCACAGCCGTGAACACGACATCGCGCAGCTTGGTGACTTGTCGCGGCGTGAGTTCGTCGGCCGTCTGGCCGTGACCGAGCTGACCGAGCTTCCCCCAGCCCCACGTGTACAACGCTCCAGTATCTGCGCCACGTGGGAGAGGCCGTGAGCGCCAAGCCCGAGCAAACCCACCAGCGCTGTCTCTCGCTCGTACCCGAGATTGCCGCCGAGTGGTAGAAGCCGCCCGAGACCTTGGTGAAGCGCAGGCGAGATGAACCGAACGCCACACGCGTCGGTTGCAGATGGTCGTCGGTGTTCGGGTGGCCGAGGCGACCGCCGCCAGTGCCCCAGGTGTACACCTCGTTGTCTATGACAGACATACGCGCCACGGTAAGCCTGCGCGCTCGATGCATTCTTGATGCAGCAGTCGTCTCGGCGCAAACGAACCACAAATGCACATCGAGTGCGATACGCCACACGCAATCTGCGTGATGCTTCGGCCCGACACGACACGAACGATGGCCGGCTCGCTGCAATCATTGGTGGTTCCGGTGCCGAGTCGTCCGTTGGCTCCCTTGCCCCAGCTGTAGAGATTACGATCACCTGCGTCGCCATAGGACCCAGCCAAAGTCAACCATTCAGCAGCTGCTGCAGCGTTCGAGATCGTCCCGTGTGGTGCAAGATGCTCACACGGGAGACATTCCCGCGCGCGCGAGAGATATCGTGCAATCGCACTATCAGCGACTTACTTCCGAGCGCCAGACAGTGTGATCCTCCGGTGGCGATCAGCTGCACCGAGATCTTACGCAGCGGCAGCACGGTCTTGGGTAGCAGCGGCACTGAGATCTCCTTCTCGCCGCCCAGGCCCCAGATGTAGACCTCGCCGTTGTCTGGAGGGATGGATGGATGGGAGCGATTCAGCACAAAGTCAGCCTCGAATCGCGGGGAGATTCGGGGCTGACGCGATCAAGAGAACGAGATAGCCATGGGTGGAGGTCGAGAGGGAGCGAGGGAGTACCTGCAAGGGCGAGAGTGTGTTGGTCCGATGCGCAGATGAGCTTGACGCGCACGTTGTGCAGCGCCTTGATCAGCATGAAGCGCTTGATGGGCATCGGCGAGTCCTGATACGTCGCGTTCTCGTGACCACCAGCCCAGCCCCACGTGTACACGTCCCCATACTCTGTGCGTGTGTATGGGTGCGCGTATCGTTGGCGTGAGCTTCGCGGTCGAAGGCGGCCGCCACTGCCGCCCTGACACTCGCGCTCGCGTACCGCTCAGCGCCACGGAATGCGACAGGCCACACGCGACCATCGATACGTGCTTGTCCGAAAGAGTCGTCAGCTGTCGTATCCCAACGTTCGCTCGCGCGAAAGACGATGAAGACGACGACGAGGAGCCTTGCTCAGGCCCGTCGTACTCGTCCTTCCATCGACCCCACTCGTACACGGCTGACGTCAGGCCATGCGACGACGACGACGAATCCATGAGAGCGAGGAACCAAGCGAAGACGCCGCTCTTCACTTCATCGATCGATTCATTCATTCGCTTCGCTGCTTCGCTCGCTGCGCATCTCCAAGACCCTGCTGCTGCCTCCATCTCGTGTCTCACACGAACGGCTCTTGGCTGCGGAGGAACTGAGCGCTGAATAGGTGGTTATTACGTGTGCGTGTGCGTTGATTGCGACGGCGATTTGTATTGTATCGAGATGAGCAAGCGAGCGGCCGAGGAGAGCGAGTCGTCGTCGTCGAGCAGCAGCAAGCGACAGCGTACCGACGATGGCTCTACTGCTGTCGCTGCCTCACCAGCTGAGCTAGTCGACCCAGTATTCTTTACTGCTGGTTCGTTGATGGGTGGCTGCTATCGTGAGATCTCGCGATTTGCCATTCGATGAGTAACACCGGCGTGTCGGCGCCACAGACAAGATCAAGGCGCTCCACGACGAGTTTGCGAGCGCGCAGCCGTTCGCGCACGCACAGGTGCAGCAGTTCTTCGAGCCGACCTTCTTCCAATCGCTCCAGGATGCACTGGCTCATCAAGTGCGTTGCGTGCAAGTGACGGCGATGGTTGCAGTGCTTGTGCGAGCGCCTGACCCGCTCATATCGATCAATCGCTGCAGGACTTCAACAACAAGGCCACCGACCTGTTCTCGTTCTTCCAGACCAACGACCTGCAGACCGTGAACGATGAGCCGATCGCCAAGCTGCGAAGTATGCTGTACGGTCAGGAGTTCCGACACTGGATGGAGCAGGTCACGGGCATCACGGGCCTCACGGACCAGGTCGACATGAGTGGCGCCATCTACACCGAGTCGTCGTTCCTGCTGTGCCACGACGACCACGTCGAGGGCCGCCGCATCGCGTACATCATCTACTTTGTCGACGATCAGTGGTCCGCTGCTGATGGCGGTACGCCTATGGCTGCGTGAGAGCGCACGAAAGCGAGCGAGCGAGAGATGCACTCGAGGTCGAGCACCTGACACCTGCACGACGAACAGGCCAGCTGGCGCTGTTCGACTCGGTCTCGAACGACGACGAGGGCCGCTGCTATCCCGGCACGATCGCCAAGGCCATCACTCCCTCGCGCAACTCGATCGCCTTCTTCGCCGTGGGAGACAAGTCGTTCCACGAGGTACGATCCCGAGCGAGCGCGATCGACGGGCAAGTGTGGCGGTGTTCGAGCCGTGTTGGCTGCGTGTTGGAACGATCACCGAACCTGACTCCAACTGCCGACGCATCGCATCCAATCCAATCCAATCCAATCCAATCCAATCCAATCCAATCCAATCCAATCCAATCCAATCCATTCCAATCCAATCCAATCCAATCCATTCCAATCCAATCCAATCCTCAATCCATGTTGTCGCCACTAGGTCACCGAGGTGCTCACGGATCGTGGCCGTATGTCATTGAGTGGCTGGTTCTATGGGCCGCCGATCGAGTACCAAGATTTTCCGACCGAGAAGCCGCCGACCTTTGTCGTGCCGCAGCCGTTCGGGTACGCCAGCGCGTTGTGCTCGTTGTGCTTGCTCGTTGGCGCTGATGGTCGACGGGCTGCGACTGTCATGACGGCAGTGGAAGCGGTGGTGCCAAGGAGGTACTCAAGGCATGGCTGCATCCCAAGTACATGCGCCCCAAGACGCTCGAGCAGATTGCCGAGGCGTTCGAGGATGAGTCGAGTATCGAGCTTGACTCGTTCCTCGTACCGTCCAAGTACGCACGGCTGCTCAAGGAGCTCGATGCCAAGCGCGCCTCGATGCAGCTGGTCGGGCCACCGGTCAAGAAGAACTATCTGCTGCACGCCACCGGTACGAAGCGACGCCTGTCGATGATGATGGCCATCATCGATTGCTCGAGCTAACGCGCCAGGCTTCTCGGCTCGCAGAGCAATCGGGTCTGCTGGGCGACTGCATCCGCTTCCTCAAGTCCGACATCTTTGCCGACTTTCTGCGCCAGGTCACGCATCTGACGCCGAACGACATGTACTTTGAGGCTCAGGCGTTCGGTCGCGGACACTACACCGTGATCCACGACGACGACTACTCCAAGGAGGTCAGCGCGCTCGATGCCGTGTTCTACTTGCTGACTGCTCCGTTCTCGGCCTCGGGCGAGGCGATTGCACTCTCCAAACCTGCCGCCAAGGCTGACGCCGAAGGAGCTGACGGCGATGATGACAACGAGGAAGACGAGGAGGAGAGCTCAGACCGCTTCTGGGACGAGGAGTGGGGAGGCTTGACCGTGTATCTGGCCGGCGAGGAGACGCTGCTGTCGTGCCAGCCGAACGGCAACGCGCTGTCGCTGGTCTTCCGCGACAAGGGCTGCACCAAGTTCGTGCGCCGCATCAACCACTGGGCCGAGTCGTCGTTCTACAGCATGAACATGAGCTATCGCGTCGAGGAGGAGGGCCAGGAGGTCGACGACGAGGAACTGGCTGCCTTGCAGCGCGAGGCGGCCGAAGCAGGCGAGGAGGCCCACGAGCCGAACGGCGATGGCAACGCAGAGCAACACACGGAAGACGATTCGTAACGAACAGCAACGACGGCAAATACAGGCTCGAGTACTCGAAGGAGATTGGTGGCTCGATGCATCACGATGGCTTGTACTCGAGCAATAGATAGATAGAGAGAGAGAGAAAGGCAGAAGGGCGATGATAATAGACAGACAAGCAGCCAACCAAGCACACGTCACGCATTCGCGTAGCCGAGCGAGCTGTTATTCTTCATCGTCCAACGCATGGTAGCGCTGGCGAGCCTTCTTGCTGGCGATCATGCGCCTGTCGTCCCCCTGGTTGGCCCCGAGTCATCACAGTGAGCAAACACCGCTCCCTCCCTCTCCTCTTGTGAACCCCAACGTCTCGTACTGGCTGAATGGCCATGTCGGGCGTCGTGCCCTTGTCTGTCCCAAGTCCTGCACGCTCCGAACGCAAGTGTACAGCGATCGGCGCATTCATGCCACTGCTCGCCTTCCCTAGACCCTCACCCTGCCTGCAAGAGAGAGGAGTGAGCACTGGGAGCAGTCGCGAGCCGACAATCTCTGTGCCGCGTCTAAGAGCAGCAGTAGCACGTACTTCCAGCCCATCAGCTTCATCATCTTGCTGCCCTTCGAGTCGTCGGCCAGCGGCTCGTTGACCGAAGCCGGAGTCGGGTCCATGTCTCCGTGTTTGCGCTTCTTGGATCCTGCAATCGGCGCAGTCTGTGGCGGTTCGGTGAGCGTGAGTAAGTGTCCTTGCCCTTGTGCTGCTGCCAAGCAAACGTACACGAAGCTTTTCGAGCTCGGCTTCTTTGGCTTGCTTCTCAAGCATTACGCGCTGGATCTCGAGATTTTGCTGATGTAACTCCGAGAGGAGCTCGTGCTTCGCAAGCGCCTCGGCACTCTTGAACTGCCGCTTGCACAACAGGCACACCGATGCTCCACCGCCTGGCGCCACAGCGGGAGCTGCGTTCGAGGAGGCGGCTGTGGTCGTAGAAATGCTCACTACCTCCGACCGAGTCTCGAGTTCGGTTGCGCTGGCTGCGCTCTCAGCAGCAGCAGCCAGGTCGGCAGCAGCGGCGATTGCAGCCGCCTTCTTGGGCACCTGGATCGCATTGACGCCCGAGAGCTGGAACTTGATCGGAGCCTTGGTGGCGGCCGCCTGCTCGGCCAAGGCCTTTTTCTCGGCCTCCTCGGCGGCAGTAGCCTCGGCGAGCTCCTTGGACTTTTGGCTCCACTTTTGCATCTCGAGCGTGAGTTTCTTGGCGCCAATCAACTTGGTGGGCTTCTTGGCCTTCTTCTCGATCGGAATCGACCTGGTTGTTGCCGTAGTGGTGGAGGTGGTGGTACTCGCTGTGGCGGTTGGAGCAGCAGTGTCACTCGGTGGTGCAGTGGAGATGCCAGTAACCGATGCGAGTGAGTCCAAGAACGACGAAGCAACAGCGACTATCTTCTCCTCCTCTGGCTCGGACGGTGGGACCGTGGTGGCAGCAGTGCCCGTCGATTCAGAGGCCAATGCAGCAGCAGCGGTGGTAGACGTAGAAGGAGCTGTGGTCGTAGGAGTCACGCTGTCGTCGGGTTTCTGCACGGAAGTCGAGGCGATGTTGGTCGAGGCGCTGTTGGGAGCATTGTACGCCATGTACGACTGCGTTCTGGTGTCGTAGTAAAGGTATCTCTGCGTGGCGGGGTCATAGTAGTAGCCCGTCTTTGGATCGTAAAAGTAGCCGGTGCTCGTGTCTTGGTAGTAGCCGCTCTTGGCGTCGTAGACGTAGCCAGCAGGAGTCTGTGCGATTGCCAATCAGAGACGAGAGTTAAAAAGACACTGATTCGAGAGCGACTGAATGGGAGAGGAACGCCAACATACCGAAGACGGTGTCGATGCGACGGAGGACGGTTGCTGAGATGCTGGCGGACGATGAAAGGCTAGCCGGATCTCGCGGCCCTCGATCTGCAGCTGGCCTGCGCGAGCGACTTCAACGGCCTCGGATGCCACCTGGAGAGAGAGAGAGAGAACGGTGCGCGCGTACAAGATCGAACGCCGGTCGGTTGGTTGGTTACACGCAAGCAACGGGTGGAACAGCAGCACGGTCTCTGCCTGCGGTTCGCGCTCTGGTTCGCGAGGGTACACTCGTTCGTACGTCGACGCCGTAGTACTCAATGTAGGCTTTTCCTTGCGAGACTCCGGTGCCTTGCTCGTACACGATGCGCAGCTGCTTGACGGGTCCAAAGGACGAGAACACGCCGCGGATCTTGAGTTGGGTAACATGGCGGTCATCATGCAGCCACAGCAGCAGTGGGCGCATACGAGGACGAGGAGTATGTGAGTATATGGATGGTGTTGCTGCTCATCCGCTTCTGTTGCGTCGTCGAGCTCTGTCTGCACGTGTGCCGAGCTGGCCAAGAGTTGTTGCAGACGCAGACGTAGACGCGTACTGTTTCCTCGCTCGTGAGTGGATCGAGGCCCGTGGCCTCTACTGTGGTCTCGGCTGCGGAGTGAGGAGTTGTTGCTCGTCCAGGACCGCCGAATCGTGCTGCTGCCTGCAACGGGAATGCTTGCTGCTGCTGTGGCTATTTGTCGTTGGTGCGAGGGCCAGGGCAAGTGTTAGAGCCATATTGCCGAATGAATGCCATCGATCGAATGTACGCGAGCATACGCGATTGGTGTCGGTGACGGTCTCGACCACAGCAGGCTTCGGAGCCTCGCATTGGAAGCAAGCGACTCGTCGCGCAAAGTTCATGGTGCGGCACTGTCGGAGGTGGTAGAACGCAGCACATGATATGAATGCCCGATCGCGGCCCTCACTCAGTACAGTGCAGCGCGCACAAAGATACAGGCAAGCAGGCAAGCAGCCAGACGTACATAGGGGCAGATCCAATCGAGGCCGGTTCTCTTGTCGGTGCCCGGAGGAGGGCGGCTGTACTCGAGGTCGCCAAAGTAGCCATCGATCGGGAACACCGTGATGCCGGTGGTTTCGGCCGGCGCACCTTGCTGCAGATACGCTTGCCGTCGCTCGAGATGCGCCTGCAGGAAGCGATCGGCGGCCGCGAGCGACACGAACTCGGCGAACGCGAAGCCGCGCGACACGCCCGTGCGGCGATCTCGCAGCAGCCGCACGGTGATGATGTCCTCGGGATTGGCCCACATGTGGATCGCATGCGTCAGCTGCCAACGTCGCCATCGATGCGAATGGGCGAGCGAGCAGCAGTGGTCGCGAAGGTAAGATCGAGCTGGTTAGCACTGCTACTCTGCAGCCGAGCTTGCGGCACAGGCCGTGTGGTGCAGCAGCAGAGGGCGAGTGGTAGGTACGCTTTCGGTGGTCGTGATCGGCTGCAGGCCGCGTATCATGATGACGCTGCTCGGTGCTGGATGCTCGCGGTCGCGGTCGCGGTCGCGGTCTCGATTGTGCTCTCGATCGTGGTCTCGGTCATGCCAGTAGTCTCGATCTCTCTCTCTCTCTCGATCGCGCTCGCTCGAATGACCCCGATCGCGCTCTTGCTCGCGCTCGTAGACCTCCACTGGCTCACGGTCCAGGTCTCGATAGGTCGATCGGTCACGGTACTCGCGATCCCTGGAGCTTTCACGGTGTCGATCTCGGTCTCGATCTCGATCGCCATCGTCGTGTCGGTGAGAGTCGCGCTCTCGAGCTCCAGTCGCAAAGTCCTCGTAGACGCGCAGGTCGTGTTGGAAGTAGTCGCGCTGCCGATGGGGGTGATCTCCTCCTTCATAGTGGCCGTGTGGTCGGTGAGGGTGGTGATGTATCGGCTGCTGCGGATGAGGTGGGAGCTGTTGTGTTGCTTGTTGTTGGCCCAAGTACGGCGCCGAGAGCGGAGGCTGGTTGAAGCTGCCTGGAGGATGGAGCGATGGCTGTAGAGGTAGCTGTGGTTGTTGTTGGGGGGCGGCCCAGCCAGCGTACTGGCCAGGTGGTTGGTACATGGTGGTGCTGCGTGCTGCTGTTGCGTGCGCGAGCGAGGAACTAGGACACTGGCAGCAGCTCTGGTTCGCTACCACGCCACTCACTCGATCCAAGCAATCTATCTCATCTATCAAAATGAAACTAGCGTTTATATTGTACACTGCCGTGTCGAGTTTGGTTGCGTATCAGTGAGTTGGTGTGGTCATTCGTGCGTGGGCGGGGCTCTACTTGGACTCGGTGTCGGTGTGTGAGTCGAGCTCGCTCGCGATGCGCTGCAGCTCCGCCACGATCTGCGCCGACACCTTCTCTTGGCTGTAGTTGGCGACAATGTGGCGCCGTGCGGCCTGGCCCTTCTGCTGTGCGGCACGGCGGTTGCTGAACACCGATCGCATGTGGTTCTTGAGGCTCGTGAGTGACGGTGTCGCCCACTCGCCACTACTCACGCGCTCCATCCGCTCGACCTCGATCAGATACGAGGTGTCGGCCGTCATGAAGTCGACGTTGCCGCTCTGCGTGTGATCGATTGCGTCAGAGTGCCGTTCGCGACGCTGCAACACACGAACGCGTGCGCGTTTGCTAGCATACCCAGTTGGTTCCAATGGTCGGTAAGCCCATCGCCATGGCCTCCATGTACGGAATGCCCCAGCCCTCTCCTCGCGAGGGCAGCACGAACGCATCGGCCGCCTTGTACAGCGACGGCATCGCTCGTGCAGCGATCTCCTCCTTGAGCACGATCACCGGCGCCCGCACGAGTGGAATGTCCATCCTACACTCAGCCGTCGTAATGACGTGTGAGGCGCCGCCAAAGTCTCTCGCACGTGAGGCCGACGTACATGTTGGCGACCTCCTCGATGCGCTCCTCGACCGTCGAAAAGAACGGCGTATTATACAGATACGTGCGCAGGTACAGAATCACCTTCTCCTCTAATATGGTCGACGCAAGCAAGCCAGCCAATGAGTACAGCCTCCTCGTGCTTGAACGAGTTCGTGGCCGAGCGTACCAGGGCCGAACTCCTCCCAAAAGGCCCTCAGCAAAATGTCCCAGCCCTTGCGGTCCTCCATCTTAAATACTGAGATGAACTTGAAGTAGTCCGATGCCGAGTGCGTCGTGTTCGGTGGCAGCGGCAGGTCGAGCGGCTCCGCTGCTTCCGGATCGAAAAAGTGAATGTCGATCGGGATTGGCACCTTCTTGATCTTGTTAGCAGGTACTAAAAACCCACATCCACACCCGAATGAATCAATCAATCATTCACTGATTGAAGCAAAGGAGGAGCATTTGAGCGAACTCTCGTACCTCCACTGTTTGTGAATACATTGACCAAGAAGGTCGAAGGCACCCACAACTCATCGATCATCTCAATCTTCTCAACCCAAGTCGAGGGAATCTCCGAGGTCTCGGCCAGACTGCGGCCGATGACGTAACGCGGCTTCTGTCCGACCGTCACCAGGCCGTTGTATGGGAATGTTGGATAGCTCGGCGGTGGCTTGTGCGACACCCATACATCGAAGCGCTCGGGATAGGTCTTGAGACGCATTCGAGAGAGCGTCTCGTCGGTGCCCTTGGTGTTGCCCTGGCAGAAGGACGAGGCGTCGCCCATGGCGTACACATTGACGCTGCGCTCGAGCGGCACGATGATGTTGGTGGCCTCGATGTTGAAGCCCGTGCATCCGCCCTGCACAAGCCGCCAACGGTCACACCCGTGCTACCGCGACATGGCATGCTTGCGTCACGTACGTAGGTGTCCCACATCACCGTGAGGCCCGCGATGCCGGTCGAGTTGTCGCGCATCGCGGCAATCTCGTCGCCCCATCGACCGAGCAAGTACCCCACATCGCTAGCGACGCCCTCTCCGCCGACCACGTTGCCGAGGTACATATCGAGATGCAGCGGCGACGGCGTGCTGGCAACCGAGCTCTCGACCAGTGCGGGGAGCTGCAGCTGTTGCGGCTTCTTCTTGCCGCTCA
>Ga0209935_1003483_pt1 | contig 16162 bp, 16 predicted proteins | sample ThiBio_1000_plan_2_FD_183958 | JGI IMG/M metagenome (GOLD analysis project Ga0209935, IMG submission 183958) | Wastewater bioreactor microbial communities from Cape Town, South Africa - Thiocy_cont_1000_plan (SPAdes) | ecosystem: Engineered > Bioreactor > Thiocyanate-remediating >... | reverse complement strand
TGGTGGTAGCTCCCTGGATCTGAACGGCCTTGTTGGCAGCAACCTGGAAGGTACCGGACGAAGAGATACCGACGATCGAGCCCAGTACTTGGGTATTGGCGGCGCTGATCGAGAAATCTCCATTGGTCGAGGTGATAGTGGCGCCTTGAGGCGCGTTGAGCGCTCCAAAGTTGGAGACACTCGACGAGAAGCCGCCTAAACGCAGCCGGAGCAACACCAGACAAGCGACGATGAAGACGGAGGCGACGAGCCACATTGTAGGGCAGAGGGGTGGTTTGCGTGTACCGACACACGATGGTGATGGAGGAGGTGGTGTTAGTATGATGGCGCCAAGCACATCGTGTACGCGTGTGCGGGCACGAGCGAGCAACAAACGCATCACAGCAAATCATCGTGCCGTCTCGAGGAGAAGTAGGTGCGGCAGTGATAGTGGTAGTGGGAGCAGCAGCGCGTACCGAGTTGAGCCTGGGCGATACGGACAGCCTCCTCGGCAGACGACGCGAGGTAGTCCGCGTGGAGTGTGCTCGTGTTGTCAGCCACCACAGAAGCAGCCAACACGCTCACCACCAACAGGGCAGCCAGAAACACCACGCGGGGGGCCATGGTGGTCAGGCAGCGACGAGGCAGAGCAAGCGCTTGAACGGGCGAGAGAAGGGGGACGCGCACGGGGCGGTAGAGAAGGGAAGGGGAGAAGAAAGGAGTGGGCAGAGCGCTGAGGAGCCGCTGAGGTCTACCGCAGAGGACAGAGAGGGAGAGGAGCGCGACGAGGCGCCGCGTAAGCCCACCACTGCCGCAACACAGAGCACACAGCAGACGAGCAGGGAGGCGTTGGGTTTCTCGACCCAACGCGGGCAGCAGCCAATCAGAAAAAGGCGAGCGCGAAAAATGCCGGAAAATCATTGGCGCTCTTTTTGTTGTTTCTCGCGCGCGCGCGCTCGCTCTCGCTCTCTCACCTACCGCACACACCATCGTCGCCACGCGCGATATTTCGCGATGGTCTACCTCGCGCCCTGGCTTATGCGCTCGGTGCAATGTCGGGGCAGAGGTCGAACGCGCGCTGGAGCTGCTTGGTAGCTTCAGAGACTGGCGGCCAGTTGCCGCCGAGTCCTCTTCCCACGACGCACGCAGCCGCGAGCGCGGTCTTCTGCACGGCGCACGAGAGCGCAATCGTCTTGACTCGACCCATGTTCTTCCAATAGCATCGGTCTCCGCCCACTTGTTGATTGGCACTGCACTCTCCTTGTTGTGGCAAACTATCGATTGATCGGTCGACAATCGTCGTCGTGGTCGTCGTTAGAACAAACCCAACCCACTCTCGCCCACACACACTCTCACTCAGGCCTCTCACACGCGTGCGCGTACCTATACCAAGTCCCATACTGTGGATATTGATCGAGTGGAGCACATTGCCCAAGTTGAGGAACACTGGCCGATCACGCGTGCGTAGAAACAATCAGCAACACACGCCCACTGGCAAGCGATATACGGCGCACGCGTACCTCCAATTCACTCGCCGACCGACGCGCCCACTCTGCCAACCAGCACAGAATCCAAAGTTGCAGAACGTGTACGGTCCGAACGACGTGTTCACTGCCACCATAAAGGTCGATACCAGCGACGTATCTTGTGGCGACAGGTTACGCATGCATATGAACCTAGTTCGCGAGTTCACAATGAGTGAGCGAGCGAGCGAGCGAGTGTGCGTGCGTGCGCCCGCGCTCTTGTTGTACGTACTGAGTGTCTCCACGCATATCGGCCGTATTATGGTTGGTCAACGAGTAGTCACCACTCGAGTGCGTTCTCACCATCGAGATATTGACGATCGAGCTCGGGTTCGATGGGCACAGTAAACCTCCAACGCTGCTGCCTCCACCTTCGTATGTGATCTCGGTCTGGTTGCGACAGATCGCTGGTGGCTCGTACACGGAGGGATCTTCGTCCTCCTTGCGCTCGACAGCAGCAGCAGCAGCAGCGTCGTCGTTGCCATTGTTGTCTTCGTAGATGGTCGTGTTGTAGAACTCAATGTTGTACATTGCGTGTGTGAGGAACGAGTACTCGCTCCAGGTTCCATTGTAGGTGTTGGGAGCTCTGAGTTGGCGGTTGCTCGTGCGCAATGGCGCGCCGCTCTTGGCATCGAGCACCACAAAAGTATCAGCAAACATACTCTTGTACAGTAGCACCGCTCGGCCGTTCTCGACCACCGTGCGTTGGTAGAGGAAGCTCTGCCACGGCGGACTGAATGCAGCCGTGGTTGGCGGTCGCGGACACATGCCCGCGAGGCTCGTGTACCGAAATCCCATGGTCTGTTGGCGAGTCTCTATGATCTCGAGCGGAGCGCCGGCAGTTCCGTTCGAAGTGAGGCGCACTGCAAAGGTAGATTGCTGCCTCGGTTCGTCATAGTAGAACACGCCAGCCACTTGAAACTTCCAAGTCGTATCGAGGGTGATCGATGGCGATTGCGATGGCGATGGCGATTGGTGTAGCGCGAGTATCACTCCATGTGATATTACCGCAAGCCCTCGGAAGTGGGTTTGAAAGTGTGGCGGAAGCTGTGGCGTTCTCGGAGGAGGCGTGCCGAATCTGAGCATGGTGGTTTGGCTCGATATCTTGCAGGACATCGGCGGTACCGCGGCCATCGACAGCAGCACCACCGCAACCAAGCCCAAGATTCGTGCCATTCTTGCGTGGTGTACGTGCTCTGGGTTCGATCAGAACCACTGCCACTGGTCAATAACACCACAAGGCACACTGGCTAAGCTTCGTTTAAAGTGAGAGGAGGGCGGTGGTACCAGCGTGGTGCGGGCGAGCAGCAAAGAATCTTCGGGCTGCTGGTGTGGTGCCAGCGCCGCGCAGAAGAAGAGTAGGGAGGGCGGGAGAGCGGGGTATGATGGTTAAGGAATTCCACAAGCCCTGCTGGATTTATTGGCGAATAAATCGCCTCGCCTTGGTGCTACTCGCTCCTCTCTCCCTCCGTCGCGCGCCCTTGTCGTCCAGTCACGATGGTACGTGATATCGTGCATCGCGTATCGAGCATCGAGTATCGACCCTCGTGCTCATCGTGTATGCAACCATCAATCCAACTCGTTGACTCATCATCTTCATCATCGATCGGCCGACACACGTACACGCACCACCATATCACCACCTCGACACACACACACACGCACACAGGTCAACATCCCCAAGACCCGCAACACCTACTGCGCGAGGTGCGCCAAGCACACTGGCCACAAGGTGTCCCAGTACAAGAAGGGCAAGGACAGCCTCGGTGCCCAAGGTATCGTATTCGTCACTGTTACTCGCGAATGGGAAGAGTAGAGCTACACGTGGCTGCCGCGTTGTTCGGTGGTAGAAAGCACACCGAGTATACTTGGCTCGTTGAGAGAGAGAGAGAGAGAGAGCCCCAAGTGATTGAGACGGATCAAGAGAGAGCGAGATAGAGAGAGCGAGATAGAGATAGAGAGTGGAGGGAGTATGTATGATCTAGCTGCGTTATGCGCTCGATGTCATACATGGACCGCTACTGACCCGCCACCGCTCGTTGTTACTCTCTCCTCGTTGACCTCCTCTTCTCCTATTCTTGTACCTTCTGTGCTCCCTCAGGTAAGCGTCGTTATGACCGCAAGCAGAAGGGTTTCGGTGGTCAGACCAAGCCCATCTTCCACAAGAAGGTCCGTCTCACGACACACTCGTTAGCGAGTGCTCGATTCACTTGCGGCTTCTCTTCATCATCATCATCCTAATCGTATCCGTATCGCATCCCCATTCTCGCTGTGATGGTGCTGGTCTGTTGTTGGGGGCGTTTGATTCATGTTGCGTGCAGGCCAAGACCACCAAGAAGATCGTGTTGAAGCTTCAGTGCAACGACTGCAAGTACATCCACCAGACCCCGATCAAGCGATGCAAGCACTTTGAGCTTGGCGGTGACAAGAAGTCCAAGGGTAGCCCTCTGCAATACTAAGCTCTCCGTACGCTGTCGAATAAATGCCTTCGGGATACTGCCATCATCAAACTCCTTCAGCCCTCTCTCTCCCTCCCCTCCATCCGTCTCAATCAATCACTGACTGGTACAGGTGTGCGCGTATGAAAATAATACACTACGTCTTGGGCGCTCGGCTTCATTGTTGATTATAAATCGATAGATCCACTGAGCAACCGTTGCAGCAGGTTGCTCTAGAAAATACACAAACACACCACGCACACCCCAAGTTATTACACAACCTGACTCTGTTTCCTTTCTTTCCTCTGCTACCATCAAGCAACACTCAGATTCGAACGACAACAAACAAACAAACAAACAAACAAACAAACAAACAAACAAACAAACAAACAAACAACATTGCGCGCGCGCTAACGAGGACTACGTAGTGGTCAAGCTGATGGTACCATCAATAGACTCGGGTCTTCTCGTCGTTCGAACGATCGCCAGAACTCAGCCGATTCCTCGCCTTCGAGAATGGGAGGGGCATTGGTCTCGGCCGGTGGCGCCTCAGTCGTTGAGTCCATCCACATCTTTTTGATCGTGTTGGCGAGAGTCGCGAGATCGATGCCATCCAGTAACAATCTCGTAGCAGCAGCAGCAGCAGTGGCGGGTACGGTTGAAAGAGCTCCTCCCTCCTCGGCAGGTGTTGTTGTTGTTGTTGTTGTCGTCGTCGTCGTCGCAGCGGTAGCGACATCGGTACTGGTGGCAGGCGTGGCAGTTGGGTTGGAGTTGGTGTTGGTCGAGGCGAGGATCGAAGTTGCGTGATCGGCGACAAATTGGCGACCGAGCCACACGAACAATATCATGTGGTCTTGCAGAATGAAGGCACGGTCGGTTTGGAGCATCGAGCGATCAAAGTCGGTCACGCACGTCCAGTCGGGATACGAGCGTAGGAACGGACCGTTCGGCACCTGCAGCAGATCAAAGTCACGGTTGTAGGCCGGTACCTCGGACACCGGACCCTCGCCGCCGATCGCCTGCCAAAAGGCGGCGCTCTCGCTGCCTTGCTCCTCCTCGACCACGACCGACGAGGCCGACTCGTACTTTTGCAGACGAGCAATGTAGACCTTGGCCATTTGGTAGAGCAGCAGCGCGGCACGCGCGCCGCGCCACAGAAAGAGCTTGTCGGCGGTCTGCGCCACGAAGCAGCCACGCGGATCGAGGCCATGCGCACCGACGTTGCTCGTAATCTTCATGGCAATCGTGCGCGGATCCGGCTTGGCGTACGGGCAGATGCGGTAGAGCCGCGTCTTGGTGACCGGCATCGTGACGCGCTTGCGCCACTCCATCAGCTGGCACATGAAGCCCGTGTTGGGCTTGGTGACGCCGCGCGCCGCACGCACGCGTTGAAACGCCGTCTCGTAATCGAGGTTCTCGCGGTACATCAGGTACAGAATCACCATCGACGACGAACGCGACACGCCTTGCTGGCAGTGCACGAACACCGTGCCGTTCGAACGGTACGACTGCTCGAAGAAGTCCAGCACCTCGTAGTAGATGCACGAAATGTCCTCGCTCTTGCCGTCGGTCAGATGCAACGTCTTGTACTGCAACTCGTGCGGAAAGTGCTCGGGGCAGATGACGCCCGCACAGTTCAGTACGTGCGACACCTGATGCTGCCGCAGCAACTCGCGATTCGCTGCGACCGTGTTGCTCCCGAGATAGAGGTTGTCGAGGATCTTGGAGCACTGGCTGTCAAAGAACGCGAGCTTGGTCCGCGAGCTCATGACCTTGTTGGCTCCCATGCCCGCTGCGTCGCTCGGCTCGTCGAACTCGAGATTGTTGCCGCCGCCACCGCCTCCGCCGCCGCCACCACCTCCTCGTCCAACCGGCAACGAAATGATGTTCATGCGAAGATTATGAAGTACTCCAATCGGCATCGAGAGTGAGCGTGAAACATCTAATGCAAACGCAAACACACGCACACACACATATGCATGCCCTCATCCATCAGTTCCACCAACCGCTCGTGTTACGGTATACAGCATACGCATGCGTCTCACAAAGCATCAATGTCTGTGACGTACTCTTTGAGGGTATGGCAGGTCGGAGAGAGGATCGCCGAAGCTTTGATAGACCACCGCGATCGCCGCGATCCAGCAGGTTCAGCGTATCTTCGCGTTGCCACACCTCGACCGTCTGAACCGAAACAATGTTCGGCAGCACCTCGTTCGGTGTCGCCGTGTACAACACGCGGCTCACGAGGTGATTCTGCGACAAGAGCAGCGCGTCGCTCGGTCGATTCATCGGCTCGACTTGGTAGGTGTCGGCGAGCGCCACGAGGTTCGCCACGTTGATGAGCGACTGCAGCGATCGATGCGAGCCGTACAGTTGCGTCAGCTCGTTGGCAAGCTCGTAGGCCTTGCTCAACGCCACCGCGTGCACAATGGCCGACGCCTTCTTGCCGTGCCAGAGATACACGTCAAACAGCCACGCCTTGCCTGGCCGACGCCGCACCGAGCCCGTGCTGCAGCCTTGCAGCGGCTCCGAGAGGCTCGCCGCCACGAACGACTCGGACAGATTCCGAACGAGTTGTATCAGACCGTTGGGCAATGGTGCCGCTGTCGTCGGAGACGCCGCTCCACTCGCCTTGCTGTTGTTGTTGCTGCTGTTGTTCGATGAGGGCGGCTCGCTCGGCCCGCGCGGCAGAGCGAGCGAGAGCGAGAGCTTGCCGCCGGCTCCTGCTTTGCTCGGGATCGAGAGGCTCGGAATGACCTTGGCTGTCGCGCCGCTCGCAGAGCTCGACAACGACGACGGAGATGAGACCGAGTTGGTGCCCGACGTGCGCTTCGACGACGATGGGATGCCCGACGTCGATGCAGACACGATCGCGCCGCCACTCGCCGCATACTTCTTCCGTGACGATGAAGAGGTCGAAGAGCCTGACGATGACGATGACGATGACGTAGAGGAGGAGGAAGAGGAGGACGAAGAAGCAGAGGTCGACGACGATGACGACGACGGCACCGTGGGAGTTGAGGACGACGACGGCGGTGGGTAGAGGTGCGCCCACACGACGCAGTCGGTGCTCGCGAGCCGGATGATGTCGCCCACGACGATGGCCGTCGGCTGGATGAAGAGGCTGTCGGTCCTGTCGGCCGTGAACTTCCACCCGTACACGGCTCCCTTCTGCGCGGTGGCCGTCGCGCTCGAACCCAAGCCCGACGCTGGCGGCCCCGACGCTGACGAGCTTGTGGTCGTCGAGGCGTTGGAAGCTGCCGGCGGCGTGGTGGTTGTGCTCGCCGTGCTGGTACCATTACCACTGCTGCTCGAGTTTGCCAGAGCGGGATTCGAAGGCGCCGGGTTCGAGGAGGTGCTCGATATCGCGCCGGTCAGGTTGGAAGACGACAGTGGCGAGCTCAGCAGCAGCAGGCTCGACGATGAGGTCGCCGATATCGTGGGGTTGGATACGAAGTGGTGCAGCGCCGGCGGCCGAGACTCGATCGACACCGTGTTCCCCATCGTGGACGAGAGCGCACGATCGAGATATGAGTTGCGACACGGCACGACACGACACCACACACACACGATATACGATGAGGGCGATGAGATCGATCTATCTAACAAGCTATCTGGCTCGGTCTCGTAGCTCGATATCGTTCGTGCGCTACGCTCGCTCAGCTGCTTCACTCTCAATTGAATCGTCTAATCCGTACGATATCGTTTGTAAGCAAGCACTCTCGCTCGCTCAATCTCTCTCGCTCAGGCTGCTGCGTGCAAGTTACCTCACCGTCGTCGTAGCGCAACAATGACACACGCAGCTACAACAACTGACTCTCTGATTCACTCGCTCACTCACACGTTGGATACGAGACTCGCTGGCGTGGCACTCTATCTATCTATCGCCGTCCAACAACACAAGTAGTAGTTCGAATATCGATGAGATCGGCTCTCGGATGGCGTTGACGCTCGATATCGCCTCGCCACCCAGTGTACGATCTGATCCACGAGCCAGACACCAATACACAGCTCGATGCTTCGAAGCTAGCAAGCTCTCTCTCTCTCTCTCTCTCTCTCTCTCTCTCTCTCCCTCTCGATATCGCTCTAACTATCTAGCCCTAACAACTTGTTTCTTGCGCTTAGTGCGGCGGAGACGGAAAGCAAATGCGACAGCGGAAAGCAAGCACCCACGCAGCAACAGCAGCGTAGTGGTGGCAGTCGGTGTGTGCGAAGGAAGGAAGGAAGGAGAAGCAGCAGCGAGAGCAGTGAGTGTGTGTGTGTGTGTGTGTGTGTGGTTTTGTGTGGCCTTGTGAGCAAAAAGCTCGTCTCGCTCGGCGCGTTCGAACGCACCAACGAGGCGCCGCCGAAGGATTGGGATCCCTACGCCGCTGCCGCTGCTGCTGATCCGCGCCCTACCCGTGCTCCATCGCTCACCGCGAGGGCCTCCCGCGAGACCCAGAGTGCTCTCGGTAGTGACGAGAGTCGTCTGGTTGCGATGGTTGGTTGGTTCCTCGCATGCCTGGTCCCTGGAACCGGCTGGGCGCCACCACCTACAACATGCGACAGTGGCACTTGACACTTGATTCCCAGAGACTGAGTGGTGGTCATCGCTTCATTGAGAGAGTCAGGACAGCGGCGGGTTGCGCGCGCGTTTGACACAGTGCTGGATGAAGTTGAGCACCGCCTCGCGATACTCGTCGGGGTGCAGCTGCAGGTGCCGTACGTGCCCTGACTTGGGGAAGAGCGCCTGTACGCGAGGGTGGAACCCGATCAGCATCACGCATGAGCGGGCTTGCGTGCGTGCTTGCTTGCTTGCATGGGCCGAGCAGGTCGGTCGGTACCTGATGCACTTCGATGCCTCCTTGCCGTACTCGCTCAATGTGCAGATCGATCGCTTCCGCAGGGCATACCACATCCTCGGGTCCATACAAATACAACTGAGGGCATCGAGGCTGGTACCAGTGTGGACGGCCAAGGCTCCAGTTAGTAGCGGTGCCGATTGAACACTGCCTGTGCGTGTGTGTACTTGATTCTCGAACCAGGCGCGTTCTAGCTTCTCGAATCGGCTGCCACTCACGAGCATCAGCGCCGTGAAGACGCTTTGCATGAATGACGCTATGACTCGATGCCATAGAGAGTGGTGTGGTACTCGTAGTGGCGCCATGATTGCATGCGTGAATCCACGCGAGAAGGCCGCAGCATCGATCGGCGGCGGACCCGAATCAACCAGTATGCCGGTCGTCTGGTGCGCCATCGTCTACACGACCGGAGGAAGGAGGGAGGGAATCAGGGCAAGTAGCACTCACTGGGTACCGTATCGCTGTGGAGCTCGAGCGTTCGGACATTCCTACCTTGATCGTGGCATCGCTGTTCGATAGCGTCGCGAGCTGAGCGAGAGTGTGCAGTCCATTGCCACTGCAGACACGCGCCCTCGCTCGATAAGAAGCGACTCACATGCACGGCATACACACGATCGCGCGCGCACGAGATGTACCTGAATGTATGGAAGAACAGCGGCTGATGCTGCGATGGCGACAGCTGCGTGGCGGGCGCTCGATTCAGTACGTGCGCCATGAGGGCGCGGCCGCCATGCCGCACGAGCCGGAGCGCACCTCGAGCCTCTCGTGCCTGACTTGCTGCGCGACCGAACGCGCGTAGACCTCGGCTCTCGATTGACTGACCCTGGGTACAGTGTGCATCATGGGCAACGGTGAGCGTTGGTTCGAGCGTCCGGTGTTGCGATGGCGGCGGCGTTCGGGAGTGTACATGGTGTGCCACGGAGGAATGAAGAGCATGGTCCTGATGCCGGCCGAGTGGTACATGCGCTCGTACGCTCGCAGATGTCGCTCTTGGCACATCAGCCAACCGAGCAACACCACCACCGGTGCATCGCGTGGTACCGATGCGGGACTCGCAGCATTGCGACCGAGATCAGAAGAGGTCGGCTGAGCGGTGGCTGTTGTGTGGCAGCGCGAGCGTGCGAGGGCTCGAGCTCTCGATGAAGATACGACCAACGCGCGAGCACCGAGAAGCCGCATCGCCGCGAGAGAGAGAGAGAGACTATCGAGGCTACTTGCTATTACGTGGGTGAAGTGCAGCTGCGCCAACGAGCGAAGGAAGGAAGGAAGGAGACTACAGCTGCGCGGCGACCGCTCATCATCATAAGAAGAGCGACAGCGTGTATTATACGACGTGTGAGTGTGTACGCATGACAGGTATGCTTACAAGGTATTATCAACAACAACCACAACAACAGGAGGGGCAAGCACAAGAGAGTGAGTGGCTCAGCGGCCATCGAGGGCAGCCGCTCGACGCGGCAGCCCAACCTGCTCCTCCTACACCGTAGCTCGGGTGCTGACCTCCTCGGACCACGCAACGACCTTACCACTGAGATCGGCACTGTACAACTTGCGTTGATCACTGCGCAACCACAACCAACCCATCGAATTCGTTCTCATCATTCAGTATCGATCGATCGATCGCAACGTCGGTCGAGCTTGCTTCCATGCCTACGAACCTCGAAATATACAAGCACGAGATGGCAGCACTGTGCGCCTTGAGCTGCGTACGCAAGCAGAGGTCCCTCTTGCCACTGTCCCAAGTCCAACCCCATACTCGAATCGAGCCGTCCTCGTGACCGGTCACATAGGCGCTATAGTTCTCCATCCAATCAAAACCATCCGAAGCCGCGAGTGCCGTGATGGGCGCCGTCGGTACGTTCGAGGTCTTCTTCGACACCAGCAGCGTTCCGTTGACGGTCCACAGATTCAAGTACACGCCCGACACGGTGGCGATCTCGCCCGTCTTGTCATCGACACGAACGAGCGTGATCGGAAGCTCGTGGCCCTTGCCGTGATCGATGATCAACTGACGAACGAATCGTAGCTTGTTCAAATCCCAAACCTAACACGACACAGTAGTCAGCTTCAAGAGATACTCACAAGCGTTCATGTGTCGGTGACGGATCGTACAATGCAAGTACGATCCTCCGAGCCAGTGACAATCACACTAAAAGCTCGAGAGACAGCCACGGCCGTCACTGGCAGTACGTGAGCCGTTAGCTTGCCGAGCAGCTCGAACACTTGGCCCTTATGGTTGTCGGGGTGGATGCGGTGCACGGCAATCACGGAGTCCTCACCTACGTGCGGTTGTGAGTGCGAGTGCCGCAGTGAGTGCGAGCGAGTGTGAGATACACATTTGACATTTCGTTGATCGGTTGCATCCGGTGAAAGCATCTCATTCGTACCACCAGAGCACATCAAATAACCATCATCAGTAATGCAGACACATGAGACCGGTCCAATGTGAGGCGACTCGAGAACGGCGAGCACGCGCTCATTCTCGCCCTGCCGCAGGCGGATCGAGTCATCCAAGAAGCCCCATTGCATGATGCGAGGCGTGCTGTTGCGCGACATCACCATGGCCTTATTGATGCCGGTCATCAGGAGCCGCTCGCCCAGCACTCGAATCGAGCCGGTAGGCTCGCCACGCTCGACGATCGTGGTCTTTTCGAGATGCGGCGACAGCAGCGTGTGGATGATGGCCATGCGTGGGAGAGCACTGCAGCTCTGGCGTTGCGGATGCGGACGCGTAAAGAGCTGCTTCGGCGTTTGACCAAAGTTGTTGATCTGCGCAATGGTGGCCGTGCGCTCGACCGGGTCCGTGATCTCGGCAATGTTGATGGCGCCCTCGTACGTGAGATAGTAAAAGACGTTGAGAGCCTCCTCGGCGTCGCGGCCCTGTTGGCGGAAGCCGAACACGAGGTCGATCCACTCGTGGAGATGTTCGCTAACGTGCTCGGACTCGAGGGCCTGGCGCATGACACGAACAAACTCGTACGGGTCGCCCTTGGCCCACGGCGGCAACACGACGTTGTCGATGCGCTCGCCAGTTTGCTTCGTGCCAAAGTCGAAGCGATTGGCGTTCTGCAGCATCTCGGGCAGGTAGTAGAACTCGGGAATCAGCTCCTTGACGTCGGCGAGGTTGCTCGAGAAGCCGGCGGCCGACTGCCACGTCTCGTTGATGCTGTAGAACAAGCGATCGGCCACGTCGAAGCGACCACCCTGCAGCTTGAGGAAGTGCTGCGTAAACGGTTCGAGGCGAATCAGATAATAGAGCACGACGCCGGCGCTCGAGTAGTGTGTGCCGTAATGGAACTTGGGCACGTGGCCGTTCTCCGCGGGCTCCCAAATCTCGTAGCGCTGTGCAAATTCGGCCGCACGCGCTGGTGTCAGAGCGCCCATCGGCTTCGAGAGATCTCGGTAGACGGTCGCGTCGTTGAGGTCGAGCGTCTCACTCTCGTAGTCGGCGAGCACCCACGGGAACACGGGATATTGCGTCAGATCGTTGTACGATCGGCCGGCCAGCGTGTTGAGGTACACCAGATATTGAAAGTTGCTAATCTGTCCCTGCAGCCATCGTTGCGTCGTGTTCGACAACAGCGAGTCCTCGGTGCGCCAGAAGGTCAGTCGCATCCGAACGTCGAGCTTCGACGAGGCGGCATCGCTACCGTCGACACTGCTCTGCGCGCCGCTGATATCAGCGGTCGTCGTGCCCGAGCTCGAGATCGACGCCGCCAGGTTCTGATAGACCTCGTCGCGCTCCGACGCATCAAATACCACCAGGTAGTTGCGTCCGTCATTGGAAAAGATCTCGATCGCGACCGGCTGCAGGAGATAGCGGCGTTTGAACGCATCGCGAATGTAATCCTTGGCCCACTTGCGGCATCGATGGTTCGAGTTGCTCGTCGCCGTCGGTGTCGTGGCGTTGGAGACTGGCAGGCCGGTGCCGGTCGTCGACAACGAGGGTACCGACCATGTCGAGTCCGGTTGCTCACGCTCGACCTCGACAATCTCGCCGCTGCTCGATCGTTGATAGTCGTCGATAATGTAAATGTTGTCGGTGCAGATCAAGAAGAGGCCCTCGCGCTTGTCCATGCCTTCGACACGCGAGCAGTTGTAAATGTGCTCAATGTGGTCGTGCGGCTCGAGCAGTCGGTGGATCTTGTCGCCTTCGTCGTCTTCGCCACCATCGTCGTCGCCCTCGAGCAGTTCGCCAGCATCGTCCTCGGTCTCGAGCGCATCGGCAATCTCCTCGTCTTCACCACCGTCGTCATCCGCCGCGACGCCTGCGACGCCCATTCCAACGGCATCTCCCTCTTCAGAAGATACTGAATGCGTATCATCGGTTGTCGTCGTCGTCGTCGTCGTGGTGTTCTCCGACAGCGTACGAGGCGTGAGAGAGTCCTCGTCATCGCCACCATCGCGCCCAAGCAATTGTGGCGACTCTTCAAGCATCGCCAAGCCCGATGGGTGCGACGCGATCGAGGTACTCGTGGGCGAGCTCGAGCTCGAGCTCGGCAAAGAGCTCGCTGGCGAGGGTGCGATCGAGTTCGCATTCGTGCTCGCATCGAGAGCTAGGCCGGTGAACGAAGCGTAGTACGGCGTGCGCGGCGTCAAGTCCGTCTCAAAGTGAGCCGACGAGCGCGGAGTCGTGGGCGGCGAAGGCGAGTTATCCTCGACGAGCATCAAGAGCTCTGCGCTACGCGGAGTGCTCGAGGAAGGCGTATCGAGCGGCATGAGTGTGAGCACCGAATCTCGGCGACGTTGTGCGCCTTGTGGCGTGCTGAACGTCAAGGAGTTGGCATTGCTCGTGTTGCTGCTGCCGTAGAGCTCATAGTACAGCTTGCTGTCGAAGCTGGTCGGCAGCTTGTCTTTGCTCGAGCTCGGCAGATGCTCCTGTGCCGCATTGTACGGGTAGTGCTCATAGAAGTGCTGGTTCCTCTGGAGCTTCTTGCGCATTCGAAACGGTCCCTCGGTAGAGTCGAGCTTGAACTTGTCGAGCGGCGACGCCTTGGCGGGTCCCCAGATGGCACGCTCGCTCGTGAACGACTGGCGCATGCGGCGCCAGAGCTCACTAGCGTACAGACGCTTGTCGACCTCCTCTTGGCGCAACTTGCGGAAGCGCTCGGCAGCCTTCTCGTGTATGAGATTCGTGTTGTTGGTACGCCAGTGCGACACCTTGCCGGCCTGCAGCATCGCCGCGCGCTTGCGCTTCTCTTGTTTCTGCAGTCGAGATGAACGGCGCGACTTGATGCGCTTGAGGTGTTCGAGCTTGGCACGGCTCTCGCCCTCGCGAAACGCCAACCACACCTTGGAGAGGCGCTCCTCGAGCACCGTGTGAATGGCTTGCACCGTGTCGCCGACCCAGAACGAGAACTGGTTCAAGTCCTTGTGCAGCAGTTGATCGAAGCCGTTCGTCAAGAGATCGATGCTCTCCTGGCCCTTGGGCGCTCGGTACACGAGGATCTCGGCCAAGAGCTCGTGGCGAGTCAGGAGCAACAGCTTCCATACGTTCATCGAGCCCTCGCGCAAACGGCGGTTGTCATCGAGCAGAAACTTGTACAGCACGTAGCACAGACAGTGAATGAACTCCGAGTCTTGGTTGTGCGGACTGAACACGACGCGCTGATGAAACACGATGCTCTGGATCACGCTCAAAAAGTCCTCGCGCGTTCGACCGTACGGCACTCCGAGTAGGTGAATGATGATGCGGTTGAGGGCGCGGTACATTTGTTGCAGAATGTCGGAGCGCAATCGAGCCGACGCCGGTGACGATGCTTGCGTATTGTCGCCATCCTCCATGCGCTCGAGAAAGTGCAACAAGAACGCAAACACCATGTTGCCTCCCTGCGGGAAGAGTCCGTGTACGACCTTGTCGACAATGTAGTGGCACAAGCGCGAGAGGTTGTTCGCCAGGCGCAAGTTCTCGGCCACCACTCGACGGTGGAACTTGTCGTGCACCAACTCGATCACATCCGAGAGCACCTTGCTCTGATACAGAATGAACTCGGTCTGGCTGACGTTCAGTGGAACAGCTTCGATCACTTGCTCCAACACTGCCGGTGCCTTGGGCGAGTGCATCAGCGCCGACATGATGACGCGCGACAGGAGCGTAAAGATCATCTCGGCACTTGCGTGACAAAGGGTGCTCTCGGTAGGAGGCTCGGTGGTCGGCAGTAATGACGATGGACGTGTTGGAGGTTGTGGAGTGGCACTCAGTAATGTCGCTGATGACGATGACGATGATGATGACGACGACGACGACGTCGACGGTACTTGATCGGTGGTACTTGTGACACTAGCACCCGTTGTACTCGACTCGACTGGAAAGTTCAAGTGACCATGAGGGAATAGTGCACTCACGAGCCCATCGCTCGGTTCAGTGCGCTTCTCGTCCCAGAAGGCCTCTTGCATATCGGTGCAGGTGTCGAACAGGCTGCTGCAGAACGATAGCACAGCCTTCTGAACCGCAAAATCCTGCGCACTGACCTCCCATCGCAACAGCGTGGTGCCCGAGCTCAGTTCGGGCGTCATCGAATCGAGCGACGGAGGCGCCGACGCCGACGCCGACGCCGACGCCGATGGATCGGTAGCTCGCGACATGCCGGGAAGATTCTTGCCCACAAAGGTGTACGGTGCCGAGTTACCGCTTCCCTCGCAGCATCGCTTCAGTATCGTCATGAGCACATGGAAGGCCTCGATGCAGTGAATGTGTTGCTCGGGTGCCTTGAATGTGAGGAACAGGTCTGAGTGAGAGAGCACCAATGCATCGGGAGGCAACGAGGCAATGTCCTTGCCGAGCAACAAGCAAAACAACACGTAGTACAACTCGGGTTGCTGATAATACGCTGGTAGAATTTGTTGTAGCGTAGAGAATCTACCGCGATGCCAATGAACAACACGTGAGTTCGAGCCTCGAACACTATCACAACTATCACTACCACAAGTACCAACATACCCTCGTGCAGCCTTGAAGCGAGACTCAAAGTTGCTCTTGGGGTGTTGGTAGAGTGCAATCAAGACCTTCAGGCCAAGGATGACGGTCGATGGATGTAAATTAAAGTCGATAAAGAAGAAGGGCCATTGGGGTGTGATCACCTGCACAAGTTGTGACCAAATCAATCGCATCAATACGTGGCGTTGCAGTCAATCACGTTGGTAGCCGAGCTACACCCACCTTATTGAAAAGCGCGATCTCGTGCTTCGATGCGTTGGTTATGATATCGACCAGCCGACTCAGCACCATGTTTCGAATCACGACTGCTCGAGGAATTCCGCTTCGATTGGATTGCACCGGCTGCACACACACACACACACACACACACACACACACACACACACACACACACACACACACACACACACACACACACACACACACACACACACACACACACAC
>Ga0209935_1003481_pt1 | contig 16180 bp, 12 predicted proteins | sample ThiBio_1000_plan_2_FD_183958 | JGI IMG/M metagenome (GOLD analysis project Ga0209935, IMG submission 183958) | Wastewater bioreactor microbial communities from Cape Town, South Africa - Thiocy_cont_1000_plan (SPAdes) | ecosystem: Engineered > Bioreactor > Thiocyanate-remediating >... | reverse complement strand
CTGCTGGGTGAGGGTGGCGAGCTCCGCCTGCTTGCCTGCCTTCTGCTGGCTGGCCTGTACCAGATCGAGTCGGGTCACGGCGCCCGCCTCGTATTTGGCGCGGGTCAGGCGTTCAATGCGCTCCAGATTGGCCAGTTGCTGGGTGCCCAGGGTAATGGCCGAGCCGAGGTAGGCCAGTTGCCAGTATTGCTCCAGGGTCTTGCCGATGAGCAGCAACCGGGTGGCGGCCAGATCCTGTTCGCTGGCTTGTGCCTCCCAGCTCGCCTGATCCCTTGCCGCGGCCAGTCTGCCCCAGAGATCCACCTCGTAGCTGAGGTTGAGGGAGGGGCCCAGGTTGCTGCTGGCGCTGCCATCTTTCATGTTCTTGGTGCCGCTGGCCCCGAGATTGGCGCTGACCGAGGGGGTGAGGTTGGTGTCAGCCAGGTCGGCGCCGAGCAGGGCATTCTTGAGCTTGAGCCCGGCCACCCGCATGTCCGGGTTGGCGGCCAGCACCGCCTCGACCAGGCGATCGAGCGCAGGATCCTGGAATCCCTGCCACCAGGGGCCTGCCTGCTGCACGGTGAGACCCCGGCTCTCCTGCTGCCATGCTGGCGCCACGTCGAGATCGGGTCTGTGATAGGTGCTCTGCTGGCTGCAGGCACCGAGGCTGGCGGTGAGCATCAGGCTTAGCCCGAGCCTTGATAGGTTGTGCATCATCATTCCCTCGCCAGTGCCTCCACCGGATCGAGCCTGGCCGCATTGCGGGCGGGCAGGTAACCAAACAGGATCCCGATGAGGGAGGAGCACCCGAAGGCCATCAGGATGGAGAAAAGCGAGAAGCGCATCTGGAAGCTTTCCACGAGCAGGGAGAAGAGAGCGCCGATGAGCAGGGCGAGGCCGATACCGAGCAGCCCCCCCAGCAGGCTGACCATCACCGCCTCGATGAGGAACTGTTGCAATATGTCGGACTGGCGGGCGCCGACGGCGATGCGGATCCCTATCTCCCGGGTACGCTCCACCACCGAGACCAGCATGATGTTCATCACTCCGACGCCGCCGACGATGAGGGAGATCACCGCGATGGCGGAGACCAGCAGTGTCAGGGTGGCGGTGGTCTTCTCCACCGATTTGACGATGCTGTCGCTGCTGAAGGTGAAGAAGTCCTTCACGCCGTGGCGCTGGGTCAGCAGGGCGACTGCCGCCTGCTCGGCCAGGGCGGGCTGGACGCCGTCCTTGACCCGGATGGTGATCTGGGTGAAGTGCTGCTGGGAGAGGAGACGGCTCATGACGGCGCTGTAGGGGAGCCAGACATTGACCGACTGGCTGCTGCGGCCAAAGCCGGTCTCCTGGGTGACCACCCCCACGATGCGCACCGGCAGGGTGCCGACCAGCACCACCTGGCCGACCGGGTCCACCTTGCCGAGCAGGCTCTCTATGGTCTTGCCATCCACCACGGCGACTGCCGTCCGGTTGCGAATGTCCCGCTCATCGAGCAGGCGCCCCTGGGTGAGCGTCATCCCCTTGACCCGGAAAAAGTCGTTGCCGACCCCGATCACGCTGCCGCTGCTGGTTTTGTTGCGATAGCGAAGCTGGCCGGATGTCGCAATCTGGGGGCTGGCCCCCTCCAGATAGGGCTGGCCGAGCAGCGCGTCGAGATCCCGCTCGTTCAGGGTCTGGATGCTGGCGGCCTTCTCGTCTCCCCAGTCCTTGCCGGGGAAGATGTCGATGGTGTTGGTGCCCATGGCGTTGATGTCGTCGATCACCTTGGCGCGCGCCCCCTGACCCAGCGCCACCACGCTGACCACGGCGGCGATGCCGATGATGATGCCGAGCATGGTGAGGAAGGTGCGCATGCGATGGGCCAGCATGGCGTGCAGGGCCATGCGCCCCGCCTCCCGGTAGCGATCCCAGCCCCGGCTTGCGGTGCGGACGGCGGCGCCTGTGCCCTGTGCATCTTGCCCGACAGAGGGAGCGGCCAGCTGGCTGCCGTCACCTGGCAGCGGGTGGGCTGGCGCCCCGGATGGGGAGGCTGCGTTGTCATCGGTCGCCCGATGGCCGCTGTCCTCCACCACCCGCCCGTCACGCAGGGTGATGATGCGATCCGCATGGCTTGCCACCGCCATGTCGTGGGTCACCAGAATGATGGTGTGGCCCTGGGCGTGCAGCTCCTTGAGGATGGCCATCACCTCCTTGCCGCTTTGGCTGTCGAGAGCGCCGGTGGGTTCGTCCGCCAGGATCACCTCGCCGCCGTTGGCGAGCGCCCGGGCAATACTGACCCGCTGCTGCTGACCGCCGGAGAGCTGGCCGGGTCTGTGGTGGCTGCGATCCTGCAGTCCCAGGCGGGTCAACAAGGTGCGGGCTCGGGCCTGGCGATCAAGGCGGGCAGTGCCGGCATAAATGGCGGGGATCTCCACGTTGGCGGCCGCATCCAGATGGGGCAGCAGGTGATAGCGCTGGAAGATGAAGCCGAAGTGGTGGCAGCGCAGCCGTGCCAGGGAGAGGGCATCCAAGGTCGCGGTATCCTGGCCGCGAAACAGATACTGGCCGCCGCTCGGGCGATCGAGGCAGCCCAGCAGGTTCATCAGGGTCGATTTGCCGGAGCCGGAGGCGCCGACGATGGCCACCATCTCCCCGGCATCGATGGCGAGATCCAGCGGGTGCAGCACGGTCACTTCGTGCTCTCCGCTCTGGTAGCGCCGCTCGATGCCCTTGAGACGGATCAGGGGCTCGCTCACGGCTCCATCTCCCCTTCATCGTGCAGGGCCGGCTTGCCCTGCTCCAGGATCACCTTCTCATGCTCGGTCAGGCCGCTCACCACCTCAATCTTGATGTCATCCTTCATGCCGGTCTTGATGCGGCGGGTCTCTCTCTGATCCCCCTCCTTGAGCAGGCTGACCTCGTACTCGTTGTCGCCAGTCTTCTTGCCGAGGGCGGTCTGGGGAATGGCCAGTACCTGCTTGCGCTCGCCGAGCACGATGGTGACCTGGGTCGTCATGGCGACCCTCAACTGATGGCCGGGGTTGGGCACATCGAACAGGGCATAGTAGTAGATGGCCGCATTGCTGGTGGCCGTGGTGCTGGCCGTCTGCTCATTGATGTTGGTGGGGGCCAGCTCGACCGTGCGCAGGGTACCGTGGTAGCGAGTATCCGGATCCCCTATCAGGGTGAAATAGACCGGCATGCCCGCCTTGACACGGGTGACGTCCGCTTCGGAGATCTGGGCCTTGACCGTCATGGTGTCGAGATTGGCGAGCTTGAGCAGGGTCGGTACCGTCTGGCTGGCGGCCAGGGTCTGCCCCTGCCGGGTGACGATGGAGACGACGGTACCATCCATGGGGGCCTGAATGCGGTTGTAGCCGAGCTCCGTCTTGGCGCGCTCCACCTTGATGATGGCGTTGTCGATGTCGGCCTGGGCGCTTTGCAGCTCGGCCCGGGTGACGGCAAGCTGGGCTTCGGCGCTCTCCAGATCCGCACGAGAGCTCGCTTCCTGCCGAAACATCTGCTGCTGGCGGCGCCAGGCAAGCTCGTTCTGTTTGAGCTGTGCCTGCTTGATCTTGAGCTGGGCGCGGCGGCTGGCCAGCTCCGCTTCGGCGGTCTTGAGGTTGTTCTGGGCGATCAGGGGATCGATCTCCGCCAGCAGCTCTCCTTGTTTGACCTGTTGACCCGCTTCCACCGCGAGATAGGTGACCTGACCCGAGACCTGGGCCCCCACATCCACCTGCTCGATTGCCTGCAGTACGCCACTGGCGAGCACCGTCTGCTCCACATCCTGGCGGGTTACCGTTGCGGTCAGTACCGGGTCCGGTGTGTTGCCTGGCCAGGCCAGCCAGGTGACGAGAGGGATCAGCACAAGGGCGAGCAGGGCGAGCTTGCCGGGTTTTCGAAGAGCTTTCATTTATCACCTGAACGAAACGAGCGAAGGCGTGCAAGGGCCATATCGTGCAGCAAATGGCCCTCAAAAAGAAGCGAGCAATGTGTAAGAAATCGTGTGGTTCTGGCGGTGACGCACTGGAGGAGGCCAAGCTGGGGGAGGATGACGGCGGGCGTCAGAAACAAGAAGACCCGCTCAGGGAGCGGGTCTTGTGGCATCAACCGACGGCTTTGAGCAAGGCGGCGTGAGGCTCGTGGCAGATCTGGATATCGAGGGGCAGTTTGTAGAGGAGCAGGCGGGCCAGCGAGCCCTCCATCCAGTGATGACGGCTGCCGACCAGCAAGAGATCGGCGGGGTGGGCGGCCAGCCAGTGCTGGAGATCCGGCACCACGTCATCCACCACCAGACACTGGTAATCCACCGGATGAGACAGCTGGGTGATGAGTTCACTGATGATCGCCTTGGCATCCAGGGTACCCTGGGCGCTGCGCTCCTCTTGTGACAGGGACAGACTATTGCGACGGGTCTTGCTGCTGTGGGTCAGGTGCAACAAGGTCAGGTTGGCGCCCAGCCCTTGTGCCAGACGGCTCGCCTTGGCCAGTGTCTCCTGCTCGTAATCCTTGCCTTCCAGCAACAGCACAATATTGGTCGGGCTCATAAGCAGTTCTCCTTGGCAGGTGCGGGTCAGACGGCGGAAGCGCGCTCCCATCCTCCCTTCCCGCGAAATGTCAGCTCAAACGAACCCGGTGTGTTTGCATCAAGCGTCACCTTCTGTCGATGGAAACTGAAGGTACCGAGTCCGTTTACATCATCATAACAGACTGAGTTGAATGGAAAATGAAGGAGTGGGTCCGTTCGAAATGTGAATGAGTGCAACGAAGATGAGTGGCGTCCTGACCATGGCGATGGAAGCCCGACTGGGTGATGACCAGGCTGGCAGGCTCAGACTGAGCATCAAGACACGTGCCGCGGATTAGCCAGGGCCGCCCCTCGTTCTTGCTTGCGGTTCACGGCATCGGTCAACCAAGCCCGCGCCGTCGGCAAGAGGCTTCAACTGGCCACCGCGATGATGACTCGGTCAATCTGAAAGGGCCGACATGGACGGGAGGATGTCCCGTCCGCCCCGTGGTCAGCTTGCGAGCAACTCACGGGCGTTGGCCAGGGTGTTGTCGGTGATCTGATCGCCCCCCAACAGGCGGGCCAGTTCGTTGAGCCGGGCGCCCTGGGTGAGCGCCTGCATATGGGTTTCCGTTGTCTTGCCGTCGGTGTGTTTGCTCACCACCATGTGCTGGTGACCCTTGCCTGCCACCTGGGGCAGGTGGGTGACCACCATCACCTGGGTGGATTCGCCGAGCTGGCGCAACAGGCGGCCCACCACGGCGGCGGTCGGGCCGCTGATCCCCACATCCACTTCGTCGAAGATAAGGGTCGGGGTTGAGATCTTGCGTGCACTGATCACCACGATGGCGAGGCTGATACGCGACAGCTCGCCGCCGGAAGCCACCTTGCCAAGGGGTTGGATGGGCTGACCCGGGTTGGTGGTGACCATGAACTCCACCCGATCGATGCCAAGGGGCGAGAGGCTGCTCTGGGCATCGGGTCGCACCTCGATGGCGAAGCGGCCATCGGGCATCGCCAGTTCGTGCATGCTGGCGCTTACCTTCGCGCCCAGCTCCTCGGCATAGCGCTGGCGACTCTGGCTCAGGGCCTCGGCGGCCTGCACGAAGGCCTGGCGGGCCGAGGCCAGCTCGTCCTCCATCCCCTCGAGTCGCTCTTCGTCGGAGTTGAGGCGGGCCAGATCGGCGGCCAGCTCCTGATGGTAGTGGGCCAGCTCCGCCGGTTTGACATGGTGCTTGCGTGCCAGGTTGATGGCCTTGGAGAGGCGGCTCTCCAGCTCGTTGAAGCGCTCTGGATCCAGTTCCAGCCGGTCGAGATAGCTGCGCAGCTCGCTGTGGCTCTCCTGTACGCCGATCAGGGCTTCGTTGAGCATGCCGAGCACGTTGCCAAGCCGGCTGTCCATGCCGACCAGGGTCTCGGCTCTGTCCACCGCCGTCTGCAGCAGACCGGCGATGGTGGTCTCTTCATTGTCATAGAGCAGATCGAGGCAATACCCGCACTCCTGCATCAGCTCGGTGCCATTGGCGAGCCGCTGATGCTCCTCTTCAATCTCTTCAAACTCCCCCGGCTGAAGGGCAAATTCGTCCAGCTCCTGCACCTGGTATTCGATGAGTTGACGGCGGGCTTCCCGCTGCTGCTGCTCGGCCTTGAGCCGATTGAGCTCGTTTTGCAACTGGCGCCACTGCTGGTAGTGACGGCGAACATCGTCGAGGAGCAGATGATGACCGGCGTAGCCGTCCAGCAGGGCGAGCTGGTAATCGGGTTTGAGCAGCATCTGGTGAGCGTGCTGACCGTGGACGTTGACCAGCAGTTGACCCAGGTTCCTGAGCTGGGCGAGGGGGACGGGAACCCCGTTGATATAGCTGCGAGAGCGCCCCTCGGCGGACAGTACCCGCCGGACGATGCACTCACCGTCATTTTCAAGCTCGTTGGTGGCGAGCCAGGCCCGGGCGGCAGGATTTCCCTCCAGCAGGAAGCGGGCACTCACCTCGGTCTTGTCGCTGCCCGGGCGCACCATGCTGGCTTCGGCGCGCTCCCCCAGGCACAGCCCCAGAGCATCGATGGCGATGGATTTGCCCGCGCCGGTCTCCCCGGTGATGCAGGTCATCCCCGGTTGCAGATCGAGCTCGAGAAACTTGACGATGGCGAAGTTGTTGACGGTCAGCTGGGTCAGCATGGTCTCATCCTGTATGGGCCAACATTACTGTGTATGCATCCAGTATATACTGGTCTTATATACAGTAAAGTGGGCAGGGAGGATTTTTGCGAAACAGGGGGAGGGCAAGGATGTCAAGGCCGCGGCATGGGTGTGAAGCCGATCAGATGGCCTGCAAAATCAACCTGCGTACCTGGCATGGGCTGACGCGATGCGAGAAGCCACCTTGAGGCGCTCTCTTGTGGTGAGTGGCTGCCTGAGACACACTCGAACCAGTCCTGGTTGAGCCTGGGCTGTGCACAGACCTCTTCGCAAGGATGCGTCACGATGATCCATACCCCGACCCTGCTGCTGATCTCCCTGGCAATCAACCTGATGTCGGGGCTGATCATGCTGTTCATCCACTCCCTGAAGCCGGGTCGAGGCAACTTTCTGTACTGGTCCCTCTCCGCTTTTCTCTTCTCCCTCTCCATCCTGCTGCTCAGTCTGGGGGTATTGGGAGGGTATCCGGCGCTGGGCATCCGGGTCGGCGGCCTGGTCTCGCTCATGAGCATCCTGCTGTTGCTCGCCGGTTTTTGTGCGCTTTACGAGCGCGCATGGCATCCCCGTGCCGTGAGGGGAGGCGTGGCGGTGTTGCTGCTGCTCTATCTGGGATTGTCCAGCCTCGCCCCCGTGCGCATTGTGCTGGCTCTGATGGAGTCGATGTTGTACCTGTGGTGCGCCTGCCTCATCGTCTCTCTCGGCCGGCACCAGAAGCGGGTGCTCCATGCGGTGGCGCTCATTTACCTGCTGCATTTCACCATCCTGCTGAGCCAGGGGGGGCTGCTCTTGCTGGGAGTCGAAGAGCGGATGGGGGACGGAGGTTGGCTCGATCTCATCTTCTTCATGCACATGGTGCTGACCATCGGCTCGGTGTTGTTGCTGCCTCTGGTGGCCTATGTGGAGACGGAGGAGGCATTGCTGGCGCTCTCGGAGCGGGATCCCCTCACCGGGGTGCTCAATCGGCGCGGCCTCTTCAGGCACGGAGAGGGTACTACGCCTGGCCAGACGCGCTGCGTGGTGGTCCTGGACATCGATCACTTCAAGCGGGTCAACGACCAGTTTGGTCACGGCTGCGGGGATGAGGTCATTCGCTATGTGGCCGGGGTGCTGGTGGCCGAGGTACGCAAGGATGATCTGGTGGGGCGCATCGGTGGCGAGGAGTTCGCCATCATCATGGGGGGCGTGAGCGGCCAGATGGCCCGCGACATCTGTGACCGGATCCGCCGCCAGATAGAGACGGGCTCCCGGCAGGGGGCCTGCCTGCCGTGCGAGGGGGTTACGGTGAGCATGGGGGTCGTGTGCGCCAGTGCCGAGGCTGACCTGGCACTGATGCTGACCAAAGCCGATGCTGCCATGTACCGGGTGAAGGAAGCGGGGAGAAACGGGGTGCATCTGGCATTCGAGCCGGCATTGCCTCGGCTGGTCGAAAGCAGCGAGGGATAGACCCTCGCCACCGGTGTTGCCTGGCTAGAAGAGCTTGCTGCCCCAACCGAGCTTGTTGCGCAGCACGTGGAAGTAGCTGTAATCCAGCGGATGCACCAGATGCAGCTTGTGGCTGCTCTTCTTGATGAGGATCTCGTCCCCCGGGTGGACCGCCAGGGTGACCTGGCCGTCGCAGCTCACCTGCATGGCGTCGTCCTGGTTGTCCGGCGAGACCAGCAGCCGCACTTCGCTGTCTGCATCCAGCACGATGGGGCGGCTGCTCAGGGTGTGCGGGAACATGGGCACCAGCGTGATGGCGTTGAGTTTGGGGGTGAGAATGGCGCCCCCTGCCGACAGGGAGTAGGCGGTGGAGCCGGTGGGTGTCGCCACTATGATGCCGTCCGAGCGCTGGCTGTACATGAAGCTGCCGTCGATGTAGACCTCGAACTCGATCATGTGGGCGATCTTGCCCGGGTGAAGCACCGCCTCGTTGACCGCGAGGTTGCTCGACTTGCGCTCCCCGTGGCGATAGACGGCGGCCTCCAGCAGGAAGCGATGCTCGCTCTTGAAGTGACCCGAGAGCACCTGCTCCAGGGGCAGCAGATAATCCTGGGGCGAGAGATCGGTCAGGAAGCCGAGGTTGCCCCGGTTCACCCCGATCACCGCCACATCGAACCGTGACAGCACCCGGGCGGCCCCCAGCATGTTGCCGTCACCGCCGACGACGATGGCGAGATCCGCCTGCTCGCCGAGCTGCACCAGATCCATCACGTTCTCCCCGAGCAGCCCCAGGGTATGGGCCACCCGGCTCTCCAGCAGCACGCGAAAGCCACGGCTGGTCAGGTACTGATACAGGCCGGTCAGGGTCTGGTTGGCCCCCTCGTGATGGGGCTTGCCGATGAGGGCAACGGTTTTGAACGGAGAATCCATAGGTTATCGGGTCTGGGAGAGTCTTGGGGGGAGTATACCGCGCTTTGCCGGGGATTTGTCTGCCTCCGTGGCGGTTGGTGCAATCGGCCCCGAAAAGGGGCTGCCTGGCACGCGGATGGGCGCCATTGTGCCCGATCTGCCCTTTTCCCCTTGAAAGCCGGGGCTGTGTCCCCATAATAGCGCCAACACAGGGTCTGCTGGCGCGTGTCGCTTGTCTGAACGCCAGCCACCCTCACACGCAACCCCTGAATATTGGAGATGTCATGAGCCACGAAGAACAAAAGGTTGAAGCGATGGAGCAAGTGGAAGCCCAGCCAGTCGAGCCGACCGATGTAGACAGTGAAGTGACAGCCGAGCAGGCCCGCATCGCCGAGCTGGAGGCCCAGCTGGAGGCGGCCCAGCAGGCTTCCCTGGAAGAGCGCGAGCGCGCCATTCGCGCCGTCGCCGAGATGGAGAACCTGCGTCGCCGTGCCGCTCAGGACGTGGAGAAAGCCCACAAGTTTGCACTGGAGAAGTTCGCCGCAGAGCTCTTGCCGGTGCTGGACAACCTGGAGCGCGCCATCGAGCTGGCGGACAAGGAGAACGACACCCTCAAGCCGATGATTGAAGGGGTCGAACTGACCCTGAAATCCATGCAGAGCGGCGTGGCCAAGTTCGGCCTGGTGGCGCTGGACCCGACCAACCAGCCGTTCGACCCCAATGCCCACCAGGCCATGAGCATGGTGCCCAGTGCCGACGTGGCGCCGAACACCGTGATCGCCGTGATGCAGAAGGGCTACGAGCTCAACGGCCGCGTCATCCGCCCGGCCATGGTGATGGTGTCCAAGTCCGCTGACTGATCACGCTGTTCTCACCAAGCCCGCCGCTTGGCGGGCTTTTTGTTGGATGTGGCGCCAAAAAAACGTGTCTGGCGTCATTTGGCTGTCAGGTGGTCTGTATGCAGGTTTTTTCAGGGCCGGACTTGAAGCGCCGACTTGAGACCCCATATAGGTTACAAGGCCACGGCGGCACAAAAAATTTGATGCCGGGAGCTTGAAAGCCACAGTGGCAGGCCCCACCTAGCCGTTAACGTATCAAGGCGAGCCCCTCGCCAGTTTATTCAAAGTATTTGGAGATTCGTCAAATGGGTAAAATCATCGGTATTGACCTGGGTACTACCAACTCCTGCGTCGCTATTCTGGATGGCGACCATGCTCGCGTGATCGAGAACGCGGAAGGCGACCGTACTACACCGTCCATCATTGCCTATGCCGATGACGGCGAAATCCTGGTTGGTCAGCCGGCCAAGCGCCAAGCCATCACCAACCCGAAGAACACGCTGTTCGCCATCAAGCGTCTGATCGGCCGTCGTTTCGAAGATGACGAAGTACAACGTGACCTGAAAATCATGCCGTACGCCATCGCCAAGGCCGACAACGGTGACGCCTGGGTTGAAGTGAAAGGCAAGAAGATGGCACCGCCGCAGATCTCTGCCGAAGTGCTGAAAAAGATGAAGAAGACCGCCGAGGACTACCTGGGCGAGCCGGTGACCGAAGCCGTCATCACCGTACCGGCCTACTTCAACGACGCCCAGCGTCAGGCCACCAAGGATGCCGGTCGTATCGCCGGTCTGGATGTCAAACGCATCATCAACGAACCGACTGCCGCGGCTTTCGCCTACGGCGTCAACAAGGTCAAGGGTGAGCGCAAGGTTGCCGTATACGACCTGGGTGGCGGTACCTTCGATATCTCCATCATCGAGATCGACGAAGTCGAAGGGGAAACCACCTTCGAAGTGCTGGCAACCAACGGTAACACCCACCTGGGTGGTGAAGACTTCGACAACCGCGTCATCAACTACCTGGTTGACGAGTTCAAGCGCGAGCAGGGCATTGACCTGCGCAACGACCAGCTGGCCCTGCAGCGTCTGAAAGATGCCGCCGAGAAAGCCAAGATCGAGCTCTCTTCTGCCCAGCAGACCGACGTCAACCTGCCGTACATCACAGCAGATGCCACCGGTCCGAAGCACATGAACATCAAGGTGACCCGCGCCAAGCTGGAATCCCTGGTGGAAGACATGGTGAAAGACTCCCTGGAGCCGGTTCGTGTCGCCCTGAAAGACTCCGGTCTGGCGGTTGGCGAGATCGACGACGTCATCCTGGTGGGCGGTCAGACCCGTATGCCGCTGGTTCAGAAGACCGTGGCCGACTTCTTCGGCAAAGAGCCGCGCAAAGACGTCAACCCGGACGAAGCCGTGGCCATGGGTGCTGCCATCCAGGGTGCCGTACTGTCCGGTGACAAGACCGACGTACTGCTGCTGGACGTGACTCCGCTCTCCCTGGGGATCGAGACCATGGGCAGCGTGATGACCGCGCTCATCGAGAAGAACACCACCATTCCGACCAAGAAGTCCCAGGTGTTCTCCACCGCCGAAGACAACCAGTCTGCCGTGACCATTCACGTGCTGCAGGGTGAGCGCAAGCGCGCCAGCGACAACAAGTCCCTGGGCCAGTTCAACCTGGAAGGCATCCGTCCGGCACCGCGCGGTCTGCCGCAGATCGAAGTGACCTTCGACATCGACGCCAACGGCATCCTGCACGTCTCCGCCAAAGACAAGGAGACCAACAAGGAGCAGAAGATCACCATCCAGGCCTCTTCCGGTCTGTCTGATGACGAGATCGAACGCATGGTACGCGAAGCCGAAGCCAACGCGGCCGAGGACAAAAAGTTCGAAGAGCTGGTGCAGGCCCGCAACCAGGCTGACGGTCTGGTCCACTCCGTGCGCAAGCAGGTCACCGAAGCCGGTGAAGCCCTGCCTGCCGACGAGAAGACCAAGATCGAGACTGCCCTGAGCGAGCTGGAATCCGCCATCAAGGGTGACGACAAGGCTGCCATCGAAGCCAAGCAGCAAGCGCTGCTGGAAGCGTCCCAGAAGCTGATGGAAATTGCCCAGCAGCAGGCTCAGGCGCAAGGCGCCGCCGGTGCTGACGCCGGTCAGTCCTCCTCTTCTGCCAAGGCTGACGACGACGTGGTCGACGCCGAGTTCGAAGAAGTGAAAGACGACAAGAAGTAAGCCCGACCCGGATGGGCGAAGTCCGCTTCGCCCATCGGCTCAGAATCTGTTCACGGTCTGTCGCGAGAGGCCGTCAGCAAGGTAAAGAGCAGCGCAAGAACCGGAGTGTATGTGAATACATGAGCACTCTTGGTTACAAACAAGCGAGCTGCACATGAGCCTTGATCACGGCTTCGTAGTAAGAGTGTGAGCAGATTCGTCAATGAATTTACGGGCGTTGGGTAACCAACGCCCGTCTGCGTAACTGCTGATATAGCAACAGGATGAGTATGTCGAAGCGCGATTTCTACGAAGTGCTCGGGGTATCGAAAGGTGCCGACGAGCGCGAGATCAAGAAGGCGTACAAGCGTCTGGCCATGAAGTATCACCCGGATCGCAACCAGGGTGATGCCGGGGCTGAAGAGAAGTTCAAAGAGGTCAAGGAAGCCTACGAGGTCCTGACCGACGAGAACCTGCGTGCCCGTTATGACCAGTACGGTCATGCCGGGGTGGATCCGAGCCAGGGTGGCGGCCACGGCGGCTTTGGCGGTGGTGCCGATTTCGGCGACATCTTCGGCGACGTGTTTGGCGACATCTTCGGTGGTCGCGGGGGCGGTCGTCGCGGCCCGGCCCGTGGCGCCGATCTGCGCTACAACATGGAGCTGACGCTGGAAGAGGCGGTGCGCGGGGTCTCCAAGGAGATCAAGATCCCGACCCAGGTCCACTGCGAAGTCTGCAACGGCTCCGGTGCCCATACCGGCAGCCAGGCCCAGACCTGCCCCACCTGCCACGGCTCCGGCCAGGTGCAGATGCGCCAGGGCTTCTTCGCGGTGCAGCAGCCTTGCCCCCACTGTCACGGTCGCGGCAAGATCATCAAGGATCCGTGCCGCAAGTGCCATGGGGAAGGGCGCTACCAGAAGACCAAGACCCTGTCGGTCAAGATCCCGGCCGGGGTCGATACCGGGGATCGCATCCGTCTCTCCGGCGAAGGGGAAGCGGGGGAAACCGGCGCATCGGCGGGGGATCTGTACGTACAGGTTCACGTGCGCGAGCACGAGATCTTCGTCCGTGACGGCAACGACCTCTACTGCGAAGTGCCCATCAGCTTCACCACGGCGGCGCTCGGCGGCGAGATTGAAGTGCCGACCCTGGATGGCCGGGTCAAGCTCAAGGTGACCCCGGAGACCCAGACCGGCAAGCTGTTCCGCCTGCGGGGCAAGGGCGTCAAGTCCGTGCGCTCCGGCCAGGTGGGGGATCTGATGTGCAAGGTGGTGATCGAGACTCCGGTCAAGCTGACCGAGACCCAGAAAGATCTGCTGCGCCAGCTGGACGACTCCTTCAGCGGCGCCGCTGCCAAGACTCACAAGCCGAAATCCGAAGGCTTCTTCGAAGGGGTGAAACGCTTCTTCGACGACCTGACCAAATAAACGCGACCCGCGTTACCCAAGCCGGCACGGATGTGCCGGCTTTTTTTTTGCCCGCCATCTGGCCTGGATCCCCCCTTATTGAGTGGATCCCGATGAGGGATCCTCCTCACAACTTCCACCAATTCCTCCTGTACAAATGTTATCCCGCTCACACTCCTGCTGAAACGGTTTAGCTGGCATATTGAGTCAGCTAAAGCGGTTTAGCTATCCTCTGCTCGTCAACAACAACAGAGCCCGGACGGGCGACAGAAGACAGGTGAGGACGATGACGATGTTCAAGAGCAAGTTGGCGCTGGCCGTGGCGCTGGGATTGGGAATGAGCAGCCCGCTGTGGGCGGCGGATGGTGGTATCGAAGCCAGGCTGGCGGCGCTGGAGGCGCGGGTGCAGGCAGCCGAGGCGCGCGCCACCGCTGCCGAAGCGCGGGCCGACGAGGCCCAGAGCAAGGCAAACGAAGCCCGCGAGACGGCCGTGGTGGCCAAGGCTCAGAGCGAGAAGGTGGACAAGCAGACCGCCGGGGCCCAGGGCTTCGAGTTCCACGGCTATGCCCGCTCGGGCCTGCTGGTGAACGGCAACGGCAATGGTGGCCGCGGCGGCCCCTACATCACCCCGGCCGGCTCGGTGGGCGGCGCCGTGGGTCGCCTTGGCAACGAGGATGACACCTACATGGAGGCCAACCTGCTGAAGACCCAGACCTTCGACGATGGCAGCTGGGCCCGCTACAAGCTGATGCTGGCGGACGGGGTGGAGACCAGCAACGACTGGACCGCCAGCGATTCCAGCCTCAATACCCGCCAGGTGTTTGCCGAAATCGGCGATCTGGCGAGCTTCAGCGGTCCTTTCCAGCACTCGGTGCTCTGGGCGGGCAAGCGCTTTGACCGGGACAACTTCGACATCCACTGGCTCGACTCGGACGTGGTCTTCCTGGCCGGTACCGGCGGCGGCGTCTACGACGTGCAGCTGGCCGACAGCTGGAAGGCGAACTTCTCCCTCTACGGGCGCGACTACGGCGACATCAGCGCGAGCGGTCTCTCCGACATCGAGAGCTACATCCTCACCATGAACAACCGCGTTGGCAACTGGCAGTGGATGCTGAACGGCCTCTCCGCCAAGGATAACGAGGCGCGCATCAACGACGGCGGCGCGGGCAGCGAAGCGGCGAACAAGGGTGCCCACACCCTGGTGGCCTACCACGCCGACAGCTTCTTTGGCATCAACCCCGGTTTCTCCAAGGCGGCGGTGCTGTATGGCCACGGTCTGGGTGCCGAGCTCAAGGGGCTGGGCTCCGACAGCGAGCTGCTGCCGGATGCCGATGCGGTGCGGGTCGCCGTGTTTGGCGCCACCGATCTTGCGCCCCGCTGGCGTGTGGCCCCGGCCCTGCTGGCCGAGCACAGCCAGGATCGTTACGTGAAAGGGGACGAGTACCGCTGGGTGACCCTCAATGGCCGCCTGGCCCAGGTGCTGAGCCAGAACGTCGAGCTGGTTTACGAGGCTACCTGGCAGTACATGGACCTCGATCCCAAGGGCTACAAGGGTCGTCAGGCGGTGAGCGGCGATTTCACCAAGCTCACCTTCGCGCCGACCTTCAAGGCGCAGACCGCCGGCTTCTTCGAGCGGCCCGAGCTTCGGGTGTTCGCCACCTGGATGGACTGGTCCTCCGAGCTCGACAACTACGCCAGCTCCGATGCCATGGGCCAGAGCAACTTCACCGCCGGGGGCGAGTGGAACTTTGGCGTGCAGATGGAAACCTGGTTCTAGTTCGTTATCCCGATCACAAAAATGGCAGGCGGCCCCGGGATCTGTTGGTTAGCTAAAACGGTTTAGCTGATAATGTGGACCCAGAACCCGGGGCTGACCCCGGCAAATCCTGTGCAGCAGTGGAGTAGCAACAAGGTGACGAATCGTGTGTGGGTAATGGGGGATGCGGTAGTGGACTTGATCCCGGAAGGGGAGCAGCACTACCTCAAGTGTCCGGGTGGCGCACCGGCCAATGTGGCGGTGGGCGTTGCCCGGCTCGGCGGGGAGTCGGCCTTCATTGGCCGGGTCGGCGCGGATCCCTTCGGCCGCTTCATGGGGGAGACCCTGGCCAGGGAGGGGGTCGACATTCGCCACCTGATCCAGGATCCGGCCCATCGCACCAGCACGGTGCTGGTGGATCTCGATGAAGCGGGGGAGCGCAGTTTCACCTTCATGGTGCGCCCGAGCGCCGATCAGTTCCTGAGCCACGCCGATCTGCCGGTCTTCCAGGCCGGGCAGTGGCTGCTGACCTGCTCCATTGCGCTCGCCAACGAGCCGGTGCGCAGCAGTTGCCTGCAAGCCATGGCGACCATCCGGGCCGTCGGGGGGCGGGTCTGCTTCGACCCCAACCTGAGGCCAGAGGTGTGGGGCAACCCTGCCGAGATGCTGCCCGTGGTGCGCGAGGCCATGGCCCTCGCAGACGTGCTCAAGCTCTCGGTGGAGGAGCTGCAACTGCTGAGCGGTCTGGACGATCTGGCCGCGGGGCTTGCCACTCTTTCAGGCCCGGCACTGGTGCTGGTGACACGGGGGGCGGGGGGCGTGGTGGCCCGTCTGGGTGGCGAGTTGCTGGAGTGGGTGGGGCCCAAAGTGACGCCACTCGATACCACGGGGGCGGGGGACGCCTTCGTCGCCGGGCTGCTGGCGGCCTTGGCCGAACGGACCTCGCTGCCGATGCTGGCCGAGCTGCCCG
>Ga0209935_1003480_pt1 | contig 16184 bp, 21 predicted proteins | sample ThiBio_1000_plan_2_FD_183958 | JGI IMG/M metagenome (GOLD analysis project Ga0209935, IMG submission 183958) | Wastewater bioreactor microbial communities from Cape Town, South Africa - Thiocy_cont_1000_plan (SPAdes) | ecosystem: Engineered > Bioreactor > Thiocyanate-remediating >... | reverse complement strand
CGAAAACCGATACCATCCAGGTGATAAAGAAGTATCGCAAGGGCAAGTGCAACTGCCATAGGTAGATGCGACATTTCGGATAGGATCGGTGGTTGTTGTATATGAGCTACATTGAGAAGGTAATACAGCTGGATTATTCGCTGAAAAAAATAAGATATTATATACAGTCAAAAAGATTCAACACTCTCAAATTACTTCCATTAGTTCCTGTTTGCGATTGAGATTCTAAATAAAACTATTCATGCAATTTAATATTCATGATTAAACTTACTCTCTTGTAGATATAATGTAGTCATAACTGCTAACGGAACACCACAGATAACAATACCAATAAGAAGACCTAGGCAAAGTGTTACAAGAATACATCTTTTGTTTGGCGTAAATCTATTTAAAAAAAAGAATCACTTCGATTGTTTCTATTTTTTCAAAGCTATATACCCTTGTGTCGTTTTATTATTAGGCAATTTAGTTTCATCCGGTATCCATGCTTGTCGATATGGTTGCAGTTGACGAGTATCTGATAAATACTGAGGATAGAGTTGAGATCCATGAATAGATGACATTCCTAGTTCACTTATCGTTGGCATTCGATTATTTAATTCCCAGATACTTCTTTGATCAAAATTCACTGGACTATCGCATGCATTCATTCAAAATAACAATTCCTTTTGGTTTACATTACAGACATCTTATATAGTTTATTGAATTCATTAAAAAAATTATTTTTAATTAGATTTATACAATACAAACTTCGATGCACTCATAGTAAGAATTTTTTTCTAATTGTTTTATAGGGTTTTATTCGATAGTTTTATTGGCGGGTGGAAATAAAAAAAACAGAATATATATCTAGTAACGGTGTTTATGTTTACTATACTATAATTAAATAAATCGAATAAATTTTTTCGATGATTTGTCATGTAGAATTTCCAACAAAATGCAGTCGAATAGGAGTATAGTTTCTCAGCAGATTAAACATAACTGCAGTTTTGATGCAAACAAAGAATTTCTTTACTTAAGTTGCTATAGATATTCTTTTGTTTGTTCTATAATTTGATTCGATTGTACTGATGCAGAGAATATTTATTTTCAGTTGAATGGAGAATAAATGAAAAATAGAAAAGGAAAATGAACAAAATCAATGCAATGTATTAGTCTCGTTGAATAGAACAACTAAGATAACGTACAATCAGGCCCATGATAGCTCAGGCTCATTTAAACTCGAACTGTTGAGTAGTTCAGTTTATATGAATTGGAATTGAATCATTTCTATAATAGTTTCAGATATGATTAGTATGCTATGTCGTAATACGTCAATTGAACTCAAAGTTAATGTGCTGTATCATGATTATTACATGTTTTAACTTTTGATCAACATGATTTTCGTATTATGCGTGTATAATACAAGTATCTTCTTCTAAAGATAGATAATGATTTTGGGCTTGACCACTTTTATTTTAATATTCAGAGCAGCGTATGGAATGCATATATGTTATAGGTCGTTATATTCTACTAGCGAGAACCTGCGCATACTGCACAATTCGCATTCCTTTTAAAATGTATCCTATGTGACGGTCACATCGTCACAACTCACGTAGATCTGTGTGTTTCTTCATTGATTCTTTCTCTTCGCACCTTTTGTTTGTTTTAGTTTTTCGTTTTTTCTTAGTTTCTCTCTCAGTTGTTCTATTCTTCTCTTCTTTTTGTTCTGTTCTTTTCATCAGTTGTCTTTCATTTTTCTTTGTGTAGCAACTTGAGTCAGTCTCAGTTGCTTCATATCCTATTATCTTGCACTTTTTACGCAATTTCACAAAGCTTCATACGTATGCTATCATTTGGTATGTTTTAGCATTAACATCTCGATCTCGAATAGCTAACTCAGATATAGTCTTATCCAAATATAAGGTCATCAGCTACTGCTTCACCTTCTACGATTATATTTCGTTTCCTATTACTGCTACCTTCTGTATCTGTCCTTTATTCCATACAAATCATCAATTTTTGACCATAATTTGTCTTTAAATATCGCGCTTTGTACGTATACTAGCGTTTATCATTTTTGTGAAACCATTAACAGAAATACTATTCATATGTTAAACTTGCCAATACACTAAACAAATTCAATTCTTGATCTTTCCCGAAAAATGGAAAATATTCTAGGAAAACTCTCCGCTTGAGATCTAACATAGTTTTTCTCTTTTTCTTTGTTCTCCGTTTCTTCCATTCTCTTTTTGCTTTGATGTATCAATCTATATGTATTCTCGAATGACATTGTTTTCTTCTTTTCACGTTCTCTCTCTCTTCTATCTTGCTACAGGACTACATGTGTAAGACTACCAACATTTTTTCGTCTCCCGAAATTTCCATGAACATCATTTTCTCAAAATTCTGAAATATTCCAGAAGACTTAATAAACATTCTCCTCCTCTGTAAGTTTTGGGACTTTCCTAATAATTGGTGAAAATCTCTTCCTCAAAGTTCTCGAACATTCTACGGAAATTCAGTGTTTCTATAACACTCGCACGTTCTGGAAAACTCGATAATCATTCATCTTTGACCTTTGTTGTCTTTAATTTTCTAAAATAAAGTGGACACACAGACACACCATTTTTATTTAAGAAGTTTAATACTAGTGCTGGATTTGGAATAATAGTTAGTAATTGCACTTTTTGTGTCAATTTTTAGTTTCTTGAGTTCTAAAATAGAAATAGTACATAAAATGATATACTTACAGCTTTCCAACGAATAACACGAGTGTTGTAATTTCGTTTCTATTTCAATAAATAATTTAATCTATTTTTTTCTTTTATTGCACGTGCTTTAAACAGATTATTCGAATGGTTTTCTTTTAAAAAAGAGATGGAATGCCGCTATTTAAATATTATTTATTGGATAAAAGTTCAAGATAAAAAATTTTACTCTTTCTTTTTACATATTCTCTCGGCAAAATTTTTATTTATTTAGTATTAAACAAATGTTTGTGGTTGATATTATGTTATTGAATTTTTTGTACATCACTTTTCAATGATTATATACAGAATGTTGAATCGCCATAATGAACATGTTTCGTTTTTATAAACTCTTTATTAGAGATGTTAAATAAAAAGTACCTTATTTAAATCACATATGCACCAAACTGTGATTTTTTAAAAATTTAATATCAGAATACTAATCGTCAGATTATGAGAATTCAAACAAATTATTTTTTCTTCGAAATAATGGACAGTTACTTAGAACAGGTAGCTTACTTGAAACATGACCTATGAGTCCGTAGGAAAAAGAAGAAGAATTTTGCTAGACAAACAAGCAACTTAAAAGCAATAAGTCGTCTTGCTGAAATTGTAGTCAGTCGCCTTAATAATCAAAGCGGAAATGTAAACGAATCAAATTAGAAAAGCTAATAAAAATATTCATTTCGTGTTAACAGGAAATATTTATCGAGCCATTTTCTTTCTGTTAAGTTCTTCAATACATATCTTAGTTGAAAAACAACATATTAGAATGTATGAATGAATGAATCATACTTCATTCTTTGAAAAATCAATCGTAGAGTTGATGAAAGATGTCTTATGAATTCAGATTTCATAAATAATGGCTCATTCTTCGGATAGTGTTCAAGGTCCATAAAAGAAAGAACGTCATTAATATTGATTTCGTATATAGCCATCCAATGTTCGATTTGATTATTAATAGACTAATATTGTATTTCGTTCGTAGGAAGTCAATAAGAATGGCTTCTATCTATGCCAATCAAATTCATATATATGATTTGTTTGCTTTTGAGAAAGAAAAAGAAATGAAAAAATGTTTTATTAATGAAAAGAGAAGAAAAAATAGGTTGTATTTCACAATATATTATATTAAATGAATAATATAGTGATACTTACTAGAAAAGATAATCTTCGATAGTTGTTAAATACGATTCATGTAGTACAGTATCGGTAACCACAAGAAGATAGTGTTGTTAGAAAGAAAACATAATAGTCACCACAGTTAGTGACCATAATAGTGTTGGCCGAAGGTTGTGTGTAACATATATTGCCACCGTAACTGAAACACATGTTGCCACTTGTTGATGCGCCCACTGTAGTCGGTAGACTTCCATTAAACCAACCTGGATAATAAACACCACAAGAGTACATATTTGAAGGAAATGTACTCAAGCGAGTCCCAGCTGAGCCCAAAAATCGATACCATCCAGGCGATAAAGAAGTATCGCAGTGGCAATTACCACAACTGATGGTATATGCGATATTTCGGGTAGGATCGTCGTTTGTTGTATATGAAGTACATTCAGAAGGCAATACAACTTTAAAAAAATTAAATATTATATACAGTCAAAAAGATTCAACAGTCTCAAATTACTTTCATTATTTGACGAACTAGCCGTATTAGTTCCCGTTTGTGATTGAGATTCTAAATAAGATTATTCATGCAACGTAATATTCATGATTAAACTTACTCTCTTGTAGATATAACGTAGTCATCACTGCTAACGGAGCACAGATAACAATAACAATAAGAAGACCTATACCAAGTGTTACAAGAATACATTTTTTGCTTCGCGTAAATCTATTTAAGAAAAGAATTAATTCGATTTTTCTATTTTTTCAAACTCACGTACCCTTGTGTCGTTTTACTACTAGGCGATTTAGTTTCATCTGGTATCCATGCTTGTCGATATGGTTGCAGTTGACGAGTATCCGATAAATACTGAGAATATAGTTGAGATCCATGAATAGATGACATGCGTTGTTCACTTATCGTTGGCATTCGATTATTTAATTCCCAGATACTTCTTTGCTCCAGATTCACTGGAGTATCGCACGCATTCATTCAAAATAACAACTGCTTTTGTGTGGCATCAAAGACATCTTATATAGTTTTTTGAATTCATTAAAAAAATAATTTTTGATTAGATTTATAGAATGTATAGTCCAATGCGTTCATAGTAAGAATGTTTTTCTTTTCTAATTGTTTTATATCGTTTTATTCGATAATTTCATTGACGGATGGAAATGAAAAAAACAGATAGTATATATTTAGTAACGGTGTTTATGTTTACTATAATAAAATAAATCGAATAAATTTTTTCGCTAAAAGAATACTGTTTTTTTACATATGATTTACGGAAAGGATTATTAAAAGAAATATGTATAGTCTGAAAGTCACAATACATTGCATAATTAGTTTATTGGAAAGACCATCTATCAAAAAGTATTCATCAAATTTTACTTTTTCGATGTTTTGTCATGTAAGGTTTCAAACAAAATTCAGTCAAATAGGAGTATATTCTCTCTGGAGGGTGTTGAGGGTGTTTTTGATTCTCATCTTGTTTCGAATAAAGTAACAACACGTGTTACACTCCGTCCGAACCAACGAAGAAATCTACGAATACGACTTGGTCGTTGAGCTTAATTGTATTGAGCAAGAGAACGATTGCTTTGCAAAGGTGAATAAAACGATTGATTGGTACATATGGGGACAATATATTAACTGTCGAGTCGAGGTTTACTTAATGAAAATCGAGATACCAAACACAGCGATCGATAATACATTGTTGAACTATCTAAATCTGACATATAGAAACGATCTGTCAGTTACAATTTATTTTAGCATTTATTAATTGAGAATTAACTAGTTTGGATGTTAGAAAAGTCCTTGTTCGTTTTTTTTGTTTATTGAAAAGTTGAATGAGGGCATAATGACAATTTCTGCATGATTTCACTTGGGACGAATTTGGTGAAAAACAAAACTAATTTAAATAATCAAAGCGGAAATGTAAAAGAATCGAATTAGAAACGTTAATCAAAATTTTCATTTCATGTTAACAACGAAATATTTATCGAGCCATTTTCTTTCTGTTAAGTTCTTCAATACATATCTTAGTTGAAAAACAACATATTAGAATGTATGAATGAATGAATCATACTTCATTCTTTGAAAAATCAATCGTAGAGTTGATGAAAGATCTCGTATTAATTCGCGTTTGATAAATAATGGCTCATTCTTCGGATAGTTTTTAAGGTCGATAAAAGAAAGAACATCATTAATATTTGTTTCATATATAGCCATCCAATGTTTGATTTGATTATTAATAGACTAATATTGTATTTCGTTCGTAGGCAGTCAATAAGAATGGCTTCTATCTATGTCAATCAAATTCATATATATGATTTGTTTGCTTTCGAGGAAGAAAAAGGAATGGAAAAATATTTTATTAATGAGGAGAGAAGAAAAAATAGGTTTTATTTCATAATATATTCTATTAAATGAATAATATAGTGATATTTATAAGGGTTAGTGTTATTCACAAGCAAAGATAATCTTTCGATTATATACATCAGTGTAAGTAAAATAAAAGCATGAAGTTTTTTTCGATAGTTGTTAAATACGATTCATGTAGTACAATATCGGTAAAAACAGGAAGATAGTGTTGATAGAAAGAAAACATAATAGTCACCACAGTTAGTGACCATAATATTGTTGGCCGAAAGTTGTCTGTTACATATAACACCATTGCCATTGAAACACATATTACCATTTGTTGATGCACCCACTGTAGTCGGTAGGCTTCCATTGAACCAACCTGTATAACCAGTACCACAAGTACCAGCATTTGAAGGGAATGTACTCAGGCGAGTCCCAGCTGCGCCCGAAAATCGATACCATCCAGAGGGTAAAGAATTATCGCAATAGCAATTAGCACAACCTGAATAAGCGACATTTCGGGTATAATTGTCGTTTGTTGTATATGAAGTACATTGAGAAGGTAATACAACTGGATTATTCGCTGAAAAAAATTAGATATTATATACAGTCAAAAAGATTCAACAGCCTCAAGCTACTTCCATTAGTTGACGAACTATCCGTATTACTTGTACTTGCTGCTTGTGATTGAGATTCTAAATAAGATTATTCATGCAACGTAATATTCATGATTAAACTTACTCTCTTGTAGATATAACGTAGTCATAACTGCTAACGGAGCACAGATAACAATAACAATAAGAAGACCTATACCAAGTGTTACAAGAATACATTTTTTGCTTCGCGTAAATCTATTTAAAAAAATAATCACTTCGATTGTTTCTATGTTTTCAAAGTTATATACCCTTGTGTCGTTTTATTATTAGGCAATTTAGTTTCATCTGGTATCCATGCTTGTCGATATGGTTGTAGCTGGCGGGTATCCGATAAATACTGAGAATACAGTTGAGATCCACGAATAGATGACATGCGTTGTTCACTTATCGTTGGCATTCGATTATTTAATTCCCAGATACTTCTTTGCTCCAGATTCACTGGAGTATCGGACGCATTCATTCAAAATAACAATTGCTTTTGTGTGGCATCACAGACATCTTATATAGTTTTTTGAATTCATTAAAAAAATAATTTTTAATTAGATTTATAGAATGTATAGTCCAATGCGTTCATAGTAAGAGTATTTTTCTTTTCGAATTGTTTTATATCGTTTTATTCCATAATTTCATTGATGAGTAGAAACCAAGCAAAATAGACAGTACATATTTAGTAACGGTGCTTATGTTTACTATAGTAAAATAGATCGAATGAATTTTTCCTCTGAAAGAATATTGTTTTTTTTAATATTATCTACGCTAGTCGAACTTTGTTCTCTCGTAAACGTCATTATACGGGTACTGAACGTGAATGTTTGGCCATCGTTTATGGTTGTGAATATTTTTGTCCATATCTCGAAGGCACTCGATTTACTGTTATCACTGATCACGAGGCTCTAATGTGCCTGATGTCACTCGTACTGATCCATTATCATGTATTTCATCGGATTCTGGTTCTTTATTATTAGTTGACTATTTTCGTGATCATTCAAATCTCTCTTTCATCGATTAATTCTTCATCATCTGTTCATTTCATTGCTAATCTTCAGTTCGCTGATCACTTCAATTTATACAAAGATATTCGAGCTGCTCAATGGAAAGATTCTTCTCTTCTACCATTACTCAATTATTTGCAAAATCAAATTACGCCATCGATTGATAATCTCGATCGATTTCTTGGTTTAGCTCATTTACATCGTGTTTTTCGTTTTCGTTCATCTATGGAGTCTTCGTCATCATTATCATCTGAACGTGTACTTCTTGTTATTCCAATTTCTGAATGTACTCGCGTTTTACAACTTGCTCATGATGTTGAAAATTATGTGCAGGTCTGCGTTTTATGTCAACAATACAAACCAACTAATCAAAAACCCACTGGGCTCATGCAATCTACTATCGTTGTCGTCGATTACTTTACAAAATTGGTTGAACTATTTCCCCTTTAACATACGAAAACCGCTACCATTGTTCAAGTCTTTCTCGATGAAGTGATCTGTCGATTTAATTTTCCCGTTCGAGTGATTACCAACAATGGCGTTCAACTTTACACTCTTCTTGGCATTCAACATCAAAGGACACCATTGCATCATCCACGAAGTAATCTCTTGGAACGAGTTAATCATACTCTTTGACCATTATTAGCATCGTTGGCTCATTATGATTCGAAATCTTGGAATGTTAAACTAGCTCAAATTGCCTTTGCACTTCGTATAGCTTCCCATGATTCTACTGGTGCTTCACCTGTCTTTCTTATGTTCGGTTGACATGCCTTCATCTGATACACTCTCAACTTACAAACAACGATTACTTGCTCGACTCTTACCTGCATATAAATCTGCTCGTGAATGACTCAACTTGTCACATGATGTCTATGTGATGTAGTAACTAGTGACGAATCACGTTGGCAGATGCGACAGTATTGACCACAAATATTATATTAACAATTGCTTGAAACATCTTGTTCATGAAATCTGAAAGCAAAGACCGACATCGGGTACATTGTAAATAATCATGGTAACTACTTCGAACATTTGCTGAAATAAAACCTTCTGCAACTCATTTCTGCTTTGCTTTTTTTGAAAATCTCGTTACTTTTGGTATCCCCTGAAAATTACATTAATGGTCAAGTAATGTCTCATAATAGTGTGTTCCTGAATACTATTTTTTAGGCGAACTTTCAGTTCGACCGGATGATCCAGTAAGAAATGTTTTATCAGCTGCCTATTGTAAGCAAAATTGCATTCATAGGTCTGTACCTATTTTCCCTGAAAGTTTCAAGCTCCTCGTAGGAGTTGTTATTGAAAAAGTGGCTACACACCGTGCAGATTCACATTACTACAAATCCTCCTATACACGATAAATGTCGATATGCCACTAGATTAGAAACTAATCGAAACTTTGTTACATAGTTTGAATACAAATCTTCCATAAAAGCACGATTTTCGCAACTTAACTAGCTCTCTAGCATCAATATTGTAATGTGACTAAACGGTACTTGAAATGCATGAATGATAATAGTATCATGGTGTCTCTCAGCCGATATAATTATGCTTTAAGAGAAATTTCTGACACACTATATTGCCTATTGTATCCTTAACTACTGAGAAAAATCTCATGTACGAATGAATCATACTTCATTCCTTGAAAAATCAATCGTAGAGTTGATAAAAGATCTCGTATGAATTTGGGTTTCATAGATAATGGGGCGCATTCTTCCGATAGTTTTCAAGGTCGATAAAAGAAAGAACGTCATTAATACTTGTTTCGTGTTGACATTCAATGTTTGATTTGATTGTTAATAGACTAATATTGTATTTCATTCGTAGACAGTCAATAAGAATGATTTCTATTTATGTCAATCAAATTTATATGCGATTTGTTTGTTTGCTTTCGAGAACAAAAAGGAATGGAAAATGTTTTATTAATGAAGAGAGAAGAAAAAATAGGTTGTATTTTACAATATATTCTATTAAATGAATAATATAGTAATATTTATGAGGGTTAGTATTATTCACAAGCAAAAATAATCTTTCAATTATATAAATTAGCGTAAGTAAAATAAAAATATGAAGTTTTGTTTGATAGTTGTTAAATATGATTTATGTAGTACAGTATCGATAACTGCAGGAAGATAATGTTGTTAGAAAGAAAACATAATAGTCACCACAGTTAGTAACCATAATATTGTTGGCTGAAGTGAGTGTGTTATATATATAACCGTTGACATTGAAATACATATTACCATTTGTTGATGCGCCCACTGTAGTCGGTAGACTTCCATTGAACCAACTTGGATACGAAGCACTACAAGTACCATAATTTGAAGGGAATGTACTCAAGCGAGTCCCAGCTCCGCCCGAAAATCGATACCATCCAGAAGATAAGGAAGTATCGCAATAGCAATTAGTACAACCTGAATAAGCGACATTTCGGGTATAATCGGTATTTGTTGTATATGAAGTACATTCAGAAGGTAATACAACTTGAAAAAAATGAGATATTATATACAGTTAAAAAAATTCAACAGTCTCAAATTACTTTCATTAGTTGACGAACTAGTCGTATTAGTTCCCGTTTGTGATTGAGATTCTAAATAAGACTATTCATGCAACGTAGTATTTCATGATTAAACTTACTCTCTTGTATATATAATGTAGTCATAACTGCTAACGGAACACCACATATAACAATACCAATAAGAAGACCTACGCCAAGTGTTACAAGAATACATCTTTTGTTTGACATAGTAAATCTATTTAAGAAAAGAATTAATTTGATTTTTCTATTTTTTCAAACTCACGTACCCTTGTGTCGTTTTACTACTAGGCGATTTAGTTTCATCTGGTATCCATGCTTGTCGATATGGTTGCAGCTGACGAGTATCCGATAAATACTGAGGATAGAGTTGAGATCCATGAATAGATGATATGCCTAGTTCATTTATCATTGGCATTGGATTATTTAATTCCCAAACACTTTTTTGCTCAAAATTTACTGGACTGTGATGCATTCATTCAATATAACAATTGCTTTTGTTTTACATTACAGACATCTTATATAGTTTTTTTAATTAGATTTATAGAATGTATAGTCCAATGCGTTGATAGTAAGAATGTTTTTCTTTTCTAACTGTTTTATATGGTTTTATTCAATAATTTTATTGACAGGTGGAAACCAAACAAGATGGACAGTACATATTCTAGTAACGGTGTTTATGTTTACCATAATAAAATAAATTAAATAAATTTTTTCTCGGAAAAGAATACTGTTTTTTTTAAATATTATCTACGGAAAGGATTATTAAAAGAAAGTACATATGTTCTGAAAGTCACAAAACATTGGATAATTATTCTATTTGAAAGACAATCTATCGAAAAAATATTCACCAAATTTTACTTTTTCGATGATTTACCATGTAGGATTTCAAATGAAATGCAGTCGAATAGGAGCATATTTTCTTAGCAGTTTTGATGCAAACAAAGAATTTCATTAATTAATATTTTTATAGATATTCTTTTGTTTATTATATGATTTGATTCTATTGTACTGATGCAGAGAATATTTATTTTTATTTGAATGGGGAAATGAACTAGAATCTCAATCGAGAAAAAGCCGAGTAGAGAAGTCGGCTGACTGCAGGAGCATGCAGATGATGAGATTAAATGATGAAACTTATTTTTGAAATCACAACATTGCAATTTATTTAATTCAGTGTATAAACTTGAAATATTCGGAATTAAAATATATGTTATTTAAACTCAAAAATAATATATGAATGAAAAAAAATTGATGACATAATGATACGCAGAATGGCAAACGAAAAATGTTGCATAAGGTTTTTTGTACTGGATTTTCGGTCCGATGTGAAATGCAAATCAGAGTGCGGGTGATTTGATATTGCGAGAAAAGAAAGTATTTTTCGGGCCGAAATTCGAGTAACCCATATTTTAAACATGTATGGACAAAGTAAGGAGTATATTTAATTGAATTAGATAGATTATAAGCAACGAATGTTTGTATTCGTATTGCTTGAGAAAACGCTCATGTCTGAGAAATAATAGAAGTGCAGTTTGTTGTAGTATTATTTAAACCGATTTCTTCTTCTTCATTAGCGGCGGAACTTTTTCGTTTAAAATTAACAGTTTGATTTTTTTTACTTCTGTATTTTGACAAGTCAAATATTTGCCTGGAAAGAAATTAATATGAATAGCACCTTCAGAGTCTTAATGAATCAGTTGCGAAACCATACATATGTTTTTTATGCCGATACAGTGAAAGCGTTCTCATAGGCTTTCTTTGTCTTATAAGGTTTCTCGAAGTAGAATAACATTTTTTGTTCTTCCTCATCAGTAGTTTGAAAATGCCCTTTAGCAAAATTGTGTTTGTTTTTGCCTTCTTTCACAGTTGAAAGGTTTGCCCAAAAGCCATTTAATGTTTTAAATTTCTTATTATTCGCCATTAAGTTCGAATCGAATGTGTCTTACAAGGTGTTTCAAAGAGTAAAGATTTAATATGTTTTTTGGCGGGTTTTCAAGAGGTTATCTTTCAATACTTCATGTTCATCAAATAAAAAACATTTGCCTGTATAAAAAAATGGAAAGAAAATATTTTCTTTGAATTCTTTTCTTTCCCTTTTTTATTTGTTTGTTTCTCTTGTATTAAATATTCAATATCAGGATTTTTATCGTCGTCTAGATCTATTAAATCATTGTATTGTACTCTTATGTTTTCTGATATTTCTTCTTTTTCCATTTCTGCTTGTGATCAAAGATATCCCCATGAATCATTTTGCACTCCATTATCATGAATATCTTTCATCGCTTCTTATATAAATATACACTTATTTTACTTTCATATCGTTGTTTATTAGAGAACACTATTTTTTTTTGAACATTATATGCATTTATTACATACTGTATGTTCATGTTAGCATCCCAATTAACAATACATTTTTTATTATAGTTATTTACCCATTGATCTTTTGGAGAACATTTAAGCACAATTGTATTCACAGGTAGAATTGTTTTCAATGCGTATTCATATTCTTCATATGTCCATACAACATGTCTATGTGCTTCATCAAAATGATCTCAATTTAAAATAACATTTTTATCTTCAATTTTAATTGAATTTCATTTTCTATTTGTTTTCTACCATCACCATCGTCATGGTCATCGTTAGTTCTCTTATATTGTTCATTAACAATGACTTTTATTACGTCGTTTACATGATTTTGTACTTTATTAATTATTTCATAGAGAATCGGATCTTTTCTTTCTTCAGGCATTTTACAACTTGTTCTTTCGAAGTCTCACCGTATTTAGAAGTATTTTTTATCCAAACTATCATATGAATAAAATAATCTGTTATTAATATATGTACTTCATTTTATTTTATTTGGTCTCTCGTATTATCATCATATGTATTTTTTCCATCAGGAAATAAATGTGGAAATACTTTTGCTTCTAAACCTTTTTCTCTTAGTAATGAAGCTGGACAATTTTTCTCTGCAGATACAATTGAAATTATATTTTGTTCTTGGATCACGTTCAATATCGTCATCACCATCCATCATTACAATCAGCATTTGTAAAATTTATCAAGTGTTCATCCCATTGAAAATAATCATAGTTATCGTCATCGATTTCAATTTCATTATAATTTTGATTTATTTTTTGAAGAATTCGTAATGCATCATGAGCACGATCGGGACATATCATTTGATATTTATACCATCCTCGATAGTTTAAATTACGTTTCAATTTTAATCTGATAACAGCAGACTTATTTGGTGGTCGTGGTAAACTGTTAACTGTATTTTGTACTTCTGAAGGAACAAATACAACTGGTCCTTTAAATCCTTTTTGACCACCTTTTGGTAATGAGATCATCTTCATGAAAGGCAATCTAATAGCTATTAAATGGCGTTCTAGGTCATTCAGAATGCGAATTTCATCTGGTAGTTTTCCACCTATTAGATTATTTAGTAGCACAGATCGTGTTGGAATGTTTCCTTTTGATAAAACTCTATGACAAGGATCAAAAGCAAACTGATCAATCATAGAGTTGATGAAAGATCTCGTATGAATTCGGGTTTCATCGATAATGGGACTCATTCTTCGGATAGTTTTCAAGGTTGATAAAAGGAAGAACGTCATTAATATTTGTTTCATATATAGCCATCCAATGTTTGATTTGATTACTAATAGACTAATATTGTATTTCATTCGTAGACAGTCAATCAGAATGACTTCTATTTATGTCAATCAAATTCATATATATGATTTGTTTGCTTTCGAGAACAAAAAGGAATGGAAAATGTTTTATTAATGAAGAGAGAAGAAAAAATTAGGTTGTACTTCATAATATATTCTATTAAATGAATAATATAGTGATATTTATGAGGGTTAGTGTTATTCACAAGCAAAAATAATCTTTAAATTATATAAATTAGCGTAAGTAAAATAAAAACATGAAGTTTTTTTTTGATAGTTGTTAAATACGATTTATGTAGTACAGTATCGGTAACTGCAGGAATATGATGTTGGTAGAAAGAAAACATAATAGTCACCACAGTTAGTAACCAGGGCGATGTTTGCTGAACTGTATGTAGTACATATATTACTGCCAGTATTGAAACATACATTTCCAGACGTTACTGCACCCCTTGTAGTCGGTAAACTTGCGTTAAGCCAGCCTGAATAATAATAGCCACAAGTACCATAATTTGAAGGGAATGTACTCAAGCGAGTCCCAGCTGCGCCCAAAAATCGATACCATCCACCGGATAGACTCTCACAATTGCAACAACCGGTATAAGCGACATTTCGGGTAGAATCAGTGTTTGTTGTATATGAAATACATTGAGAAGGTAATGCAACTTGAGTATTCGCTGAAAAAAATGAGATATTATATATTACAGTCAAAAATATTCAACAACTCCAAGTTACTTTCATTAGTTAACGAACTAGCCGTATTACTTGTACTTGCCGTTTGTGATTGAGACTCTAAATAAGACTATTCATGCAATGTAATACTCGTGATTAAACTTACTCTCTTGTAGATATAACGTAGTCATAACTGCTAACGGAACACCACAGATAACAATACCAATAAGAAGACCTATACCAAGTATTACAAGAATACATCTTTTGTTTGGCGTAAATCTATTTAAAAAAAAGAATTAATTTGATTTTTCTATTTTTTCAAAGTTATATACCCTTGTGTCGTTTTATTATTAGGCGATTTAGTTTCATCCGGTATCCATGCTTGTCGATATGGTTGTAGTTGGTGAGTATCCGATAAATACTGAGGATAGAGTTGAGATCCATGAATAGATGACATTCCTAGTTCACTTATTGTTGGCATTGGATTATTTAATTCCCAGATACTTTTTTGCTCCAAATTCAGTGGACTATCGCATGCATTCATTCAAAATAACAATTCCTTTTGTTTTGCATCACAGACATCTTATATAGTTTATTGAATTAATTGAAAAAAATAATTTTTAATTAGATTTATATATAATACAAAGTCCAATGCGTTCATAGTAAGAATATTTTTCTTTTCTAACCGTTTTTATAGGGTTTTATTCAATAATTTCATTGATGAGTAGAAACCAAACAAAATAGAGAGTACATATTTAGTAACGGTGTTTATGTTTACTATAATGAAATAAATCGAATATATTTTTTCGCTGAAAGAGAATAGTTATTTTTATTTGAACGGAGAATGAATGAAAAATAGAAAAGGAAAATGAACAGAATCAATGGAATGTGTTAGTCTCATTGAATAGAACAACTAGGCTGACGTACAATATCGATAACACGGGCCGCTAAGCGATCGAAGATAATAAACGTAGAAACTGCCACAATTGGTCACAAAAACTGCCGCGGAGTACGATGGATAACAAGGATCACTGTTGTAATACATACATGCTGTACCAACTATCGTTTGATAAAGATTAGTTGGTAATGTTGCATTGAACCAGACTGGATAAGTTGTACCACAACTGCCCTGTGAAACAGGAGTTGACGCTAATCGAGTTGCAGATGGTCCTTGAATTCTGTACCATGTATTGCCCATACTATCACAATAGCAACCAGAACAAACATATGAAGTCAGTCGGGTATCATCATTCAAGGTCGTATATGAGGTACATTGATATGGCATACTAGGTGATATCGTAGCTACGAAAAAAAAAGTTCTGTTTTGTATGAAGAGAACAAAGTATTATTTACCTGAGGAGCCACTGGCTGTTCCGCTATCAGATGATGATGTGTCTAATGTTTTTCAATAAAATATTCTTATATTCAATGATGG
>Ga0209935_1003477_pt1 | contig 16207 bp, 13 predicted proteins | sample ThiBio_1000_plan_2_FD_183958 | JGI IMG/M metagenome (GOLD analysis project Ga0209935, IMG submission 183958) | Wastewater bioreactor microbial communities from Cape Town, South Africa - Thiocy_cont_1000_plan (SPAdes) | ecosystem: Engineered > Bioreactor > Thiocyanate-remediating >... | reverse complement strand
GCTGAAGGAGGAGGCCTCGCCGCCGCCGGCATAGCGCGTGCCGACGACGAGGTCGGCGCCGGCGCGGATCGCGTCCAGCATGGACGGCAGGGCCTTTTCGTCATGCTGCAGGTCGGCGTCGATCACGGCGACGACGGGTGCGCGCGCCGAAAGCATGCCCTCGATGCAGGCGCCGGCGAGGCCGCGACGGCCGACGCGGAGGATGGCCCGCACGCGGCCGTCGCGCGCGCCGATCTCGTGGACGGCGTCGATGGTGCGGTCGGGCGAATCGTCGTCGACGAAGATCGCCTCCCAGGAAAGCCCCTCGAGCGCGACGGTGAGCCGTTCGACCAGCCGCGCGATATTGCCGCGCTCGTTGAAGGTCGGGATGACGACGCTGAGCTCAGGCACGAGATCGGCAGGACGGACTTCCATCAGAGGCTGGTTCATTGAGGGCCTTCAGGAGAATGCTCGAGGATATTTCTGTGCCACGGCAGTTCACAGCAGCGATCCGGGTGCGGGTGCTGCGCCGCGCGGCCGGTGGTCGGCTCGCGCTCAGGGTGTCCGGAGGGTTCCGGAAGCGGCCGGCATGGTCCCGCTCTCACGGGGCCGGACATGCGCCATCGCGTCCTGCGAGCGTGCCGCCATGATCGGACCGACATGGTCACGGTTCCGCCAGATCCAGACGTCGGTTGTCGGGCACGGCCGGATCAGATCGGGCTTGCCGAATGCTGAGAGGATGGCGGCGCTGTCGAGGCCGGCGGTCAGGATGTAGTCGTAGTGCGCTGTGCCGTCGGGACGGCGCCAATCATGGAAGAACCAATAGGGATCGTTGCCCCATAGATAGGCGGAGCCCTCTCCAGTGATCTGTTCGATCTTCAGCGCATAATCGCTGGAAACGACCAGCCGCCGCGCATGCCAGAAATCCGCCAGGCCGGCATCGAGACCTTCTTCCTGGACAAGCTTGGAGACGCAGAGCTCATCCGGCGCGCGCCAGGCGAGGACAGGGGGCGCCTGTCCCGTCTGCACGACCAGAATGACGGCGGAGATCACCCCGGCCAGCCCCGCAAGGACGAGTCCGCCGCCATCGATCCGGACGGCCAGCAGGAAGGCGAGCAGGACGAGCGGCCAGCCGATCAGCGGCCAGGCGTAGCGCAAGCTCGGAACGTCGACGTAGAAACTCATCAGTGCGGCGAGCGACATCGCCATCGAGCCGAGCGCGAAGAGCAGCATGAGCCGCCCGCGCCGGTCCGCGCGAGGCATGCGCCGGAGCGCGCGCAGCACGAGCAACATCGTTGGGGGCCCGACCGCCACGAAGAAGGCGAGCTGCGGCTCCGTGACCAGGTCGTGCAGGAAGGTCCCCCAGGACCGTCGCACCGCCGGCAGCGAAACCGAGACGTTGCCCTGATGGAAGACGAGCTTCTGTGCCAGCAGGCCGATCATCGCCGCCACGAGTACCGGCAACGCCTTCTGCGCCGCGCGCGGCCTGGGCAAAGGCGGGAAGTCGACGGCCGCACGGGCGACGACCAGCGGGATGACGCCCGTCAGCAGGAAGAGCGTATCGGAGAAGCAGCCGATAAGGACGAGGCCGATGGTCCACGGGTCGCGGGGGCGGGCTTCGAGGCGCAGCGCCAGCGCGAGCGACAGGACGAACGCGCCCGAATGGTTCATCGGCATGGCGAGATCGCGATAGGGCGCCCAGGGCACAACGAACGCCAGGGCTATGGGTGCGCCGATGAAGACAACCGCCGACGCGATCATGCGGTGGGCAAAACGCGCGGGCGCCAGGCGGGCGATGATGAGCGCGGCGAGCAGGATTTCGGCGAAGAGCGTCAGCGCCATCTGCAGCGGAATGGCCGCCCGCACGTCCAGTCCAAGCCCTGCAAGACCGTGATAGACGAACTGGTCCGGAAACACGCCGATGAGGCGTGCCTGCTGCTGCGTGAACCAGCCCCAGGCGCGGGTCGCCATGCTCCAGTTGATCTGCGGAAGGATCAGCAGGTCGGAATTGAACACGCCGTCGAGGCGGACCTCGGCGCAGTAAAAATAGAACACAAGGATGCAGCATAGAATCAGAACGGCAGCCGACAGGGCGGCATACCTGAACCACTGGGACACAGACGGCCTCTTTGCGCAGGTCGGAATGACGCCGTTGCCGACGTCGGATCTGTGCCCCAGATGTGTCTGCTATGCTGAGCGATTGTGGCGCCGATGTGTTCGTCCGGGCGATCGCAAGCCCGTGCCGCGGAGGCCGGCCGCGGCAGCGTGCGTCCCGATCGGCGAGGTGATCCCGATCAGTGATCCGCCGCCAATGGTCGGTGGGGCCGGCGTCAGGCCGTTGGAATACCGCGCAGCACCGCCTCCAGGAACACGCCGAGATCGTCCGTCAGATGGTCGATATGGGCGCCTTCGCTGCCTTCGGTTTCCCAGGCTTCGGCGAGGATTTCCTCGGTGCCGTTCGGCACGATCAGCACGGTCGCCATGCCGAGGGCCTTCGGCACTTCGAGATTGCGCGCGAGGTCCTCGAACATGGCGGAAACCGTCGGGTCGATGCCGGTCTCGGCGACGAAGCGGGCATAGGTGTCGGGATGTGGCTTCGGCAGCAGGTCGGCGCGGACGATGTCGAAGATGTCCTCGAACTCGGGGCCGAGCCCGAGGCGGGCCATGACCTTCTCGGCATGGGTGCGCGAGCCGTTGGTCAGGATGAAGCGGCGTCCGGGCAGGCGCTCGATCGCGCTCGCGAGGCGCGGGTCGGGCTGCACCGGCGAATGGTCGATATCGTGGACATATTCGAGGAAATCGTCGGGCGTGATGCCATGCTCGACGATGAGGCCGCGCAGTGTCGTGCCGTAGCGGCGGTAATAGTCGCGCTGGAGCAGCTGGGCATCCTCGGACGGCAGGCTCAGCAGCCGCTCGACATATTCGCGGATGCGCCGGTCCACCTGCGCGAACAGGTTCGTGTGGCGCGGGTAGAGCGTATTGTCGAGATCGAAGATCCAGTTGCGCACGCCCACGAAGCGGGAGAAATCCGGCCGGTCGGCGATCGTCTCGGGCGTGTGTCCGCTCATCCCACCTCGCTCAGCGCTTGATCAGCGTGCCGGCGCCGTGCTCGGTGAAGAGCTCGAGCAGCACGGCATGCGGCGTCTTACCGTCGAGGATGACGACGCCCTCGACGCCGCGGTCGAGCGCCTCGATGCAGGTTTCGACCTTGGGGATCATGCCGCCGGAGATCGTGCCATCGGCGATCATCGCCTTGGCCTCGGCGACGGTCAGCTCCTTGATGATCTGCTTGTCGCGATCCATCACGCCGGGCACGTCGGTGAGGAAGAGCAGGCGCGAGGCATGCAGCGCGCCGGCGATGGCGCCCGCGAAGGTATCGGCATTGACGTTGTAGGTCTCGCCATCCTCGCCCGCGCAGACCGGCGCCAGCACGGGGATGATCTCGGATTTCGCCAGCACCTCGAGCACCTCGGTGCGCACGGTCTTCGGCTCGCCGACGAAGCCGAGGTCGATGATCTTCTCGATGTTCGAATCGGGGTCCACGACCTTGCGCGTCAGGCGCGTGACCGTGACCATGTTGCCGTCCTTGCCGGTGAGGCCGATCGCGCGGCCGCCCGCCTCGGTGATCGTCTGCACGATCTCCTTGTTAATCGAGCCGGCGAGGACCATCTCGACGACCTCGACGGTCGCCTTGTCGGTGATGCGCATGCCGGCGGCCCATTCGGACTTGATGCCGAGGCGCGAGAGCATGGCGTTGATCTGCGGACCGCCGCCATGCACCACCACCGGATTGATGCCGGCGAGCTTCAGGAGCGTCACGTCCTCGGCGAAGGCCTTGCCCAGCTCCTCGGAGCCCATCGCATTGCCGCCGAACTTCACCACGACGGTCTTTTCGTCATAGCGCAGCATATAGGGGAGAGCGGTGGCGATCAGGCGCGCGGTGAGCACCGGATCGGTGCCGGCCTCGATTTCGGTCTCGGTCATGGAGTGGTCTCGATATGGAGCGGTCACCCTTGGGCAGCGCTCTATAGCGATTATCGCATGGCGGAACAATGACGACCGCCCGCCCGGCGTCGCGCGGATCCCGCGAAAACTGGCACCGCCTGCGCCGTCCGGCAGGTCGAAGCGGTGCCGTGATGCACCTAAAAGTAGTAGATGGACAATTATACACGTAAAGATATAGTGCCTGTCGCAGGTAGACGCTGCAGTTGCGGGGGAATGCAATGCGCGGGCACCAATCGATCTCGGATCACGTCTTGTCGGCCGGCTGGGCAAAAGCCGGAAGAGGCGGGCGCGAAGCAGAGTTCCAGTCTCCCGTCGGATCGGCGATCCACTTCGCCAGCCGCCAGGCGGCACTCATCCGCGCGCGTTTCGCGGCGCTGACGGCGCTCCTGCTGCTGGTCGCGGTGGCCGGCTGCACGATCCAGCTTTCGCCGGCCTTCGACGCGGATCTCTACAAGACGGTGACCGAGCTCAACGTGAAGGCGGAAACGCTGTTCGCGAAGGTTTCTGGCGGCGGAACGGCGGCCAATTTCAAGACCTCCAGCGCGACCTATGACGCGTTGATCGGCGGTTTTTCCGCCGCTCGCCTCGCCGCGGATGCCCGCGGCGCGCCGCCGATGGGCGTACGCCTCGCCGCGCAGGGGTCGTTGAAGAAGATCTGCGGCGATGATCCGACGGCATGCGTGAACCCGACGCCGAGTCGGCTGGATGATGTGATCTCAGTGATTACAGAGATGCGGGACAGGCACCAAGCAGGTCGGCTTCCGGCCTATCGGGTCGCCTATCTCAAATCCGTCTACGAAGTCTACATGCACGATGTCCTCGTATTCGAAGCGAACCTCGATCGCTAAAGGAGGTGTCATGAAGATCGATTTCGATGTCAAGGCAACCGCCAACGCCGTAGTAAGAGCAGTCAAGACCCAGGCCAAAGACGATTGGGCGGTGATCGAATCCTATGTCCGCACCCAGGCGGACCTGATGGCCAAGCAAGCGGCGGCCATTGCTAATGGAGTCGCTCACGGCGCTCTCAAGGATGATCCGGATTTTCTGAAGACTTCGTCGGAAGATCTGGCAAAAGAGACCAAGGCGTTTGCTCAAGAAATCGTAGCCTTGGCCATCCTTGCGTTTGAGAAGGTCTGGAATGCGACGGTAAAAGTCCTGTGGGGCGCAATCAACAAGGTGCTTGCAAGCGCAGGTCTTGGTGCCTTGGCGTTGCCAGTAGCCTGAGTTTTGCGGGATTCTGAGATGGCAGTCAGGCGGCGTCTCGTCAGGTGCTAGACAAGTCGCTTGCCGTTCAAAGCTCCCTCATCGACGTGGCGACGTCGCGCTATCCTGCCAGCGAGACGATTTCGGCGCGCAGGAGGTCCATGCCGAGGCCGGTCGAGGATGAGGTGGCGAGGAGGACCGGGTGGGCCGCCGGGCGGCGCGCGATCTTCTTCGCGGTCTCGTCGATGACGCGCTCGAGCTCGCCGGTCTTCAGCTTGTCGGCCTTGGTCAGCACGATCTGGTAGGAGACGGCCATCTCGTCGAGCAGGTCGAGCGTCACCGCATCATTGGCTTTCAGACCATGGCGCGAATCGATCAGCACATAGACGCGGCGCAGGCTGACGCGACCACGCAGATACGCCCGGATCAGCTTGTTCCAGGATTCGACCAGCTTCTTCGGCGCTTCCGCATAGCCATAGCCGGGCATGTCGACGATGGAGATGCCGTCGCCGGAGGTGAAGAAGTTCAGCTCCTGCGTGCGGCCCGGCGTGTTCGACGTGCGCGCGAGACCATTGCGTCCAGTCAGCGCGTTGATGAGCGACGATTTGCCGACATTGGAGCGGCCGGCAAAGGCGATCTCGACATCGCCGATCGGCGGCAGCGCCTCGATGGTCGGGGCGCTCAGCACGAAGTTCCAGGCCTTGGCGAAGAAGAGCCGGCCGGCTTCGATCCGGTCGAGCTCCTCGGGTGATATCTCGGGCATCGCTCGTCTCGCGGCCGTCGCCGCTCAGGTCTTCGCGTCCGAGGGCGAGCCGGAGGGATCATCCCCGCCGGGCGCCACGTCGTTCGCAGGCGCGGGCGTCTCCGCGGCCTCCGGGGCTTCTTCGTTCGTGGCCACCACATCATTGGCGGCCGTCTTCGGGGCCGCGTCATTGGCGGCCGTAGCCTTGGCCGCGGCGGCCTTGGCGGCGCTGCGCTTCTGGGCGGCCGTCTTCTGCGGCGCGGCTGCCTTCTGCTCGACGGCCTTGGTCGCCGCCTTCGCGGCCGGCTTGGCGATCGCGGCGGCCGGCTTCGGGCTGCCGTTCTTGGCGTTGTCATTGCCCGCGCCATCCGCCGGTTTCGGCTTCTTGCGGAACGTGTCCATGATGTTGCCAAGGAGGTTCACATCGACCCCCTGGCGCCGCATGATCACATATTGCTGGGCGATCGAGAGCGTGTTGTTCCACGACCAGTAGATCACCAGGCCGGCCGGGAACGAGCCGAGCATGAAGGTGAAGATCACCGGCATCCAGTTGAAGATCATCTGCTGCGCCGGATCCGCCGGGGCGGGGTTGAGGCGCATCTGGACCCACATGGTGATGCCCATGATGATCGGCCAGATGCCGATCATGAGCAGATGCGGCGGCGTCCACGGGATCGCGCCGAACAGCGTGAACACGCTGGTCGGATCCGGCGCGGAAAGGTCGTGGATCCAGCCGAAGAACGGCGCGTGCCGCATCTCGATGGTGATGAAGATCACCTTGTAGAGCGAGAAGAACACGGGAATCTGGATCGCCACCGGCCAGCAGCCGGCGAGCGGATTGATCTTCTCGCGCTTGTAGAGCGCCATCAGCTCCTGCTGCTGCTTCACCTTGTCGTCGGGGAAGCGCTCGCGAATGGCCGCCATCTCGGGCTGCACCTTCTTCATCGCGCTCATCGACTTGTACGACTTGTTGGCGAGCGGGAAGAAGATGGCCTTGACCAGCACCGTGACCATCAGGATCGCGATGCCGAAGTTCCCGAAGAACTTGTAGAAATAGTCCATCAGGTAGAACAGCGGCTTGGTGAAGAACCAGAACCAGCCCCAGTCGATCAGCAGGTCGAAGCGGTCGATCTTCAGATCGTCGCGATAGCCGTCGAGGATCGACACCTGCTTGGCGCCGGCGAAAACGAGATTCTCGGCCTCGGTGCTGGCGCCGGGCGCCAGCGTGACCGCCTCGCCCTTGAAATCGCTCTGATAGAGCGGCACCGCGCCGTCGACATGCTTGAACTCGACGTCGACCGGCTTGCCGCCGCGCGGAATGATCGTGGTCGCCCAATATTTGTCGGTGATGCCGAGCCAGCCGCCGACGACGCCCGTGAAGCTCTGCGGCGGCTCGCCGCGCAGCTTCTTGTAGGCGACTTCCTGCAGGTGATGGTCGCCCATCCAGCCGATCAGGCCCTCATGCAGGATGTAATAGCCGCCCACCACCGGCTCGCCGAGGCGCGTCACGCGGCCATAGGGCGAGAGCGTCACCGCCTGGCCCGACGCGTTCGTCACCTTGTCGCGCACGGTGAACATGTAGCTCGGATCGATCTGGAAGGTGCGGGTGAAGGTGAGGCCCGCGCCATTGTCCCAAGTGAGTTCGACCGGGTTGGTCGGCGTCAGCGTCGCGCCGGCCGGTGCGCTCCAGACCGTGTCGGGACCGGGCACCGAGACGCCCGCGGGCGCGATCCAGCCCGGCTCGGCGAAATAGCCGTCCGGCGCCTCGGCGGGCGACAGCAGGATGATCGTCGGGCTGTTGGGGTCGACGGTGACGCGATAGTCGTTGAGGCGCAGGTCGTCGAGACGGCCGCCCTTCAGGTTGATCGAGCCGCTGACCGAGCGCGTATTGATCGGCACGCGTGGCGTGGCGGCGAGCGCGGCTTCGCGGGTCATCGAAGCGGCAGCCGCCGGCTGGGCCGGTGTCGCGCCGCTGGTCGCCGCCGGGACCGCGCCATCCGCCGTGGTGGCGGCAGTGCCCGCGGCGGGAGCCGCCGTGCCGGGCGCCGTCGTCTGCGTCGCGACGGCCTGTTCCTGCTTCGCCTTCTCCATCCGCGGGCCGGCTACGAAGAACTGCCAGCCGAACACGATCGCGATCGACAGGGCGATGGCGAGGATCAGGTTGCGATTATCGGTCATCGGACGCGTCTCTCGGGGTGGGGGCGCTCGGTCCCGCGGTGGTGCGGGCGGATTGCGGCGTGCCCCGCGGGGCGGACGACGCACGGCGCTCCGTTCCCGAGCGCAGCGCGTCGAGGCCGGAGATAAGGTCGCCGATCAGGGAGGGAAAGGGCGTCGTCAGCGCAGCGCGCCGTCCGATCAGCACATAGTCGAAGCCGGGCTCGGCGTGATCGGGCGCGGCGAGCCGCACCACTTCGCGCAGCCGCCGGCGGATGCGGTTCCGCTCGGGCGAGTTGCCGGTCTTCTTCGTCACGGTAAAGCCGAATCGCGCGACGCCGGGCCCTTTGGTCCGGCCGCGCTGCAGCACAAAGCCGCGCCGGGGGGCTTTCGTCCCTCCGGCGACAGCCAGAAACTCCGTGCGCCTCTTCAAGCGTTCCATGGTCTCGATCCGATCCATGGCGAGCCCTTCCAGGCGCTGGCCGGCCCTGTTCCGGATGGGGTCAGGCCGAAAGCCGCTTGCGGCCCTGCGCGCGGCGGGCCTTGATCACCTTGCGGCCGCCGACCGTCGCCATGCGGGCGCGGAAACCGTGGCGGCGGGTGCGAACGAGCTTGCTCGGCTGGTAAGTACGCTTCATGGGTCGTCACCGCCCGGGGCGGCCCTCGATCTTCTTGGTGTTGTCAACGTTCGGAGGAGCGAGCCCAGGCGCGGATCCGGCCATGCCAACGCATGCAAAGGACCCGGCATGCGCAAAGCGTGCTCTCGTCGGGCCGGCTTATACGAACTGGCCCCCGCCAAGTCAACGCGGCGTCAACGCGGCATCCTCGTCAACCGACCCGTATTGCGCGACCTGCCGACGCAGGGCAGGGCGGATCGGCCGCCGCGGAGGGCGAAACTCCCCCAGGATTTGACGATCGGCCGGCCCGGCACGATATAGAAGACAGGTTCCAAGCCACGGGGCGAGCCTTTGAGCGCGGACGAAAAGGCGGAAGCGGGCGTGTCGGCGCCCCGCAATGCGGCGCGCGAGGCGCGGCGCATCGGCCCCAGCCTGTCCGTGAAGCTGATCATGCTGACGATTCTCTTCGTCATGGCGACCGGCGTCGCCGGCTTCATTCCCTCGCTCGCCACCTTCCGTCTCCGCTTCCTCGAGGATCGCCTGACGACGGCGCAGGCCGCGAGCGTCCTGCTCGATTCGGAGGCCTGGCGCGACGTATCGCGCGCGACTCAGGACGAATTGCTGCGCTATGTCGGCGCGACCGCGATCGTGCTGCATACGGGCCCGGCGACTCGCCTGCTCGCCGCTTCGGACATGCCCTCCGCCGTCGACGATACGGTCGATCTCGCGCAATCCGACACGCTGAGCTCCATCGCCGCGGCGTTCCGCACGCTCACCGCCTTCGAACCGCGCACGCTGCGCGTCCTCGGGCCGCCGCATGACGGGCAGAGCCTCGAGCTCGTCATCAGCGACCGGCCGCTGCGGGCCGCGCTGCTGCGTTTCGCCGGCAGCATCCTGGTGCTCTCCGCCGCGATCTCGCTGCTCGCCGCCGTGCCGATCTATATCGCGCTGCAGCGGCTGTTCGTGCGGCCCATGCGCTCGCTTTCCGCCGCCATGGTGCGATTCTCGGAGGATCCGGAGGACAAGAGCCGGATCGTGGCGCCGAGCGGGCGCGCCGACGAGATCGGCGTTGCCGAGCACGAGCTTTCCGCCATGCAGCGTCAGCTCTCGGACATGCTGGCCGAAAAGCGCCATCTCGCGGACCTCGGCCTCGCCGTGTCCAAGGTCAATCACGACCTCCGCAACATGCTGGCGGCCGCGCAGCTCTTCTCCGACCGCATCGCCGCGCTGCCCGATCCGGCGGTGCAGCGATTCGCGCCCAAGCTGATCGCGACGCTCGGCCGGGCGATCGATTATTGCCAGACGACGCTCGCCTATGGCCGGGCGCGCGAGCGCGAGCCGGCGCGCCGGCTGGTCGCGCTCACCCGCGTGGCGCGCGACGTGATCGAGGTGCTCGGCCTCGACAATCATGCCACGATCGCCTGCGTCATCGAGGTGCCGGGCGGCTTCGAGATCGATTCCGACCCCGACCAGCTCTATCGCGTGCTGCTCAATCTCGCCCGCAACGCCATGCAGGCGATGGAGGGCGACGACGACCCGGCCGTGATCCGCCGCCTGACCATCGAGGCGGAGCGGCAGGGCAGTGTCGCGGTGGTGCGCGTGCGCGACACCGGCCCGGGCGTGCCGGAAAAGGCGAAGGCGAGCCTCTTCCAGGCGTTCCAGGGCGGCGTGCGGCCGGGCGGCACCGGCCTCGGCCTCGCCATCGCCGCGGAGATCGTGCGCGCCCATGGCGGCCAGATCACGCTGGTCGAGGACGGGCCCGGCGCCGTGTTCGAATTGGTAATTCCCGATCGCCCCGTCGCCTTCGACCGCGCCCAGCGTTCGCGGGTTCAGTCCGGTTGAGGCGCGGAGAGGCGGAAGGTCGCGCGGCGCGCATCTATCCCTCATGGCGGGAGAGGGCGGGGACAGGCGGAAGCCGGTCCGACGAAGCGCGCCTCCTCCGATGACGCTTCCACCGACAGACGATCGCACGGCCGGGGATGCGAGGGAGCCCGACGCGGGTTGGGCTCGGGGCGCCGAACGGATGCCCTGCTCGCGTGACCAGCCTCCCGCATTTCGTGTCCTTGGCGGCGATCCGCGCTCCCCGCCTTGCAAAGGAGGCGGCGATCCTCCCGGCAGCCAGCGCTCCGATGCCGCTCGGCGCCGGGGTTATCCACTGCGACGGCGAAGGGCATTTCCGCGCTTGCAATCGGGAAAGCGAGCGGCTAGCTATACGCCGCCGTCGCCCGAGCGGGTGACCAGCGAAGATCGCAAGCGGCCAGGCCGCGAACCGGTCGACGAAACGGCAGGCGCCCGTAGCTCAGCTGGATAGAGCACCAGACTACGAATCTGGGGGTCAGGAGTTCGAATCTCTTCGGGCGCGCCATTTCACGGGACAAGATCCGAACTGCGTTACACTCTTGCTCGAACGCGGGCATGCTCGGACGTTGCAATTGTGCGCGTTGATGCGGTCCCGTCGGTTTAGTCCGCGCGAGATTCTGGCGGAGGTCCTTCGCCTGCCTGACCTCAGAACCTTGGTGAAGCAGCGACGGGCGCCGGCAGTACGCTGATAGTGTCGCGTCTTCCGAGCAGGGCGTGCTTGGGCGACGTGGCGGTCAGTTGTCCGCCAGCAGCCCCAACCGGATCAGGCTTTCAGCGGTGGCGACAATGGCCTCTTCGCGCGGCCGCGCCGTCCAGCCAAGCAGGCGCATGGCCTTTTCGCTGGTGGCGTTCAGATTGAGGCCCAACAGCGGCACGGCGCCTCGCAACGCCGGGTCCTTGAGCGCGCCCAGACGCACGACCGCGTTGGGCAGGGTCCGGGTGGCTATCTTGCTGCCTGCCGGCCCCATACGTTCCTTCAGCACCTTGGCCACATCGGCCAGCCACATGCTTTCACCGGCAATGGCAAGGAACCGCTCGCCCTTGGCGGCCGCCTGGGTCATGGCGCGCAAATGCAGGTCCGCCACATCCCGCACGTCGACAAAGCCCGAATTGATTTTCGGGTTTCCCGGCTGTCCATCCATCATGTTCTTGATCAGGCGAATGGAGTGCGAATAGTCGGCGCCAAGCACCGGCCCCAGCACTGTGACCGGATTGACAGCAGAGAGCTCCAGGCCCTGTCCTTCATGGGCAATGAAGTCCCAGGCGGCCCGCTCCGCCAAGGTCTTGGATTTCTGATAGGGCCAGATATTCTTGGCTGTAAGGTCGCTCCAGTCGGTCTCGTTGAAGGGCCGATTTATTGGCCCGTGCCCGGCGCAGATCGCGCCGAAGGCCGACGTCAGCACCACGCGTTTGACGCCGGCACCGCGAGCCGCGCGAAGCACCCGCAGATTGCCATCCACCGCTGGCCTGATCCACTCATCTTCGCGCGTCTGATCGCCTGTCGGCGTCGGCGAGGCCCCGTGGATCACATAGGCGCATCCGGCGGTCGCTTCCGCCCAGCCGGCGTCGGCCGTGAGATCGGCGACGACGAATGAGAGCCGATCGCCCGGTTCCGCGCCGGCCACCTTGAGATGACCACGCACTTCCGCTTCGCGCGCCAGCGACCGCACGGTGGTCCGCACGCGATAGCCGGCGTCCAACAGCGCCAGGATGCAATACTGGGCTATGAACCCCGTTCCTCCTGTCACCACAATCGTCTGGCTCATCGGCGCTCCGTTGCGATAGAAGTCTACGAGTGTATACTCAGATCGAACGGACAAGTCTACGATCGTAGAGTTATAAAATGACAAGTGAGACCCGATCACGAAAACGCGACGCCGCCGCCACACGGGCGGCAATCCTGGCCTCGGCCCGCGAGGTCTTCGCCCGCTCGGGATATGATGGTGCCGGCCTGCGGGAAATTGCCGCCGGGGCTGGCGTCACCGCGATGCTGGTGCGCCGCTATTTTGGCGGCAAGGAACAGCTCTTTGCCGAGGCCATCGCGGCGGCCAACTCCGCACCCATCATCGCCACGGAAGGCGTCTTGAAGGACGAACATCCAGGCGCAGCGATAGCACAGGCCCTGGTGCAGATTACCGAGCCCGGCGCCAAACCGCTCGACGGCTTTCTGATATTGTTGAACTCTGCATCGAGCGTCCGCGCTGCGCAGATCGGTCGCGACGTTATCGAGTGCGCCCCTCAAAAGACGGTTGCGGCCATGCTGGAAGGGGAGAACGTCGAGCAGCGCGCCGCCCTGATCCTTTCTCTTGTCGCCGGCTTTCAGATGATGCGGCAGGCGATCGGTCTTAGCGCCTTGGCTGATTCCGATCCCAAGGTTCTGGAGAACCTGCTCACCCCGCTATTTGAGCGCCTCGTGAAGGAAGTCTGATCGGACGCAGACATCTGCGCGACACCCGCCGGCGGTGCGGCTGATCAATACGTCCTGCTTACATCGCAAGAGAAACACGTAGGTCTCGATCATCGACCCACCAGGGCTGGCAAGACAGCATCGCCACCCAGAAATCATAAAGCACCTGCAGTGACATAGCGGTGCCCGGGTTCATCCTCTGTGGCGCGCCATCCATTTCATTCTAGACAATCCATGGCATTGGTGCGCGGCCGGCCCTGATTGGTGGTCTTTTCGGCGTCGTGCATTGCGCCGTCGATCCGCAGGCCCGGCCGTCTGCCGGAGCGATGGTTGCTTTCCCCGCTATGGCGCGGGGTGCGTGCTTGACGAACGGGTCAGGGTTTCGCCATCGTCGGTTTCCCGCTCACCCCGCAGCCCTGAGGCCGACAATCGCCCAGCTTCAGCCGGCCCCGTCTCCGAAGCACTCCCTGAAGCCTGCGCGCCGCTCCGGGCGCGGGCCGGCGGGCTTGTCGGTGACGGCGAGCCGGCGTCCCGGTGGCCGGGTGCTGGTCGATCGGGACGGGCGGCTGGAGGAGGTCGACAGCTCCCGCGGCATGCGCTTCGTCGGCGCCCGCCCGGAACTCGTGGCCTATGCACGGGGCTGTCTCGAAGCACGGTGCGCGATGATCCGCTTCGTGTGGATCGAGGCGCGGGACTGGTACGAGATCCGCATCGAAGCCGGGGAGGGGCAGGCGAGCGGGCTGCACGCGCTGGTCACCGTCGAGCCCATCGAACCGCCCTTCGGCCTGACGGTGCGCGAACTGGACGTGCTCACGCTCCTCGCCGTCGGGCTCGGCAATCCCGATATCGCGACGCGCCTTGCCGCGAGCCTGCGCACCATCACCAAGCATGTCGAGAACGTCTTCGCCAAGACGGGCAACTGGACGCGCGCCGGCGCCGCGGGGATGGCCGTCGATCTCGGGCTGCTGCGCCTGCCGGCGCCCGGCGGCACCGAGCTGCTGCCACTCCAGATCGGGAAGGTCGAGCGGGTCGCGCGTGGCCTCGCCGACGACCATGCGTCGCGCCCGCTCCGGTCTCAGCCCGTCAGCGTCCGCCGGCCGATCCTGCTCGGCGCGCCCTTGTCGCTGAGCGGCATGGCCGCCGCCGATGCGCAGGAGATGCTGAAGGGCGCGGAGCTCGCCATCCGCGAGATCAACGGACGCGGCGGCATCGGCGGGCGCGAACTGCAACTTATCACGCAGGATTGCGACGTCTCTGATCCGCAATCGGTCATCGCGGCGCATCGATCCCTGATCGAGGCGGAAGTCGATGCGGTGGCGGCCGGCTATTCCTGCGCCGAGATCGCCGTGCAGGACATGCTGGCCGATTATGGCTGCCCCTATCTGCATGCCACGACGATGGAGAGCGTCGTCGAGCGGGTGCGCCGCGATCCGGTCCGGCTCGGCAATATCTTCCAGGTCTGCCCGAGCGACATCCACTACGGGCCGGGCATGGCGCGCTATCTGATCGAGACGGAAATGCGGGCTCCGGGCCGCTTCCGCAATCGGCGCGTGGTCGTGCTGCAGCCGAACTGGCCGGGCATGGATGTTGGCGTGGTGGCGATGGAGCGCATCCTCGGCGAGGCCGGCTGGACGGTGGAACTCGTCAACGATCTCCCGCTCAAGAGCATCGACTGGCCGGCCGTCGTGCGGCGACTGCACGACCGCGATCCCGCGGTGATCATGCTGGCCTATTATTTCCCCGAGGAGAGCATTGCCTTCCAGCGCGCCTTCCTGGCCGACCCGCTGCGGTCCTTCGTCTATATGCTCTACGCGCCGTCGATCCCCTCCTTCCGCCGCGAGCTCGGCGCGGATGCGGAAGGGGTCGTCTGGGCCACGACGACCGGGCTCTATGGCGACGGCATCGGCCGCAGTTTCGTGGAGCGCTACCGAGCGAATTTCGGCGCCAATCCGGGCCGGTCGCATGCTTCGATCGCCTATGACCGCGTGAACATGCTGGCGAATTCCTGGGCCCGCGTCGGCAATTCCCGTGCCTTCGGCCGCGTCGCCGCCGATCTGCGCTCCATCGTGCATCGGGGTGTCAACGGGGCGTATTATTTCGGCAATTCGGGCCAGGTCGGGCTCGCTTTCCCGGACAATACGCAGGATCCGTCGATCAGCCAGGCCCATCTCGTTTTCCAGATCCAGGGCGGACGGCAGCGCATTCTCGCGCCGCTCCCCTATGGCGATACCCCGCTCGCCGATCCGCCATGGTTCGAAACGGCCGTCTGACCAGATTTACGGCACGTCCATTTCGTACGCACCTTTACTTATTGCTGCCGTCGAGACCGTCTCCCTAACATCGACCCCGAACGATCCGGACCGGCGTTCCTCCGTCCCGCTTCCGAGGGGCGGCGCCGGATCGCATGCCGGATCGCCCGTTGAGCTTCCCGTCGATGAGGGCGCTCCCGCGCCGAGGAGAGAATGATGAACCGGATCTTCAAGCCCCGCCTCGCCGCACCCGCCCTGTTCGGTGCCGCGCTCGCCGCCTCACTGCTCGCCGGCGCGACCCCGGCCGCCGCGGAGGACTGCAAGCCGCATGCAATTGACCTCGGCGAGGGGAAGAGTGTCCAGGGCGGCTGCGCGCCGCTCAAGATCGCCTTCCTGAGCGCGGCGACCAACAACCTCTATCTCCAGGCAGGCATCAAGGGCGCGAAGGACGCGGCTGAGAAATACGGCGTCACGGTCGATGTGTTCGACGCCAACTGGGACCCGGCGACGCAGTTCAACCAGGCGCAGAACGCGATCACCGGTGGCCAGTACAACGCCATCCTCGCCGAGATGAACGACGGCAATCAGGCCTGCGCGATCCTCTCCAAGGATGCGATGGAGAAGAACGTCCTCGTCGCCGTCGCGAACGGACCGCTCTGCGGCAAGGCCTCGGAGGAGGGCGAGGCGCTTTGGACCTCGGGCACGCTGACCTTCATCGGCGGTTCGCAAGGCCGCGCCGCGTTCCGTGACTGGATCCTGGGTATCGCCATGACCAATCCCGGCAAGCAGAAGGTCGCCGTGATCACGGGCCCCGACCTCAACGCCAACACGATCAACACTGATCTCGCCATTGAGGACGTGAAGAAGCAGTTTCCCCAGTTCGAGATCGTCGGCGTCGCCCGCACCGATTATTCGGTCCTGCAGGGCAATCAGAAGATCCTGCCGCTGCTGCAGGCCAATCCGGATCTGACAATCCTCGTTTCCAACTATT
>Ga0209935_1003476_pt1 | contig 16208 bp, 16 predicted proteins | sample ThiBio_1000_plan_2_FD_183958 | JGI IMG/M metagenome (GOLD analysis project Ga0209935, IMG submission 183958) | Wastewater bioreactor microbial communities from Cape Town, South Africa - Thiocy_cont_1000_plan (SPAdes) | ecosystem: Engineered > Bioreactor > Thiocyanate-remediating >... | reverse complement strand
GGCGGCGATGAAGGCCAAGGGCTATGACGTCGATGTCGCGATCATGGACGTGACCAATTCGGCGCGCGTCGACGCGGTCGCCGCCGAGGTTCTGAAGACGCATGGCAAGATCGACATTCTCGTCAACAATGCCGGCATCGCCCGCAGCGAGACGCCGGCCGAGACGGTGACGGACGAGCACTGGCTGAACGTCATCGACGTCAATCTGAACGGCACGTTCTGGTGCTGCCGCGCCTTCGGCAACGCCATGCTGAAGGCGGGCTCGGGCAAGATCGTCAATATCGGCTCGATGTCGGGCTTCATCGTCAACAAGCCGCAGGAGCAGGCGTTCTACAACGCGTCCAAGGCGGCGGTGCATCATCTGACCAAGTCGCTGGCGGCCGAATGGGGTGCGCGCGGCGTGCGCGTCAACGCGGTAGCGCCGACCTATATCAACACGCCGCTCAACGCCTTCGTGAAGACGAAGCCGGCCATGTGGGATGCGTGGATCGGCGGCACGCCGATGGGCCGCATGGGCGAGGTCGAGGAAATCGCCTCGGTCGTGCTCTTCCTCGCCAGCGAGGCGTCGAGCCTGATGACCGGCTCGATCGTGGTCGTCGACGGCGGCTATACCTGCTGGTAGGTCGGTCTTCCCAAACGAAAAGGGCCGGCTTTCGCCGGCCCTCGCGCGTCGGGGGAGGAGAAACGCGCGTCAGAGATTGCGGTGCGCGGCGTCCGCGACCTTGTCCGTGGTCTTCTTGACCGCGTCCTTGGCCTTGCCGATCGCCAGCTGCGTCTCGCCCTTGATTTCCTGGACGACGCCTTCGGCCTCGAGCTTCTCATTGCCCGTGGCGCGGCCGACGCCCTGCTTCACATTGCCCATCGCCTCATTGGCGACGCCCTTGATCTTGTCCGTGGTGCTGCCCATTGGAGAGCCTCCTTGGTCGGGGGTGGGACACGTGTAGCAAACCCCCGGCGGCCGGATTGGTTCCCGCGATCAGCGACAGGATTGGGGCCGCGCGCCTTGACCGAGCGGCGCGCGGGCGGATCGCTCGGATCGCGTCAGGACGAGACCTGGACTTCCTCGCCGTCCTGGGCCCAGCGGGTGTGGAACTTGCCGGGCTTGTCGAGACGGGCATAGGTGTGCGCGCCGAAATAATCGCGCAGGCCCTGCAGCAGATTGGCCGGACCGCGGGCGCGGCGGAGGCCATCATAATAGGCGAGCGAGGACGAGAAGGCCGGCACCGGAATGCCGCTCGCCACCGCAAGGCCGACGACTTCGCGCCAGGCCGGCTCGGCCTTCAGCACCGCGTCGCGGAAATAATCCTCGAGCACCAGGTTCGAGGCGCCGCCGCCGGCCTTGTAGGCCTCGCGGATGCGGTTCAGGAAGCGCGCGCGGATGATGCAGCCGCCGCGCCAGATCGTGGCCAGCTCGTCGAGCTTCAGCTTCCAGCCGAACTGCGCCGAGGCGACCGAGAGCTGCTCGAAGCCCTGCGCATAGGCGATGATCTTGGAGGCGAACAGCGCCTGGCGGATCGCCTCGATATCGGCGGGGGAGGGCTTGCGCGCTGCGACCGGCGCATGCGGCAGCAGCTTCTCCGCCTCCGCGCGGCCGGCGCGGCGGGCCGAAAGCGCACGGGCGAACACCGCCTCGGTGATCGAGGTGAGCGGAATGCCGAGATCGAGCGCGGACTGCGCCGTCCAGCGGCCGGTGCCCTTCTGCTCCGCCTCGTCGACGATCGAATCGACCAGCGGCTTGCCGGTCGAATCGACCTTGGCGAGCACGGCGGCGGTGATCTCGATCAGGTAGGAATTGAGCTCGCCCTTGTTCCACTCGGCGAAGATGTCCGAGATCGTCTTGGCGTCGAGGCCATAGACGGTCTTGAACAGGTCATAGGCCTCGGTGATCAGCTGCATGTCGGCATATTCGATGCCGTTATGGACCATCTTGACGAAATGGCCCGAGCCCTCGGTGCCGATATAGGTGCAGCACGGCTCGCCATCGACCTGCGCCGCCATCTTGGTCACGATCGGCTCGATGCGTGAATAGGCTTCCAGCGTGCCGCCGGGCATCATGCTCGGCCCTTCCAGCGCGCCTTCCTCGCCGCCCGACACGCCCATGCCGATGAAGCGCAGCTTCTTCTCGGTCAGGTAATGAAAGCGGCGATTGGTGTCGGTGAACAGCGAATTGCCGCCGTCGATGATGATGTCGCCCTCGTCGAGATGCGGGATCAGCTCCTCGATCACCTCGTCGACCGGCTTGCCGGCCTTGACCATGATGATGATCGGGCGCGGGCGCGCGATCGCGGCGACGAAGTCGGCGATCTCCTTGGCCGGATGGAAGCGGCCTTCCGAGCCATATTGCGAGATCAGCTCGTCGGTGCGCGCGCCGTGCCGGTTGAACACGGCGACGCCGAAACCCTTGCGCGCCGCGTTGCGGGCGAGGTTCGCGCCCATGACGGCGAGTCCGAGCACGCCGATATCAGCCAGTTCCGCCACGTTTCCACCCTCTTGTGCTTCGGTGAGTTTCTTCGGATGGCCGGACCTTACAACGCTCGGGCGCCGCGGGCCATCCGGGGCGAGGACTAGAATCTTCGTGACCCGAGGAAAAAAGTGCGTCGGCCGCGTAACGGAAGCGGACGCTGCGTCGTCATGGGTGGGTAACCCCGTGAAGACACCGAAGGAGACCGCCATGTCCGAGAGACTGAATTTCGCCGCTGCCGCGCCCGAGGCCTATAAGGCGATGTTCGGCGTCAGCCAGTATGTCGCCCAGTCCAGCATCGAGCACAGCCTCGCCGAACTCGTGAAGATCCGCGCCTCGCAGATCAATGGCTGCGCCAATTGCCTGCATATGCACACGGCCGATGCGCGCAAGGCCGGCGAGAGCGAGGAGCGCATCTATCTCCTGTCCGCCTGGCGGGAATCGATGCTCTACACCCCGCGCGAAAAGGCGGCGCTCGCCTGGACCGAGGCGCTGACGCTGCTGCCGCAGAGCGGGGCGAGCGATGCCGACTATGCGCTGCTCGCCGAACATTTCTCGCCACGCGAGCAGGTCGACCTGACGCTGGCGATCAGCGTCATCAACAGCTGGAACCGGCTTGCGGTCGGCTTCCGGACGGTGCATCCGAATGAGAAGAAGGCCGCGCGCGCCGCGGCGTAAGCCTTGTTGTTGGGGTGAGCCTTGCGACCGAGGCCTGCGGATCGACGATGAGCGAAGCTTCTGCGATCGAATTCGAGCGCGATCGCCCGTTCCTGACGGGCCTCGCCTATCGCATGCTGGGCTCCTTCGCCGATGCGCAGGACATCGTCCAGGATGCGTTCCTGCGCTGGCACGGCGCGGCCAGCGCGGATATCGCGAACCGGCGCGGCTGGCTCGCGACCGTCGTGACGCGGCTCTGCCTCGACCGGCTCGGCTCCGCCCGAGCGCGGCACGAGAGCTATGTCGGCGCCTGGCTGCCCGATCCCGTGGTCGAGACGCTCGCCGCGCCCGAGCGCGAGGCGCCGGATGCGCGCATCGATGCGCCGGTCGCGCTGATGCTGGCCATGGAGCGGCTCTCGCCGCTCGAGCGCGCGGCCTTCGTGCTGCACGACCTCATGGATATCGAGATGGGCGAGCTCTCGGTCGCGCTGCAGCGCAGCGAGGGCGCCTGTCGGCAGCTTCTGATGCGGGCCCGCACCCATGTCGGCGAGCCGAAGGCGCGCTTTCCCGTCGCCACGGAGGAGGGCGCGCGGATCGCCGCGGCCTTCTTCGCCGCGGTCGAGACCGGCGAGGTCGGCCCGCTCCGCGATCTCCTCGCTGAGCAGGCGGTGATGATCAGCGATGGCGGCGGCAAGGTGATCGCGACGCTCAACCCGGTCCGCGGCGGCGACAAGGTCTATCGCTTCTTCCGCGGTATCGCCGCAAAGCGACGGCCGGGCCGCTGGTCCTGGTCCGGCCCGCTCACCGTCTCGGGCCTCCCCGGCTATGTCGCGATCGACGCGAACGGCATCCTGCACACGACGGCCCTCGACATCGAACACGGCCGCATCACGGCGGTCTACACCGTGCGCAATCCGGACAAGCTCAAGGGGCTGGGCGCGCTGGTCGGGCGATAGAGCGCGTCAGCCGACCCGGATTGACGCTTGGTCCGGGTCGATCTGCATTTCCCGCAGCAATTTTTTAGGGGAGCAGAATCCCGAGCGCACCCGCCGTCTGCAACCCGACCTGTCCATCCGGTACGAGTCCGGTCGAACGCTGGAAGGCGGCGACCGCTGCGGCCGTATTGTGGCCGAAGATCCCGTCGATCGGACCCGGGTCGAATCCCTTCGCTACGACAGCCTTCTGGATCTCCATCACCTTGGCAGTGCTCATGTTGGCGGCACCAACGGCATAGAGCACCGAGGGGGCGACGATCTGGATCGTTCCTGCCGCACGGGTGTACTGGATGCCGGGAACAAGGACACCGGTGTCCCAATGACGGCCCTGGACAGTGTCGGCGACGACACCGAAGGCATGTCCCTTCGCTTCGACCGTTCCGCCGTGTCCGTCGGAAACGGCAATGTGCCCCATGCTGCCGGACGTCGGCGGGAAACGAAGGATGAATGCTCCCACGGTCTTCGCAGCCTCCTCGACCGGGATGCGTTGGCCGAGGCGCGCGGAGTCGAACTTCCAGCCGCCGGTATAGGCCTCGGCAACAGCCGGTGGGGCGTCGTCATCGGTGCAGCCATAGAGAATTCGCGCTTCCTGGAAGACCAGCCAGGATGCGAACTCGGCGCAATCCCAGGGACCCTTCCAGTTCGGATTGTTTTTCGGCACCGTGACGAACTCGTATTTTTCGCCGATGTGCTGACGCGCCAGCGCCAGAATTCCCTCGCCTGTCGGCATGGTTTCCTCCCTGGTTGCTGTGTATCGGATTCAATTCGGCTTCTTGGGCGGCTGCATTGCGTCCTTCAGCTGGTTGAAGGCGTAGGGTGCGAAGAGGGCCGAGGTCGAAAGCAGGAACGGCCACACGCCTTTGAGCATGGTCTCGACCTCCTGCGGCTCGAGGATCGCGCGGGCGAGGACCGCATTTCCCAACCCCCAGATGAGGCAGCCGAGTACGATGGCGCCCAGCATCCCGGCGATGCGGCTGTAGCTGGTGTCGGACGCATTCGGTTGTTCGGGCGTGGACTTTTCGCGCATCGCCTCGGTGAGGCTGACTGATTTGAGGGTCAGCCGGAGAAGCACGATGATGGCGATATTAAAGATGCCGAGCGTGATCCAGAGCAGGATCGTGTCGTTGACGGCCATTGGCTCGCGTGCCCCAAGGCGGCCCGGCGGCGCGAACATCGCCGCGCAGGTGTCGTGAAACCGCCGGACGCCGGCGGCTGCGAAGCGGTTCACCCGGTTCTCAATCGCCGAGTGCGGAGAGTTGAGTATCAATATCTATAGTTGTATTCGTTATCATCTGCTCGCATGGGATGCAAGTTCCGCTGCTGCTCGCCACAGCGTGATGCAGAGCGAGGCGACACCCGCCCAGCCTTCAGGTCGTGTCCGAATTCGCGCCGGGCCTTCGCTCGTGCAACGGCGGCGCAAAAAAAGGGCGCCTCGCGGCGCCCTTTTTGTTCATCCCGGTCGGGATCAGTTCGTCTTCAGCGGTACCTTCGGCACGAGGCCGCCGCGCTTGGGCGGGCTTTTCTCCGCTGCCGGCTTGGCCGGGGCCTTCGCCGCGGCGGCCTTGCGCTTCGGCTTTGCGGCCTTGGCCTTCGGCTCTTCGGGTTCCGGCTTCGGGGTCACCGGGCCGTCCTCGATCGGATCGAGGTGGAGGATGTCGTCGCCATCCTCGCCCTTCACGACCGTGACCTTGACCGTGCCGCCCTTCTTGAGCTTGCCGAACAGGACCTCATCCGCCAGCGGCTGCTTGATATATTGCTGGATGATGCGGCCGAGCGGGCGGGCGCCCATCTGGCGGTCGTAACCCTTGCGTGCCAGCCAGTCGACGGCGTCGGCCGAGAGGTCGAAGGTGACGCCGCGGTCGGCCAGCTGGGCCTCGAGCTGCAGCACGAACTTCTGCACCACCGAGTGCACGATCTCGATCGGCAGATTGCCGAACTGGACGATCGCGTCGAGGCGGTTGCGGAATTCCGGCGCGAACAGGCGGTTGATCGCCTCCTGGTCGTCGCCGTCGCGCTCCGAGCTCTTGAAGCCGATCGCCGGCTTGGCGAGGTCGGCCGCGCCCGCATTGGTCGTCATGATCAGGATGACGTTGCGGAAGTCGACCTGCTTGCCGTTGTGGTCGGTCAGCTTGCCGTGATCCATGACCTGCAGAAGGATGTTGAACAGGTCCGGATGCGCCTTCTCGATCTCGTCGAGCAGCAGCACGCAATGCGGATGCTGGTCGACGCCGTCGGTCAGCAGGCCGCCCTGGTCGAAGCCGACATAGCCGGGCGGGGCGCCGATCAGCCGCGAGACCGTGTGGCGCTCCATATATTCCGACATGTCGAAGCGGATCAGCTCGACGCCGAGGCTGGCGGCCAGCTGCTTCGCCACTTCCGTCTTGCCGACGCCCGTGGGGCCGGCGAAGAGGTAGGAGCCGATCGGCTTCTCGGGCTCGCGGAGGCCCGCCCTGGCGAGCTTGATCGCCGAGGTCACCTGCTCGATCGCCTTGTCCTGGCCATAGACAACACGCTTCAGCGTCGTCTCGAGGCTCTTCAGCACCTCGGCGTCGTTCTTCGAGACGGTCTTCGGCGGGATCCGCGCCATGGTGGCGATCGTATCCTCGATCTCCTTGATGCCGATCGTCTTCTTGCGGCGGCCCTCGGGCAGCAGCATCTGGGAGGCGCCGGTCTCGTCGATCACGTCGATCGCCTTGTCCGGCAGTTTGCGGTCATGGATGTAGCGTGCCGACAGCTCGACCGCCGTCTTGATCGCGTCATTGGTGAAGCGCACGCGGTGGAAATCCTCGAAATAGGGCTTCAGCCCCTTCAGGATCTCGATCGCGTCCGGAATCGTCGGCTCGTTGACGTCGATCTTCTGGAAGCGCCGCACCAGAGCGCGGTCCTTCTCGAAGAACTGGCGGTATTCCTTGTAGGTGGTCGAGCCGATGCAGCGGATCGCGCCGGAGGCGAGCGCCGGCTTCAGGAGGTTCGACGCATCCATCGCGCCGCCGGAGGTGGCGCCGGCGCCGATCACGGTGTGGATCTCGTCGATGAACAGGATCGAGCCCGGATAGTCCTCGATCTCCTTGACGACCTGCTTCAGCCGCTCCTCGAAATCGCCGCGATAGCGCGTTCCGGCGAGCAGCGTGCCCATGTCGAGCGAGAAGATGGTCGAGCCGGCGAGCACGTCGGGAACGTCGCCTTCGACGATGCGCTTGGCGAGGCCTTCGGCGATCGCCGTCTTGCCGACGCCGGGATCACCCACGAATAGTGGGTTGTTCTTCTGGCGGCGGCACAGGATCTGGATCGTGCGCGCGATCTCGCTGTCCCGGCCGATCAGCGGGTCGATCTTGCCCTTGCGGGCCTTGTCGTTGAGGTTGACGCAATAGGCCTCGAGCGCATCGGCCTTCTTCTTGCCGCCCTCGTCGCGGCTCTCGACCGTGGCCGCGTCGTCGTCGACGCCGCGCACCGGCCGGCTCTCGTTCATGCCGGCCCGCTTGGCGATGCCATGCGAGATGTAGTTGACCGCGTCATACCGCGTCATGTCCTGCTCCTGCAGGAAATAGGCGGCATGGCTCTCGCGCTCGGCGAAGATGGCGACGAGCACATTGGCGCCCGTGACTTCCTCGCGGCCCGACGACTGGACATGGATCACCGCGCGCTGGATCACGCGCTGGAAGCCGGCGGTGGGCTTGGAATCCTCGTCCGGCCCGCGGGCCAGATTGGCGAGCTCGGTGTCGATATAGTCGATCAGGCTGCGGCGCAGCATGTCGAGATCGACATTGCAGGCGCGCATCACGGCGGCCGCGTCCTGATCCTCGATCAGGGCGAGCAGGAGATGTTCGAGGGTTGCGTATTCCTGATGGCGCTCGTTTGCGAAAGCGAGGGCCTGGTGGAGTGCCTTTTCGAGGCTTCTGGAGAATGACGGCACGGCTCGGACCTCACTTCCTTTCCATCACGCATTGCAGCGGATGCTGGTGTTTGCGCGCGAAATCCATCACCTGCGTGACCTTGGTCTCGGCCACCTCATAGGTGAAGACCCCGCATTCCCCCACGCCATGCTGGTGCACATGCAGCATGATCTGAGTCGCCTCGTCGCGGCTCTTGTTGAAGAACCGCTCGAGCACGTGCACCACGAACTCCATCGGCGTGTAATCGTCGTTGAGCAGCAGCACGCGATAAAGGCTCGGCCGCTTGGTTTTCGGCCGGGTCTTCGTGGCGATTCCGATGCCGGTATCGCCATCGTCAGATCGACGGATGTCTTTGCTCATCAGGTTTCGATCGCACGTCGGTGAGGAAAATCCTGCCGGTAATCTCGCTGCAGCGCAATCGCTTAGTTTGACGATTTGGCGACAATGCCCGGCGGGGCTTCAGGGGAACGTCTCGGCTATATGGGATGCGTTGCGCCGCTTGGAAAGAGCGGCCGGCGCGCGGCGCTCATGTGGCGGCGATCGCGTGGAAATAGCTGCCGGAAACGAGGCCGCGCCGGCCGCCTTCGGGGCCGATCGGTTCGCCGCGGGCGTCGAACAGCGCCGCGAAGGGCGCGTCCTCGCCGCGATCGACCAGTGTCGAATAGTGGAACTCGTGGCCGCGGATCGTCGCGCCTTCGCCGCCGAGCGGGCCGGGAGCGGCAAGGATTGCGCTGCGATAGCCGAGGTGCAGCCGCCGTGTGGCGAAGGAGGTCGTGTGCGAGAGGAGACCGGCCATCGCATGGCTGTCGCCCGAGCCGTCGATCAGTGCCCGGCCGAGCACCATGTGGCCGCCGCACTCGCCGTGGACCGGCCGTGTCTGCGCGAAGCGGCGAAGGCCGGCCAGGAAATTGCGCGCATTGGCGATGCGGGCCGCATGCAGTTCGGGATAGCCGCCGGGCAGCCAGCAGGAGTCGCAATCCTCCGGCGGCGCCTCGTCGGCCAGCGGCGAGAAGGGCAGGATCGTGGCGCCCGCCGCCTGCCAGCCCGCCAGGAGATGGGGATAGATGAAGGAAAAGGCCGCGTCGCGGGCGAGCGCGATGCGCTTGCCCGGCGGCGGCAGAGCGGGGCCGGTCGGCGCGGCTTCGATGCGCGGCGGTTCAGCCAGCGCGACGAGCGCGTCGAGATCGACATGGGCCGCGATCTGTCCGGCGATGGCTGCGATCTTCTCGCCGAGATCGTGCTGCTCGTCGGCCTGGACGAGGCCGAGATGCCGCTCGGGCAGGGCGAAGGCAGCGTCGCGGGGCAGGGCGCCGAGCATGGGCAGGCCGATCGCATCGATGGCGTCCGTGACGAGGCGGCGGTGGCGCTCGCTGGCGACACGGTTGAGGATCACGCCGGCAACGTGCACGCCCGCTTCATGTGCCCGGACACCGCGCAGCAGCGCCGCGACGGTCTGCGACTGGCCGGAAACGTCGACGACGAGCACGACGGGCAGGGCAAAGCGCGCCGCGAGGTCGGCCGTCGCTCCGCGCGCGCCCGGCGCGCCGCCGGCCCCGTCGAAGAGACCGAGCGCGCCCTCGATCACGACAAGGTCGGCATCGGCGGTCGCGTGGCGCAGCAGCGCGTCGAGCAGCGGCGGCGGCATCGCCCAGCTGTCGAGATTGACGCTCGGGGCACCGCTCGCCGCGCGGTGGAAGGCGGGGTCGATATAGTCCGGCCCGTTCTTGGCGGCGCGAACGCGCAGGCCACGCCCCGCGAGCGCCGCCAGCAGGCCCGTCGTCACGATCGTCTTGCCTTCGCCGGAGCGCAGCGCCGAAAGGATGAAGCCGCGCGCGCTCACCGTGTCTCGCCCGGCGAGGTGCCACCGCGGAACTGGCGGACATAGTCGGTGCTGTAGAGCGCGCTTGTCGTGCCGTGGCCCGCGCCGAGCGCCGGGCCGACGAGGACCAGCGCGCTGCGGCGGATGTCGAGCCCGTCGATGGCGGCGGCGAGATCGCCGAGCCGCGTCTCGACGACGCGCTCGTCCGGCCAACTGGCGCGGAAGACGATCGCGGCGGGGCAGTCGGGTCCGTAGAAGGGCAGCAGTTCGGCCTGGATGCGTTCGAGCGCATGGACGGCGAGGTGGATCGCCAGCGTCGTGCCGGTGGCGGCGAAGGCTGCGAGCGTCTCGCCCGCCGGCATTTTCGAGGCGCGGCCGGAGATGCGGGTCAGCACGAGGCTCTGCGCCACCTCGGGCACGGTGAGTTCGCGCCGGAGCACGGCCGCCGCCGCGGCGAAGGCGGGCACGCCCGGCGTCAGCGTATAGGGAATGCCGAGCTTTTCGAGCCGGCGGATCTGCTCGGCGACGGCGCTGTAGACGGAGAGATCGCCCGAATGCAGCCGCGCCACGTCGTGCCCGGCGGCATGGGCGGCGCGATACTCCGCCTCGATCGCGTCGAGGTCGAGTGGCGCGGTATCGACGATCCGCGCGTCCTTCGGGCACCAGGTGAGGATCTCCGGCGCGACGGTCGAGCCGGCATAGAGGCAGACCGGGCAGCGGGCGAGCAGGTCGCGGCCGCGCACGGTGATGAGGTCGGCTGCACCGGGGCCGGCGCCGATGAAATGGACGTTCACGCGCGCTGTCCCGCGCTGGTTGCCAGCGCGCAGGTCGCGCCGCCGGCGATGTGGCGGCCGACGAGCAGCACCGACGCGTCGCCCGCCGCCGCGAGCGCGGACGCCTCGGCGACGGAGGGCACGCCGAACAGCGCCACCACGCGTTCGGACCGCGTCAGCGTGCGCGCGCCGGCGGCCTTCAGCTTCTCCGGCGGCACGAGCACCAGCGGGCGGCCGAGCTGCGCCGCCGCCGCGACGATGCCTTCCTCGCCGCCCTTTTCGGCCGGCGCGGCGATGAGCGCGAGCGCCTCGGCGCCGAGCTCCGTCTCGCTGAGCGCGGCGTCGATCGCCGACAAGACGTCCGCCACCGACGCCCCGCGCCGGCAGCCTATCCCGGCCACGATCATGCGTTCGATGTCCTCACGGCGCATCCTCTCACGGCTTGGTCCAGCTCCATTGCAGGATCGGCCGCGCCGGCTCCCAGCCTGTCTTGCCGCCGAGCGGGCGGGCGCGGTCGATGGAGATGCGGATCAGATGGCCGCCGACACTGGCATGAAGGCCGAGCAGCAGCGCCTCGGATTCGAGCGTGACGGCGTTGACGACGAGGCGGCCATGCGGCAGCAGCGCCGCCCGCGCCGCCTCGATCACGCCGCCCTCGGTGAGCCCGCCGCCGATGAACACGGCATTGGGCGGCGGCAAGCCCGCCAGCGCATCCGGGGCGCGGCCGAGCACGATCTGGAGATCCGGCACGCCGAAGGCGAGGGCGTTGCGCAGGATGCGGTCGGAGCGGTCGTCATTCGATTCGATCGCGATCGCCCGCGCCCGGCGGTCGGCCAGCATCCATTCGATGCCGATCGAGCCCGAGCCCGCGCCGATGTCCCAGAGCAGTTCGCCCGGCCGCGGCGACAGCGCAGCGAGCGCGATGGCGCGAAACTCCTGCTTGGTCAGCTGGCCGTCGGTCTCGAAGAGCTCGTCGGGCAGGCCGGCCGAGCGCGCCAGGATGCGCGCGCCGGGCCCCGCATGCGCCTCGATGGCGAGGATATTGAGCGGGTGGACATTGTCGATATCGAAGCCCGCCGCCGTGGCGGTGCGGATCGCCTCGTCGCGCCCGCCGAGCGCTTCGAGCACGGTGAGGCGCGAGCGGCCGAAACCGATGCGCGAAAGCAGCGCGGCGATCTCCCAGGGGGCGGATTCATTCGAGGTCAGTGCGAGGATGCGCGCGCCCTCGAAGAGATGCGGCTTGACCAGATCGATCGAACGGCCGTGCAGCGACAGCGCCACCGTATCGGCGAGAGGCCAGCCGAGCCGGCTCGCCGCCAGGCTGAAGGCCGAGGGCGCCGGCACGACCAGCATCTCGGCGAGCGGGATCTGGCGCAGGATCGTATTGCCGACGCCGTAATGGAACGGATCGCCCGAGGCGAGCACCGTGACGCGCTCGCCACGCTTGGCGATCAGCGGCGCAATCTCGAAGGGCGTCGGCCATTCGATCGCCTCGCGCTTGATGACGCTGCGCGCCAGCGCGATGTGCCGTGCACCGCCGAAGACGAAATCCGCCGTCTCGATCAGCCGCCGGGCGATCGGCGATAAACCATAGACGCCGTCCTCGCCCATGCCGACAATGGACAGCCACCGCTCCCTTACGGCAGTTTCCCCGCTCACCCCTGCATTCCCCCGAACCCGTGACGCCAGACCGACATGACACTCGATATCCTCGTCCTCGGCGGCACGACGGAAGGGCGCGAACTGGCGCTTCGGCTCGCCGGGGATCGCCGCTTTCGCGCGATCCTCTCGCTGGCCGGACGCACGTCCGAGCCGCTCGCCATCCCGCTTCCGACGCGCAGTGGCGGCTTCGGCGGTGCCGAGGGATTGGCCGACTATATAGCGGATAATGGAATTCGCGCGCTTGTCGTCGCGACGCATCCCTTCGCGGCGCAGATCGCGGTAAACGCCGCCTTGGCGGCGAAGCGGACCGGCATTCCGGCGATCCGCCTCCTGCGCCCCGCCTGGGTGAGGCAGGCCGACGACGACTGGCACGAATTTCCCTCGCTCGAAGCCCTCGCCTATGCGCTCGGGCCCACGCCGCGAAAGGTTTTCGTCACGGTGGGGCGGCAGGAGGCGCATGTGTTCGAGCGCGCGCCGCAGCACCATTATCTCTTCCGCTCGATCGACCCGATCGAGCCGCCCTTGCGCCTGCCCCAAGCCGCCTTTCTGCTGGCGCGCGGCCCCTTCGCCGTCGAAGACGAGATGGCGCTGATGCGCGCGCAGGGCATCGAGATCCTCGTCGCGAAGACCAGCGGCGGCGAGGCGACCTACGCCAAGATCGAGGCGGCGCGGCGCTTGGGCATCCCGGTCTATCTCGTGGCCCGGCCGGCGGCGGCCGACCTTGCGGAGGTCGGCTCGGTGGACGCGGCGATGGATTGGCTTGAGCGCTTCCTGCCTTGATGGGAGCGCAGACGGTGCCACCCACTCCGCCGTCATCCCGGCGCAAGCCGGGATCCATACAGCCGAATTGTCGGGCGCCTCAATGAACAGCGGCACAGCTGGATGGATCCCGGGTCAAGGGCCCGGGATGACGGAGCTTTGTTCGGTCAAGCTGTGAGCGTGTCCAGATTCCGAAAAGTTCAGAGCGGCAGCGAGCGCGGCGTATAGACGAGGGGCTCCAGACCCGGCCGCTCGACGATGCGCGTCTCCGTCGTGCCGATGATGATGAGCGTCGCCATGTCGGCGAGCGCCGGGTCGGCCCGCTCCAGCGGCACGATCGTCACGCGCTCGTCGCTGCGCCCGATCGCGCGGCCGAAGATCACCGGCACATGCGGCGGCAGGGCGCTGCGCAGAATGTCGAAGGCCGCGCCGAGCTGCCAGGGCCGGGCGCGCGAGATCGGATTGTAGAAGGCCATCGCGAAGCCGGCCCGCGCCGCCGCGTCGAGGCGCTTCTCGACCACGGCCCAGGGCTTCAGATTGTCGGAGAGCGAGAGCGCGCAGAAATCATGGCCGAGCGGAGCGCCGACGCGGGCGGCGAGCGCCAGCATGGCCGTGACGCCGGGGTGGATCGTGACCGGAAGGGTGCGCCAGCCGGGCGGCCCCGCCTCGATCGCCTCGCAGACCGCGGCGGCCATGGCGAAGACGCCGGGATCGCCGCCGGACACGATCGCGACCGTCTCGCCCCGGGCCGCCCGCTCCAGCGCGGCGCCGGCCCGCGCGATCTCTTCGCGATTGTCGGATGGGACAAGTTCCTGCCCGGCGCGCGGCGGCACGCGGTCGAGATAGGGCTTGTAGCCATAGACCGCATCGGCGCTTTCGAGCGCCGCCACGGCGTCGGCCGTCAGGAAGCGGGCCTCGCCCGGACCGAGACCGATGACCAGCACGCGGCCGGTCATTGCGATCCACCGTCCCAGCCGGGAACGAGCACGATCGAGAAATAGGGCGCGCTGTCATCCGTCTTGGCGCTCAGCGGCAGCGTCGCGGCGACGGCGGTGGTCGCACGCTCGACATAGAGCGCGCGCTCCAGCCGGCCAGCGGTCGCCAGCGCCCGGCGCACCTTGGCGAGGTTGCGGCCGAGCTTCATGACGATTGCCGCGTCGCAATCGGCGAAGCGGCGGGCGAGTTCCGCCTCGTCCAGCGTGCCGGGCAGGATCGCCGTCACGTCGTCGCCCTGCGCGATCGGCACGCCCGCGCCCGACCAGGCGCCGGACATGCCGGTCACGCCCGGGATCACTTCCGCCGGAAAGCGCGGCACGAGGCGGGTGTGGATGTGCATATAGGAACCATAGAACAGCGGATCGCCTTCCGAGAGCACGGCGACGGTGCGCCCCGCTTCGAGATGCGCCGCGATCGTCGCCGCCGCCTGCTCGTAGAAAGCGGCGATGGCGTCCCGGTAGCGCGGATCGTGGCGGTGGATCTCCGTGGTCACCGGATAGAGCAGCGGCAGTTCCGCGGCGCCCGCGAGGCGGTCGGCGACGATGGCGCGGGCATTGCTCTGGTTCCCGGCCTTGGCGAAATAGGCGACGATATCGGCGCGCTCGATCGCGCGGACGGCCTTGAGCGTCAGGAGTTCCGGATCGCCGGGGCCGACGCCGACCCCGATCAGGCGGCCAACTTCGCTCATAGCGCGTCGCTCGCGATCGCGTTCACGGCAGCGGCCGCGATCGCGCTGCCGCCGAGGCGGCCGCGCACGACGAGATAGGGAATGCCGGCGCCATGGGCGGCGAGCGCATCCTTCGATTCCGCCGCGCCGACGAAGCCCACGGGCACGCCGATGATCGCGGCCGGGCGCGGCGCGCCGGCGTCGATCCGCCCCAGCAGGTGGAAGAGGGCGGTGGGCGCATTGCCGATCACGACGAGCGCGCCCGCGAGGCGTTCACCCCAGAGATCGACGGCCGCCGCCGAACGCGTCGTGCCCTGCTGCGCGGCGAGGTCCGCGACGGCGGAATCGTTCAGCGTGCACAGCACAGGGTTTTCGGCGGGGAGGCGGCGCCGCGTCACGCCGCGCTCGACCATCTCGGTATCGCAGAAGATCGGCGCGCCGTTCTGCAGGGCAGAGCGTGCGGCCTCCGCGAAGCCATGCCCGAAATCGACATCGGCGGCGAGCGGCACCAGCCCGGCGGCATGGATCATGCGCACAACGATATGCGCCTCGGCCTCCGAGAAGCGGGCGAGATCGGCCTCGGCGCGGATGATCGCGAAGGAGCGCTCATAGATGGCGCGTCCGTCACGCAGATAGTCGAGGTTCCCGCCTGTCGCGTTCCCGGCCGTCACTTCCGCTTCCGTCCTTCCGTGTCCCGTCCACCCCTGAACCGAGCAGGACGTCTTCGATCGCCGCGGCACCGAGCCGCCGGAGCACCAGAGCGGATGGCTCGTCCGCGGTCCGCGCCTGCGCGACGGCCGCTGCGAGGCGGGCCAGGCGTCCGGCGATCTCCTTTGCCGGCACGATTCCCCGTGCGGGGTCGCGCGGTCGTCCCTCAAGCACGATTGCGAGGGCGTTGTCGAGTGCGGCGAGGCTGATCGCCGCCGCCTCCGGATGCGCGCAGCCCTTGGCGCAGCCGGAAACATGCAGCGCGAACGAGCCGTCGAGGAGGTCGGGCACGGCCGCGGCGAGCTCCGCGGCGAGGATCCGCGTCGGCAGCGCTCCGGAGGCGCAGCCGGCCGAACCGGCGCAGGCGAAGACGGATTGGCGCGGATCTCCGGCATCGGTGATGAAGCCGAGCCGCTCGGCCGCGGCACGGATGGCGGTACGCGCGCCGGCGGGGCCGGCGAACAGCAGCCGCCGGTCCGGCGCCGCTGCGATGGCGCCAATGCCCGCTGCACGCGCCGTCCCCGCGAGTTCCGCGAGCGGCCCGGCCTCGGCCTGGCCGAAGGGAAAGGCGATGATGGTAATGTCGCTGGTCGTTTCGCTCCCGTCCCGTGTCGCGGTTGTGGCAGGCGGTTCCGCGAATTCCGGGTGGTCGCCAAGGATCGCGGCGAAGGCTGCGTCGTCATGGATGCCGGCGGCGCCGGAGAGGCGTGCAAACGGGCCGTAGCCCGCCAATTGTTCCAGAAGCGCAAAGGCCGCCTCGGCTGCCGCGTCGGCCGGCACCGAGCCGAGCCGGCGCGCGCTGTTCTCGTCGCCGCCGA